>OCZT010000721.1_pt1 | contig 33445 bp, 33 predicted proteins | sample 1539031 | NCBI WGS metagenome assembly OCZT01 (sample SAMEA3539308, study PRJEB22396) | soil metagenome | biome: tundra; feature: field; material: soil | place: USA | collected 2010-05 | depth 0.15 m | reverse complement strand
GCCCAGCCTCCAAGGAGGCCCGGATGTCTACTGACCAACGTACTTAGGAACTACAGCTAGGGGACACCACTCCAACCCTCCAGCACCCCTGGAGGCTTTGCTCGATCACGCATCCTGCGATGCTCGAGCCCGTCTCCCGACGCCCGACAACCGTCGAACTTGCGCTCCCGGAGCTCCCGGAAACGCGGTCGGCGCCGCGCATCCACGGCAGGGACAGATTGTCGATGCCATCTCGCAGGTGCTGAGCGAAGAGGGCGACCCCATGCAGGCTCGCGAGGTGCACGCCAAGGTCGAGGCGCACCTCGGCGAACCGGTGCGGTGGGACACCGTCAAGGCGACGCTCGCCGGCAATCTCGACGGACCGACCCCCAGATTCATGCGGGTAGCTCGCGGACGCTACAGCGGCCCCACTCCTCCCGACCCGGCCTGTTGTGAGGTCCTGAGCACCCAACCGCGGATGGCCAAGCGTTAGTCCGTAGGATCCCTCGGCGTTGATGTGGAGCGTTACTGGCCCGCCATCGGCAACGAGTTGGAGGGTGACTGCTCGGCGCTCGCGGGTAGCGCGTGGAAGCGGAAGTCGCAGCAGTTGGCGCCCGCGACGAGGGTGCTGGATCGCTGCAGGCGAGCTCCCCACATCTCGGCGAGGGCGTAGTCCAGGTTGCACCACGAGCCGGCGCAGAGGTCAGCAGCGTCTCGGTTGCCCAGGTAATCGGCGACGGGGCAGCGCACCACGTTCAGGGACCGCCCGTCCGCCTCGGGCACGTCGTCGAACCTGTATCCCGGACGACCGAACGGGTAGGTCAGGAACGCGTTGACGCTCATGCGCAGCCGGCGGGTGGGGTCGCGTGAGAGGAGACCCGTGGCGACCGTTGTGATCCGGCCCCAGTGGCGGTAGAAACGCCAGCAGGTGTCTGCGGTCAGCTCGATCGCGTACGCGCGCTCGACGCCGGACTCTTCCAGCACTTCCATTAGGGACAGCGTGAGCGCCGCGAGCATGACGTTCTGGCGGCTGCCGAGCGTCGGCTCGCCCGGGAAACCGGGGACCTCGCGCTCGAAGCGCTCGAAGGTTTGGTCGATGAAGCCCGCGACCTCGCGGTGCGTGAAACGCCCCGTGGTCGGGTCGGTGCGCGAGCGGTTGCGCCCGACGATCGCCCTGCTGGCTGCCACGCGCCCGAACGGCTTGCCGCGGCGCACGAACCCCCACCGACCAGGAACGGGACCAGAGTCCTTGTCAAGCGTGGAACGACGACGAGCAACACCTGCCATGTCCCATTGATTGTACACCTGTGCAAGACAAACGTGCAAGAGCCGGGTAAAATATCCTCATGCCTAACCGCGAGGCGCTACTTGAGGCCGGGATTGCGTGTCTGCAAGACCAGGACTACGCCGACATCAGGGCTCGTGACATAGCCGGGCGCGCGAACGTCAGCCTGGGCGCGATCGGCTACCACTTCGGGACCACCGACAATCTCCTGCATGAGGCCCTCGCCGAGGCGGTGCACCGCTGGCTCGACCCACTCGTCGGGCTCATCTCGACAGCCCCCGCGCTCCTCACCCGTGCGCAGCTCGGACCCGCCATCGACCGCTTGCTTGAGACGTTCAAGACCAACCGGCCGCTCGTCCTCGCCTACTTTCAGGCGCTCCTACGCGCCCAGCACGCCCCCGACCTGCGCACCGCGATGGCCGCGGACTTCGACGCGCTACGGGCAGCCATCACAGCCGGGGTCGAGCAGCTCCAAGCCGCGCAGCCAAAGTCGCGGCGCCTGGACCCCGAGGTCTCCGCAACCCTCGTCATGGCCATCTTCGACGGCTTGATAATGCAAGGGCTGCTCGACCCCAGCCGCCTCCCAGCCGGCGAGGAAATAGCCGAGACGCTACGCCGAGCTGCCCTCCAGCACTCAGCCCCCGCCAACCGACGCCCCAGGAAGTCGGCAAGCACCGTCGGTGCCTGAACGTTACGCGCGCGGCGACGCGTGAGAGGTTTACGTAAGTTCTCGAAGATTGCTTCAGAACGTCGGCGACCGTCGCCGGGCGCACCTCATTGCACGACCTCAGTGCTGTGGTCATCAGCTATGTCGATTCGTGGGCGCCCAGCCAGACGGCTGCAGTCGTCTCCGGCGTCGACCTGGAACGCGTGTAGGCAGTGCTCGGAGCAGAAGTAGAAGGTCTCCTTGCCGAAGTCGAGGTGGAGTGCCTTCACCTTGTCGACCTTCATGCCGCACACCGGGTCGGTTGCGCCGCGTTGTCTTGTGAGCATGAACAGGGTGGCGAAGATCGCGACTCCGAGGATGTTCGTGAACAGCTTGTAGTCGACCTTGATCGAGCTGAAGATGTCGGCTCGTGTCGGTCTGACGCTGGGGATCAGCCCGGCGGAGCTGAACAGGCCGTCGACGATTAGGGCGGCGCTGACCATCGTTACGAACATGAGCGCGACGATCCGGACCGTGAAGGCTTTGCCGTAGTACTTGCGGTAGATCAGGATGATCGGGATCACGATCAGGTCGGCGAAGATGAACGCGATCACCCCGGCGAAGCCGATCCCGCCGGACCACAGCACCGCGGCGAGCGGGACATTGCCAACCGAGCACACAAAGCTGACGACGGCGATGAGCGGCCCGAGAATCGCGTTCTCGATCAGCTTCACCCCGGCCGGGGCGCCGTTGAGGAACAGCGCGTTGAAGAAGCTGTTGGGGAGCTGGCCGATGAACCCGGCGAGCACGAAGCCGATCGCTATCTCCTTCCACAACATTGACCAGTCGTTGCGGAAGTTGTGCGCGACATCCGACCAGGCGCTCGCGCTCGTGAGCCGTTCACGGATCGTCATCCGTTCCCCCGCGCTGTGATGCTGGTGGCCCTGATCCGCCTCCAGGGCGTGTGCGCGGGCCTGCTCCTCCAGATGCCGTGAGACGAACAGGCGCAGCAGCACGGTCATGATCGCGATCATGACGAGGCCGCCGACGAACTCGGCGAGCGTGAACTGCCAGCCGATCAGGACCCACATCACGATCCCGAGCTCCACGACGAGGTTCGTGGAGGCGAACTGGAAGGCGAGCGCCGACGCTGCGCTTGCGCCCTTTTGGAACAGGCTCTTGGCGATCGCGATCGCGGCGTAGCTACAGGACGATGAGGCCGCGCCCAGGCCGGTGGCGATCGCCACTGGCCGGAAACCGGAGCCGCCCATCGCGTTCTGGATGCGCTCGCGCGGAACCCATGCCTGCACGATCGCCGAGATCGCAAACCCGAACACGAGTGCCCACCAGACCGTCCACGCCATCAGGAACGCGTTCTTGAAGCCTTCGCCGATGACAGTCAACACGCCCATGGCTTGCAATATACCCCCCGCGGGTATTCGCTACGATGTTCGTCATGAGCACAGCCAAGACAGCCACGCCCGTACGTGGCTACACCGCGACGAAGGATCAGCTGCAAACGCGGCTGCGCCGCATCGAGGGCCAGGTCCGCGGGATCGAGCGAATGGTCGAGGAGGACCGCTACTGCATCGATGTCCTCACTCAGATTGCGGCGATACGGGCCGCTCTGGACAAGGTCGCGCTCGGGCTGCTCGACGGCCACGCCCACACGTGCGTAGTCGAAGCCGAGCCCGATCAGCGCGACGCGCGCACGGCCGAGATGATGGCCGCCGTCGGACGCCTGTTACGGCGCGGCTGACGGCGATGGAGAAGAAACGCAACCCGATCAAGCAGATCATGTCCGAGATCCACAAGGGGCGAGATGCGGCAAGGTGGTGAGCGCGCCCGAGAGGATTCGAACCTCTGACCTTCGGTTCCGTAGGCGAGCTGGTCCGCCGGTGGGAGCACTGCGGGTCCTGTCCGCCAAGCGAGCGTCCCGGTTTCCGCGCAAACCGCGACCGTGATTGGTACCGGGCAGATACCCGTCGGTGAACGACAGCAGGACCGCACCGTGCAGCTGGCTCCGGCCGAGAGCAGAACCCTGCGAGGCCGATGGCAGGGTCGGATGAGACGCGTCGTATTTCGGGGAAGCATAACTGCGCGTGTCGCAAGGCCGTGGCACTAGCTGCAGGCCTTCTCGACCCCGGGGTGGGATGCTGCGGTCGCGATGTCGTCGAGCAGGTACTTCAAGCCACTGCGCCATCGCGATTTTGCGTTGCTCTGGTCAGGCCAGACCATCTCGCAACTCGGGGACGGCATTTTCACCGTCACCCTCGCGATCGAGGTGCTGCGAATTGACCAGCACGCCATCGCTCTCTCATATGTGCTGGCCGCTCGGCTGCTGCCGGCGGTCCTGTTCACGCTGGGGGGCGGAGTCATCGTCGACCGGGTCCCGCGACGGCTGGCGATGCTCGGGTCTGACATCGCGCGGGGCGCCGCGGTCGCGGTCATCACAGTGTTAGTAGCCACCGGGGATATCCATCTGATCGCGCTCGTGCTGATGGCGTTCGTCTTCGGCTGCGGCGATGCCGTGTTCTTTCCTGCGGCGATGGCGATCACGCCCGAGTTGGTTCCGTCCGAGTTGTTGGTGGGCGCAAGCGCCCTGAGCGGGACGAGCATGCAGGTGGCAGGGGTCCTCATCGGCCCGGCCGTTGGCGGTCTGCTCGTCGGATTTCTCGGAGCGGCCTGGGGCCTCGGGATCGACGCCGCCTCGTTCATGATCAGCGCGGCAGCGCTGGTCGCGATGAGCGCGCGCTCGGCGCCGGCCCCCTCCGGCGCTTCGCCCCTCGCTGACCTACGAGAGGGACTGCGCTTCTGCATCTCACAGCGCTGGCTGTGGGTCACGACCCTCGGCTCGTCTCTCGGCAACTTCGTCGCGTTCTCGCCGCTCGGCGTGCTCGTCCCGCTGCTCGTCAAACGCGAGCTGCACGGCGGCGGCATCGCCCTGGGGTTGATCCTGGCCGCAGGCGGGCTGGGCGGAGCTACAGCCTCGGTAATCGCGGGTCGCCGCGCACCACCTCGACATAGGCTGGCGCACCTGTGGGTGGGATGGGGCCTGTCGGGGATCGGGGTGCTCGGACTCGGGTTCGTTCCCGACGTCTGGCTCGCCGGGGGCGTCGCCTTCGTGACCTACGGGCTGGACGGCTATGGAAGCGTGATGTTCAACCCGCTCATACAGGAGGGCGTCCCCGACGCGCTCCTGGGACGAGTCGCGTCCGTCGACTACGTCCTCGGATTCGCGCTCAGCCCACTCGGTCTTGTCGCCGCCGGCGCCGCAGCCCAGACAATCGGCGTGCGCACGACCCTGATCGTGGGCGGGGCCATCACGGGGCTCACCACCTTCATACCGCTCCTGCCCGGAGTCAACGACCCCACCCTTCAACAGCCGAGCCGCGCGCAGACCAAAGATCAACAGCCTCAACCTGCGGACAAATGAGCGACACGGGCACCACAGGAAAGCGTAAACCTGTCCCAGACCATGCACCTCGCTGCTATGTCGCCGTTCCGGCGCTCTAGGTCAGGCTGCCCTCACGGCGGACTCCAGAAGCAACACCTGCGGCCGACGCTCGCGTCGCGGGGAGACAGGACCGCCCGGCACAACGACGATTCCCTGCTTCTCGCCAAAAGCAGGAGCGACCGGTCCCGCTTCGATCGGTTGTCGTGCCTCGCGCCACACGCGGGGCGCGGACAGGCGCTCGATCCGGCATGTCGCAGCCACGTCTTACCGCGAGGGTACTGAGAGGGCACATCAGGTTGCCCAAGCCCACTCTGCCGAGCCCGCAAACGCCCAGGCGTCAAAGGGCGGCGGCCGAGTCTGCGCGCCGAGATTGGCACTTGCCAGTTGTCTGCCCTGCGGGGTCCCGCCCGGTTGTTCGCGCCCCGTGCCGGTGATGACGACGGCGCGCGCGGGGGCTATTTGCCTTTCTTCTTTTTGGTCTTCTTCGATGCGGTGAGGTGAACCGTGGCGGTCTTGATGACCTTGCCGGCGACCGTCACCGTCACCTTCGTGCTGAGCTTGCGGTACTTGGCCAGCAGCTTATTGCCTGTGGCGTTCAGCTTCAGTTTCAGCGTGACCGACTTGCCGGCGGCGAGGGTGAGCGAACTGCTTGCGATCGTGACCTTCTTGGTGGTCGTCTTGGCTTTGGCCTTGGCGCTCACGGCGGTGATCTTGCTGCCCTTGATGTGCTCGGTGATTGTCGCCGTCACGGTGGCCTTGAGGCAGCTCCCGCCGCCGGCGGGGCAGGAGAGGTGCACGCTCAGGCCGTCGACGGCGCCCGTGATGTTCCCGACGCTCGGCTTTGGGGATGCGGCGGCCGGCGCAGGTGTCGGTGTGGGCGTTGGGGCCGCACCCGTGAGCAGTTCGTAGAGAGCGGTGCCGTTGAAGAACACCCTGTACGTCTGCCCGGTGAAGATCGTCTGGGCGAAATTGCCGTTCACGACGCTGGCGATGATCAGCGCGAGGGAGTGTGCAGTGATCGTCCCTGTGGTCGTGACGTGCAGCGTGCCCCCGAGGTTCGCGGGTCCGTCCAGGACGATCAGTCGCGCGATCGCTTCTTTGGATGTCGCCGTCGCCGCGGCGAGGTACATATTCAGGGTCCCGCTGGCGGTCTGGGTGAATAGGCTCGGTTCGAGCAGTTCGCCGGCGGCGATGCTGATCACGCCGTTGTTGGTGATCTGGACGCTGCCGACGAGGCTGTGTTCGATCGTCAGGGTGCCGTTGTTGACGAGCGATCCGCCGGCGAGGATGTTGGCGGCCCCGATGCCGGTCGAGATGATCGTGGCGTCGTTGGTGAAGGTGGTGTTCTTGGCTTCAAGGCCACCGTGCGTGCCGTTGGTGGAGCCGATCACGATCGTGCCGTGGTTCGTGTATGGCTGTTCCACTATCAGCCGGCCGTTTGAGAGGTTCGGCACCCCGGCCTGGTAGAGGGTGTAGCCGGGCGCCACGTCGCCGGTAAGGATCTCTTCTGAGCCGTTCAGGTCGAAGACGCCCGAGCCGCTCCCGGACGGGTTGATGGTCACCGAGCCTTCGAGGGCGATCGGGTTGCCGGTGTCGGTTCCGGCCGCGGCGACGAATCCGCCGCCAAGCAGACGGAAGTTGCCTTCGTCGTCGATCGTGCCGCCGCTCTGGGTGAAGAGCGAGCCGGAGGTGGTGGTTTCCAGCACCAGGCTCTGCCCTGCGGCAATGTTGATCGTGCCGCTGCTCGTCCAGGTGCCGTAGTACCCGATGTGGACCCCGTCCTCGAGGTTGTTGGCGACGTTCAGGGTGCCTTTGTTGTCGAGGTTGCCGATCAACTGGTTGGGGGTGTGGTTGTCGGTCGTGGCGGAGGTGATGGTGCCGGTGTTCTTGAGGGTGCCGGTGCCCGTGAACAGTTCGCCGACGGTTTCGTTGGTGGTGGTGCCCAACACCAATTCCCCCTTGGCGGTGATGCCTTCCCCGTCGCTGGCGTTGGTCAGCGTGAGCTCACCGTTCAGGAGGCTCGGGGAGCCGATGATCAGCAGCGTCTGCTTGCCTGAGCTGCCACCGACGGTGATGGAGTTGGCCTTCTCCCCGCCGCCCAAGGTCGCTTCGGTTTTTACGGTGTAGGTCCCTTCCTTGGTGATGCAGACGTTCGAGCTCGCAGTGGGGACGCCCGCCGTCCACTTCCCTGCTTCGTTCCATACGCCGTTCCCCCCGTGCCATTCGTCGTTGCAGGCGGCGGCGTGCGCGGTGCCGGCGCTCGCCGCCAGAGCGACGATCGCGCCGGCGGTAAGCGCAAGCGCCGTGCGCCGTGCGTGCTTGGGCCTATAAGCGGCCGTGCTTTCCCACGACAGTGCTGCGCGCAGACGATGCAAGTGGGTCCCCCCCTTGGCGGCCGCCGGAGCTCCCGTGCCCCGGCCGAGACGCGCACTATCCCAGACATGGCGGGCACCGGCAACTACCACATACGCCATAGGTACGTAGCCTACTTCGCAAGCTGTATCGGCCAAGGCCGCTCGGACAAGCGGGAACCCGCGCCTCCTATAGGGCGCGGGTTGTCTTTGTGCCGGTGCCTAGTAGTCCGGGATCAGCCCGTCGCCGCTGGATGGCGGGATTAGGTTAAAGCCTGGGTGTCGACGTTGGGGTGCTGGCGGCGTCGATTCCAGCTGTAGGTTGCCATGCTCTGCGGGCATGGAACGTCACTGACGCAAGTGGCGGGGGATGAGCGCGCGGGATACCAGGCGCCGCCCTACGTCGAAACTGCGTAGAGGCTCCAGAGATTCGCGCCGGCGTCGCGTACAGTCAGTGGTCTGGGAGAACGCAAGACATCACGAAGGGACTAGGGATGGCGTTGATGCAGGCGGGCTCCATCGGGCTGCGGGGCACACAGAGGCACGGCCGGATAGCCCGCGTGAGCGGGTATCGACTCGTTGGCCGGCGGGCGCGGCACTCGGTGCTGGGAGTCGCGTTGGCCGTTGTGTTCGTCGGTGCGGCGTCGATATCGCTGCACCCAAGGGCCGCGAATCGGGTGAGGCCGGCGGCGCGCGGCGATCTCGGGAGCCTGCCGTTGGCGGCACGGGGACCGATCTCTGAGCTGCTCGGACGCGGCTCGGCGAGCTATGTGGTCCGCGACCTGCGCGCGGCTAACCCCGCACAGGGGCTGCACGTTGCGTTCTCCAGCCGCGGGGTCAGCGTTGCCTCTGCGAAGGCCACGCTGGGGCTCCGGCTCTCCGCCTACGGCTATGGAGACTCCTTGCGTCCGGTCGCGCCTGTCGCGCCACGGGTGGCCGTCAACCGTGTCACCTACGCGCACGGGGCGCTGACGGAGTGGTATGCAAACGGTCCCCTCGGCCTGGAGCAGGGCTTCACCCTCGCCTCCCGTCCTGGGGCCGCGAGCGGACCATTGAAGCTTTCGCTGTCGCTCACGGGTGGAGTGGCCGCGCGCATGCGCCACGGCGACGTGCTCTTCGAGGGCCAAGGGGCCAATCTCCGCTACGGCGGGCTCGTGGTCACAGACGCGCGCGGTCATACGCTGCCCTCCTCGCTGGCCCTGGTAGCTGGGCACATCGTGATCCGGGTCGACGATCGCGGCGCGGCATATCCCCTACGGGTCGATCCTTTCGTGCAGCAGGCCGCGTTGAGCCCGTCGACCTTCGATGGGAGCTTTGGCTTCTCCTCCGCGGTCTCCGGCCGGACGATCGTGGTCGGCGACCCCTCCTACGAATCCTCCCGCGGCGCAGCGTACGTATTCGAGGAGCCCCAGTCGGGGTGGGCCGATGCGCATGAGACGCTCAAACTGACGGCTGCGGACGGCAAAAAAGACAACTTCTTCGGAGTGTCAGTTGCGATCTCGGGCGAACAGATCGTCGTTGGCGCCCCAGATGATGAAACGACGCACTACCCGAAAGGCGCGGCGTACATCTTCCAGACCTCCACGGCCTGGACCACCGCGACTCTGATCGCACAGCTGACGGTGCCCGACGAACGTGAAAACAACGGGAAGATGGAAGAAACCCCCGAGGCGGAGGCCCTCGGCAGCTCGGTGGCCTTCTCAGGTACCACGCTCGTCGTCGGCGCGCCGGGGCGGCAGTATGATCAGGGCGCCGCGTACGTGTTCAGCAAGCCCCTGGAAGGCTGGTCGCACGCGTCGAGCTTCAACGCCAAGCTGCACGCGCCCACCTTCAGGGAAGGATGCCCCGAACTGGGGGACTCGATCGCCCTGGCCGGGAACACGGTCGTCGTGGGCGCGCCGGGGTCCAACTACTACGAAGGCTCGAGTTGTGGATCTCAGCTGAACGGCGAGGCCTATGTTTTCGTGGAACCGAAAGGGGGCTGGGCCGGCGAACTGGATCCCACGGTCACCCTGACCCCGTCGCCGAGCACCCTTGAAGACGCGTTCGGCACCTCGGTCACGATCTCCGAAGACGGCGACATCGTCGCCGTCGGCGCGCCCGGGCCGTGGGCGATGGCACATGCTGTTCCGGGAGCGGCCTACGTCTTCCAGAAGCCCTCCTCCGGCGGCTGGACGGGCGCTCCCGTCCAGCAGCAGCTGAGCCACTCGGGCGGTGTCGCAGGCGAAGAGTTCGGCCATGCCGTTGCGCTGACGCCCGATGCGAGCTCGCTCGTCATCGCCGCGCCGTTCGCGACCGGTGGCGGGCCGAAGAGCGCAGCGTACGTGTATGCGGAGCCGGCCGGTGGCTGGAGCGCAACGCCCGTCCAGCCCGAAAGGCTGGGCCCGCCTTCCGGCGGGCCCGAAAAGCAGGGCCCGCCGGAAGATAACGGTATCGGCTACTCGCTCGCCGCCTCAGACGGCACGATCGTGGCCGCCGGCGAAGCCGCCTACGTATTCGGCTCCGGCCTCTCTACGAGCATCAGCTCGCCGGCGAACGGCGCGACCTATACGCCGGGACAGGCTGTGAGTGCTGCGTACACCTGCACCGCTCCCGCCGCCGTCACGGTGACCCGCTGCGCCGGACCGGTCGCGAACGGCGCGCCGATCGACACGGGCACCCTCGGGATCCACAGCTTCATCGTCGAAGCCGAAGACAGCGCCGGGGGAAAAGCGTCCTCGATCACGGTCTACAGGGTCGCGAGCCCCACGCCGGAAACCACTCCGGAAGCCACCTCGACGACCGCCGCCACGCCCACCACAGTAGTGCTGACGCCAGCTCAGAAAGCCGCAGCCGAAGCCGCTGAAAAAATACGTGCGGAAAAGGAAACCACTGAATTCTTCGCCTGGATCAACGCGGTCCTCAACAGTCCTGAACACGCGCTCATGGGTGCCAAGCTCTTGAACGAAGGCGGCATCCCGGTCAGCTACAAACTCGTGCCCGAACCGGGCCTGATCGCCACGACCGGGTCGACCGTCACCTGGAACAAGCCCACCGGCTCGGCGGCCTACGTGAGCTCCCGCCGCGCGAAGTCGATCGTCGTCTTCAAGCTCTCCTATCGGATCACCAAAGCCGGGAAAGTGTCGTTCAAGATCCCGCTCACGAGCGCCGGACGAAAACTGATCAAGCAGGACATGAAGGCACATCGCTCGCTGGTCGTCTACTGGACGGTGACGTTCACGCCGCAGGCGAACCGACCCGCGACAAAGAGGTTCAAGGTCACGTTCAAGCCGGCGCGGGCGGGCCACGTAAAGAAGCACCGCTGATGGCAACGGCGGGCTACCGTCGGGCGAAGACTCCTCCGAAGCCGAGGCACGGGCCGCGTAGGCAGTGGTCAGGGCCCGCCCGGGTACCTCCTGACCATTGCCGTGATCAGGGATTCGTACCCTCAGAGGTGCCCCCGTATGATTCCACCCGCTGATACTCACCCGTGGTAGTAAATAAGGGGCCTGCGGCGTAGGTGACGTGGCGCTCGTGGAAGTAGCGGGCGACGAGTGTGGGTTGTCGTTGGCGGCTGTGTAGGTAGCCGCGGAGGCTGGCGAGCATGTGGGTGAGGTTTCGGGGGCGCTGGCGGCCGAGGGCGTTCGCCTTGACGTCGTTGTTGAGCATCTCGGCGGGGTTGATCTCGGGGCTGTAGCCGGGCAGGGAGTGCATCTCGATCAGATCAGGGTGGGCGGCGACCCAGTCGCGCACAATGCGAGCGCGATGGGCAGGGTGCCCGTCGATGATGAGCACGATCTTCTTGCCGTCGGCTTGACGCAGGAGGCGTTTGATGAAGTCCAGGAACACTGGTCCTGTGAAGCGCTCGGAAAAGACCCGGAAGCGCAGCGTGCCGGTGTTGCAGTGGGCGATACTGGGCGCGAAAACTGACCTGGGGGTGCTCCTGGGTGCTATCCCGCGCCTCTGCTGGCCTTAGGTGTGCTCAGATCACGTGAGATCTGCTCACAACGGAACCACGAATGGAACCACGGCGCAGTGCGGCCGACGATCTCGGGAGTGCCCCCGGGATCGTGCAGCTTGCGACTAGGCGACGCGCTCTCGGATCTATGATCAAAGCGCTTCCGAAAGCCCCCAAAGCGCCGAAAGGCCCAAAAGCTGCCAGATCACCGAAGCCTCTGGCCCGGCTAGGTCACGAACAGTATTGGCGCTAGCCTGGCACGAACGGAAAAAGCGCGGGACCGGCGGCCCCAAAGCTCCCAAAGTCGAACCTTGCCGGGTGCATTTGACGAGACGTGAGCGCCAAGCGCACCTAGGTCTCTTCTAGTCGGTGAAGCGCCCAAACACCGTCTCTCTCTTTCTTCCTTTTTCGACGCCCGTGAGGTACGCGAGGCGGAGGGTTTGCTGCTGCGCTCTGAGCTGGACCGTCGGCCGGCGGCTAGCTAGTTGGGCGCCCGTGATCGTCGGCTGCTGTGGTGGTCGGGCTGATCGCCTACGCGCCGGGATTCGGACCGCCGTACCAAGCGACCCGAACTTGCACCCTCTTGCGGGGCTGGTACTTGCTTCCCGTCCACCATGCACTATCGAAGCTCCAAGACGGCTGCGACCGGTACATGCGTCGCAAGAGCACACGGCCCCGGTGCGAGTACGCGCCGTTGCATCCGTAGTCGACGACGCGACCTCTGTAGACATCGTGGGCTCCCTGAAAGGCCACGCACTTTTCCCCGGTCGTGAGTTCGACGCCCCACGGGTAGTTGAGGTTCGTTGGAACAGGTTCGGTCGACGGTTCGAGTTCGCTCACGTAGATACGAACAACCGTCGTCGACCAGGGCTGCGTCATGCAGAGGAGAGACCCCGCGACGATTGCATCGGCCCAGCACGGGTCCTCGATAAAGTTCCCGAAGAAGCATCTGTATGTCGAGCCGGGGACGGAGTCGGACCCAGGCTCGCAATGCCCATGGACGGCACGCGCGACGGTAAGGCCTTCGACCTGATCGCCGTTCGCACCAACTGGTGCCACGTAGACCACGCGAGTCCCCGCGTCGGCGCTTGAGCAACTCGCCAGGCCCGCCACCACCGCACAAATCGCGATCGTCCGTCTCACGCTGCCTCCCCTTTCGCCTTCTCGAACCTGCCACGTCCGCGCCAGGCCTTCACAGCGCTCGGCCAAGTCTACGCCCGCGCTCGAGCCAGGTCGCGGCCCTGAGCCACACGCGCAAGGTGCTCCGCGACGACACGTCGCGGCGATTGGGCAGCAGCGCCAAACCGCTGCCCAATCCCTGCCGGAACTCCCGGAAGCCCGTCGGAGCCGCGAGGCCGGATCGCAGTACCCGCCGCGGTTGCGGGCCTACTTCGCCGAGCGAACAGCAGCGAAGCGACCGTACGGCGGGAGTCCGGGGCCGTCCCGACGCAGACTGCTGAGCCTGCTCGCAGAGCCGGGCGACCACCCTGCGTCGATTCAGCCGGGATTCCGACCGCCGCCCGCGAGGGCAGCGGTCGGTTCCAGCGGTCAGGCTATCTCTGTTCGACAGTGACTTCGCCGTAGTAGGGGAACGCTTGGCTGTTGTCGACCGTCTGGTGTTTTTCGGTGGGGGGCGTGGGCGCCGACAGCGGGTCCAGGCAGGACGCCTGGGGGTTGAGGGCCATGTTGGCTTCGATCGCTTTGATGCCTGCGAAGAGTCCTTTTTCTTCGAGTGCGGCCTTCTGCTGCTGTTCGATCTCGCTGAGCACGAACCGGCGCAGGTCGAGCGCGCCGCCCGGACGCACGACGACCACGGTGGCGAGTTTGGCGCCACCCGTCAGCCCGGAGCGGTCGGTCGTGACCGGCGTCACCGGCTGTTCGGTGAGTTTGCCGCCGAAGATCAACGTGTACGGCGTACCGCCACCTGATCCTCCGGGGCCACCGATCACCGTCACGTCTCCCGAATCGAGGCCTGCGAGTGCTTCCAGCGCTTCGCGGACTTCGGTGGCCGAGGCGTTGTAGTTGAGCGGCGCCGTGGTTTCGCCGCCGTAGGTGATCGTGAACGTACCGCCGGTCGCGTTGACCGTGATGCGCTCAACCTCGTTGCTCTTGACGCCGCCCACACCGAGCGACTCCGCGATTCTTTTGCTCAGCCACGGCCACGGCATGATGCAGGTGCGCGGGCGCGGTTCGAGCGCTGTGTACTTTTCGGCGTTGACCGTCGCCGTGAACGTCGCACAGTGAGACGTGCCCGGCCCTTTGTATTCGATCTTGACTCCGCCGCGCCTCACAAGGTTGTAGGTCGCGCGTGCCCCTTTCCGACCGCCTTCCGGCGCGCACACCTTGAACGGCGCGGTCGAGGGCAGTGTTGGTTCGATCCCGACGAGCAGCGCGAGCGGCGACGGACCCGCTCTGAAGAGGGAGTGCAGGACGAGCTGCGAGACCGCTTTTTCGAAGCCTTCGGGGAACGGCTTGCCCTTCGGCACCATCGGGTTGACTTCGCGCGTCCCCGCGCCGTAGAGCTGCGTGACACGGTAGGCGTTCGCAAGCACGTGCACCCTGGTCTTCGTTCCTTCCTGGTGTCCGAAGGCCATGAACGAGATCGGGTGAAGCTCGCCGTGGAAGTCGTTGTGACCGCAGTCGATGATCCAGCGGCCCCGCATCGCTATCCGATCGCCTTCGTGCGGGATATAGCTTGATTCAAGCCCCAGCGATGCGTCGTCCAGCAGCGTGTTCGTCGATTCGCCTTTCCCTTCTCGCTGCGTGACTTCTTCGGCTAGGAGATCCCACGGCTCGCCTTCGGCGGGGCCTTCCCGCTGCGGCATCAAGTGAGGGAAGGCGCCCGTCTCGAGCTCCATGTGCAATTCGTGTTTGCTTGGGTGGCCTTCGGATTCCGCGGTGAGTTCCCTGGCGAGGCTCCAATACGGTTCATCGAGCGTCACGTCGAAGGTCGTGTCTGCGCTGAAGGGATGATCGATCGGTATGTCTGCATCGCCCGGCGTTTCGACGTTGTGGATCGTCCCCGAGACCATCACTTCCTTGCCCGGCACGATGTCGCCCCACTCGTTCTTGACTTTGATCGAGCCGGGAGCCGTGGTGAGGAGTTCGCTGCCCCATGTCGTGGTTTCCGAGCCACAGACTTCCTTCGCCTCTTCGAGCGGTTTGGCCGGGACGGGCGGTATCGCGCCATTCGCCGCGACGGCGGCTTCGTTTTCGAATTCCACCGGCTGACTAGCGCCGGCAAGCGACGCAAACGCTGCCAGCGAGATCGTGGCGGCGGCAACCGCCGCAGCCATCGCGGTCTTCATCCTCAAGCCCATCTCGGCACCTCCCCACGCTGTTCCCGCCGGTCGCGGGCCAAGTTCGGTCTAACCGGTTGTGAAGCACGTGTCAACCCCAATTCGGAGCGACTACGACCGGCATCGTAAGCCCATCGGGTAGCGGCTCCGTCTTCTAGCCGCCGCTCGCGCCCACGGGACAGACCGACGAGCACGTGCGGGAGCTGCGGGGTTTCGCGCGGCAAATTGGTACCACATTGGTACCACGGAGCCCTCAGAAACGAGAAAAACCCTGCGATTTGCAGGGCTTTCTCGAATGGGCGATACTGGGCTCGAACCAGTGACCTCCGCCTTGTCGAGGCTACGGCAAAAGCCCTGCTAATGGGCACTTTTTGTGACTTTAGCAGGCCTTTTCGTTGCCCGGACTTGGCGCGGCTTGAAGCCGCTTAGCCGTTCCTCGACCAGGTTCGCGGGGTCCCCTGAGGGGTCCCCGGCGTTAGATCTCCTCCCACGGCTCAGTCTTCTCACGCTGGTTCGCCTCGGCGCGGCGAAACAGGTAGTAGGCGACCGTCGTGCCCTTTGTAGCGACGTTTTGGCCTCCTCCGACTTTGTCGCGACTCTGCTGCCCCTCCTCGACGAACACAAAAGAACCGTTCACTAGCTCCCAGCCCTCGTTGCACACAAAGTTGAGGGTTGTGACCGGATCCGTTGTCTTCATCGCGTCGATCGAGTATTGAAAGACGTGATCGCCTCGCTCGAACGCAAGTCGTGCTTGACCAGCAGGCGCGGCAAAGAAGGCCTGTCGAACCTGCTCGCGGCGCTGTTCCCGTTCGCGCACTTGTTGCTCGGCTGCAGCCTTTTCGCGCTGCTCCTGCGCGGCTTCGCGTTCCTGCTCCTTGATACCCGCCTCGATGGCACGTTGCTCTGGGGTCTTTTTTGAAATCAACGCCATGGTTGTCCTGGTCCAATTCGCGGTTTGCTGCTACGGCAGGATTGCGGATGCGTCACTCCAGCCTTCCTATTCCTCAGCATATGCCGGCTTGTTTGGCGCCGTATTCGGCTTGCGCCTGGGTGAATTTGCTTCCAGCTTCGGAAGAGAGCTGTTCGATCAACCCCTGACATGAGAACGATGACGAGCTGAGGTAGCTCTTGGCCTCCTTTGCGGCTTGTTCGTTCCAGTCCACATGCAGGTGATGCACGGCCCATTCGGCGTCCGCGAGCGGAAATTTGGAGCCGGCTTCGGAAGACAGCTGCTCAATCAGCCCCGCTTCCGAGAACGCGGACGAATGCAGATAGCTTTCAGCCTCGTGCAACGCATTCTGCTGAGACACCGTGGCGTTTTCGATTTCCTTTTCTTCGCGTTCTTTGCGTTCAGTTCGTTCCCGTTCTGCTTTTTCGCGTTGTTCCGCTTCTCTCTTTTCTCGAGCTTGCGCTTCTAGTTCCGCTTGAGTGTGATGCCGGATCACTGTGATTGTCTGGGTTGCCGAAGCGTGCCCGGCCATGGTCGCTTCGGCGTTCTCGGCGTTAGACCCGATTTCCAGCGCCACAGTCTTGTTCCAGTGAGTCCCGTGGACTTGCGCCGGTTCGCCGGCGACGGTGACGGAGGCGCCCGCGGTGACAGTCCCATGTAGCGTCGTATGTGAGCTCGTGACTGCGTAGTCGCCGGTATCCAGCTTGAGCGCCACGGGCGGGGCCGCAGGCGTAGGGGATGCGGCTGGAACACTCGCCGCATCGGTCGTTGCTGTCGACTTCGTCTTGTTTCCGCCGCTACTAGCGACCCCGATGATGATGAGGAGCGCAACGACCCCGACAAGGATCCGTGCGGCCATCGGGAGTTCTTTCCAGCGGTCCAGCGCGCTCGGGTGGCTCTTGGTCTCTGAGGACGTCGACTCGGTTGCCGCTGCTGGGGCGGCGCTCGGAGGCGGGGACGCGGGCACCTCGGACGGGGAAGTAGGGACCGCCTGAGGCGGAGGGTCGTCGCGGTATTCCAGCGTCCAGCGCTTGCCGTCCCAGAAACGGGCCTTGCCTTGGCCAAGTGGGTCCGGGTACCAGTCCGCAGGTACCCACGACGGAAGCGGACGAACTACGCTCGGTTTACCCTCGTCTGTCATCGCGTCGCGCCTCGCTCCTCGGGTTCTTGGATCGCCGAGTGAACGCGGACAGCCTTATGCCCGACACCTTCTGTTGGCACGATGCCCCCACCCCCGTATTTACCCGACCCTCCCTGTATGCCAAAGACTAGAGGAAGGGCAGACGGCGCGCATTACGCCGATCTATGGCGGTCAGTTCGGTGACAGAGAGTAGCCGGTGTCTCGGCGGTCGAAAGCTCTTTGCCAGGCGGTGCGGGTGTCGTACAGGACGCAGCTCCACTCGTCGCGCTCGGCGGGGTCCTGGGCTACGGTCAGCACGGCCTGGTAGGCGGCTGGCTCGGCCTGGAACCAGTTCATGCCTGCGCGGCGGGCGAGCGCTAGGCCCTCGCGGTAGGCCTCTAGCGGGTCCATGAGTTCAGAGAGCACTGGCGGGCGAGCGAGGCGAAAGGAACGGGGAATGTCGTGGCGCCAGTCGCCTCCCCGTAAGGAAAACCCCGCTCGCCCGCCACTACGCTCCGCCCTCCCGTAGCCAGCCGCAAGCCTGCGCCGCACGTATAGCCGGGAGGGCCTGGTCTGCTGGCAGGTCGTAGATGGCGCTGATGCTGCCGCCGGGAGGGATAGCCGAGAGCAGGGCTTCCAGACCCTCCCACTCCCGGCGGAGCAAGTCTCGTTGGGCCGCGAGACACGCCTCGGCGAGATCGCGGTCGGCGCGGCTGAGGGTGCTGGCGAGCGCGGTGTCGTGCGTGCCGAACAGCGGCCTCGCCTCGGGGTAGAGGCCTGCATCGAGGTCGTCCGCGATATCGACCAGTTGGATCGCCACGCGTAGGCGCTCGGCACGGAGTTCGCTCTGCTCAGACACGGCACCGCTCCGCAGCGCGAGCGCAGGCAGCCGCGAACGCGTCGTCGTCCGGTGCTGCTCCGAGCGCGCCGAGCTCCTGCAGGAACGCGGCCAGCACCTGCCCTACGGGGTCGCCCTCGTGGCGCAGGGCCTCGCGTTCGTAGCCCTGCAGGCGGCGTAGCGCGGCGCTTAGGGAGGCCTCGTTAGCGCCGAGGCGCGCGCGGTCGGCTGCGAGGGCCTGGTGCCCCTCGGCGTTGGCCGAGACTTCAGCCACCGCCGCCTCCGTCTCCGGCGGCGCGTTCCCTACGTGGTACGCCCACACCGGATCACGCAGGACGGCTACGCGCCGTTTAGGCGGGAGGGCGTGGTAGACGGCGACGATCCTGTCGGCGTCCATCATGCCCAGCGCGTCGAGCAGCGTCTTAGTGCTCCCACCGTTGGTGAGGACGCGCACCGCGTGGGCGCAGACGCGGTCTAGCTCGGAGGTATGCAGGAGCAGCGTCTTGTCTAGCTCTCCGAGCGGCACCGGCGCATCGAGCATCCTCCGGATCAACTCCTCTCGATCCGTCGTCATGTACTCGGGGTGCTCGTTGAGCAGCCGGTAGAGCCGCACCTTGTATGCGATGCCGAAGGCGCGGCTCATCAGAGAGTCTTGATCGGGGTGCCGGTTTTGGGCTTGGGAGGCCAGGTCTGCCGTTTGCCCAAGACGATGGGGCCGCTGGGGGTTTGGATAATGAGCGGCATCAGGGGCCCTCCCCGCCGAGCCGCGGTCGCCCGCCCTGCCGGGCAGCCTCGATACGCTGCCGCTCCACGGGGCTGAGCGTGGTCTCGTCGTAAGCGTCGGAGGCCTCTGCGGCCTCCTGGCGCGCTAGGCCAATGCCGCCGAGGTAGGCGCGGGTACCCTCCGGGTCAGCGTCAAAGCAAGCGGCGTAGTGGCCGCGCATGTTCGTGCCAATCACTCCCGCATGCACAGCGTGATCCAGCAGTGCTTCCCGGCCGAGGAAGGCGTTAGCCCGCGCCACGGTGGCCGCACTGACGGCGGGTTTCGGCGTGAGGTTGCCTGCGGCCCTGGCAGCGCGTGTGCCGCCGGGACGCCCGGCCATCCTGTCTGCCGGAGGCCCGTCGTAGGTGCGCGCGGCCTGCGACCGGTCGAGCGTCCGCCGCGTCATCGTCCACCGCTGATCTGGTTGAGGCCGCTTACGACGGCCTGCCGTGGGTTGTCCCCGGTGGCGGTGCGCTCGGCTCGCAGCATCCGGGCGGCGAACGCCGGGTCGTCTTCGACCACGGCGACCGTTAGCTCTGGGCCGGGCTTGGGCTTGCCGTCGAACTGACCGCAGCCCATCAGCCAGTCAACGAGATCGTCCTCGCCAAGCTCGGCCATCTGCAAGTCCACCTCAGGGTCCTGCGCCCTGGCGGCAGCGTTGCGCTCGTCCAGCGCGCGGCCCTGCTCCTCGGAGAGCGGGAGGTTCTTCCCGTCGAAGCCCGCGAAGGAGCGCATGAAGAACTCGGTCATCCGCGCCTCTTCCTCTACGGCGTCGCCGCTGACCGGCAGCGGCATATCCGCGTAGGGGAAGTGATCGGCTGGGTAATCAGCCCCACACTGGGTCGTGCCCGGGCGCTCCTGCGTCGCCGGGCGTACGCGCCCGCCCGTCCGTTCGCACCACAGCTCGAAGCGGGTGAAGTTTCCGCGCTTGGTGCGGAGTTTCGCGGCCTCTTCCATCAGGCGCTGCACCTCGGCGTCAATCTCAGCCTGGTACAGGTCGATCGTCGCGAACCACGCCTCCCTGCGCTCCACCACCAGCGCAACGCACCGGTTGATCTGCTCTAGGTAGGCGGAGGTCGCGGCGTGGCCCTGCTCCTGCGCCTGTAGGAGCTCCGCCTTGAGGTCGGGGTCCTCCGCCTCCAGCGGCGGGCGCTCGCCCCTGAGGTAGGCGTCGCGCATCTCTAGCTCGCGGCGCTGCGCGTCGTTCTCCATCTTCTCCACGACGAGGGTCTGCCGCGCTCGGGCGTCGGCGCGGGCCTGGTTGAGCGCGGCGAGCTTCTCCCGCGCCTCGGCTAGCTCCGGGAACGCGTCGGTGTCGGGCAGCCAGCCCTCCCGGAACACGGCCGGGGCCTGCTCCTGGCTGGTTATTGGCACGTAGCGCGCCTCGGTGAGTTTGTCAGTCACTTGTGTCTCCTATTGGTGGCGTTGGCGTGTTACTCGGACTAGGTATACGCCATTGCCACCAACTCGGACGGCTCGTTTAGGTGAATAGGGTAATTCGGATGAGTAACTGATCCGAGTAACAGCTAAGCTAGGGCGCATGGCTATGACACGGGATGAGCGCAGCGAGCAGGCGCTATGCGGCGCTAAGCGGAAAAACGGTGAACCCTGCCGCCTCTTCGCCGGGCAAGGCACCTCACACAAGGGCATCGGCCGATGCAAGCTGCACGGCGGCTCCACGGGTACGCATGAAAAGGCGGCGATCAAGCGTGGGCTTACGAAGAAGATGGTGATGATGGGCGAGCCTGTCACCAACGTCAGCGCCCTGCAGGCGCTACTGCAGGAGATGTGGGCCTCCACGGGGCACGTCTCCTTTTTGCGGCAGGCCCTGGCCGACATGGGGCAGGAGGAACTCGGCTCTCCCTACGGTGTCGCAGTCACGAGCCTCTACAACTCCGAGCGCGACCGCAAGACCCGCGTCGCCCGCCTCTGTATCGAATCCGGTGTGGACGAGGCTGCCATCCGCGTAGCCGAGGCGCAGGTCACTCTCCTAGGCCACGCCCTGGCCAAAGCCGCCGACACCGCCGGGCTATCCGCCGAGATGCGTAAACGCCTCGGCGCGGCCCTCCGGGAAGAGCTCGCCTCCACACAGGCCGAGCCTCGCTCCCTCGCCGCGCTGAGCGCGGGTCGCACCAACTGACCCCGCAAACTACGGCCTCGGGACGGCCCAACTTGGGCCTAACTTGGCCCTCTTGGCGCTATACTTGCCGCGCCTCATGACATAGCCACACGCTACTACGAGAGAACCCGATGTGCCCCCGAAAGGGCGAAGATCGGGCGGAGGGAATAGACCCTCCCATACAGAGCAGGTAGGCCACCGCCACAAAGGGCGACAGGCAGGGAGAGCTTTCGACTCTCCTCGGGAATCGGCACTCCCGACCACCAGGTCAATTACTGGCGGTCGGTAGCCGCCAGCATCCCGAAGGAGATAGCCGTGCCTAAGACAGCAGACCCTCAACAGAAGCGCTCCGGCAGGCCGCTACTCGGATTTGAGGGGGCGGCACAGTACACCGGATTCTCAGAGCGTTACGTGCGCCGCCTCGTCGCAGAACGCCGCATCCCGCACTTGAAGATGGGCGATGCGCGGACCAGCCCGATCCGCTTTGACCCTGACAAGCTCGACGAGTGGATCACGTCACTGAACGTCGATCCGGCAGCGTGACGTGGTGGTTAAGATACGGCGCAGGCCGGGGCGAACTAGCCAGCCACCCCGACCCCGCCAAAACAACGCCAATGCCTCAGGAGGCACCCCTGAGGGTAACGCCTCCCGCGTCAAGCAGACCGGCGCTTGCCCGGCGTGCGGCAACGAGGCGACACTCGATGTAACCCCGGCTCCCTATGGGCGATGGTTTATCGGCTGTTACTCCTGCGAAGCCGAAGGCGTCACGGATGGTGACCTGCTGCGCGCGCTCGCCGAGGCGGTAGACGCTCCCGACGGTGGTTCCATCAAGGCCGAACCGCATCGCTGGCTGGGCGACTACCTCGACAGCGCCGCGACGATGGGCTACGTCGCCCCGGTGCCCAGCGAGGCGCAGGTCGAGACGTGGGCCGATGCTCTGCGGGCTAAGCCCTCGGCGCGGCTCTACCTGAGACGGCGCGGCTTGACTATGCGCACAGTCCGCCGGGCACAGATCGGGTTGGACGCAGCAACCAACTCCCTGACCATTCCGATTCGTGACGCGGCGGGCCAGATCGTAAACCTCGTCCGGATGCTTCTTCCACACGTGGACGGCCCGAAGTACAAGGTGCTGGCCGGCAAAGGCATCCCCGAGAGGACGCAGCTGTACCCGCGCCCGCTCCCTGACGGACCGATCCTCGCGGTGGGCGGATTGCTGGACGCGCTGCTCGGCAGGCAACACGGCCTCCCCACCGTCAGCGGCACGCACGGCATCGGCACCTCGCTCGACGTATGGCTGCCCGTGGTACGAGGCCGCGAGGTGGCTGCTATGTGGGACGTAGGCGAGGAGAACGCCATGACCCAGCGGGTAGCCGCCCTGGCCGCCGCTGGGGCGTACGCATGGCCTGTGCGCCTGTCAGCGCTCGGCCTGCCGGCCAAAGGCGACCTCACCGACGCCATCACAGGCGGCTACACCGCCGAGGACATCATCAAGCTCGTCAAGGCCGAGCGCCGGAGGGCGGGCGCATGAGTCCTCCACCCCAGGCCACGGTGCTCGTCCAGATGGCGTCTCAGGGCTACGACTTCGTCGTTGACGAAAGGGGGCAGGCCCACGCCGTACCAAAGCGAGGGCCGCGCCTCGCCATGCCGCTCTCGGGCAAGGGCGCCCTGAGTAGGCAACTGATGCTTGCCTTCTACGAGGCGTACGGCAAGCCACCAAGCAACAACGCGCTCACGGGAGCGATGCAGGTGCTGGAGGCTCGGGCGGCAGGAGCAGACCGCGTGCCCGTACACCTCAGGTCTGCCCGGCTCGCCAAAGGCCTTGTTATCGACCTAGGCGACGCTGACGGTCGCGCGGTCGTGGTGAAGGACGGAGCCTGGAAGATTCTGAAGCGCGCGCCGGATGGCGTGATCTTCCGGCGGACGGCCCTCACGTCCGCGATGCCGCGCCCGGTGCGGCACGGCAAGCTTGACCCGCTCCGCGACCTCATTAACATCAGCGACGAGGGCTGGGACATGTTGAGGGCGTGGCTCGTGATGGCGCTGCTTCCCGATATTCCTGTTCCGATCCTGTCGCTGACTGGGACGCAGGGCTCAGGCAAGACATCGCTTGGGCGCGCCGTGATCGCGCTAGTGGACCCATCGCCCAGCCCCTTGCGCACGCCGCCGCGCGCTGCTGACGAATGGCACACCGTGGCGGCGGCGAGCAGGGTCGTGGGGCTCGACAACCTGTCCTCCATTCAGGGCTGGTTCAGCGACCTGCTCTGCCGCACCGTGACGGGCGACGGCGCAGCGAAGCGCCAGCTCTACACAGACGACGAGATACACGTCACCAACTTCCGCCGGGCCATCGTGCTCACGTCGATCGATCCCGGAGGCCTGAGGGGCGACCTCGGCGACCGCCTCATGCCCATCGAGCTAGACGCCATCACGGCGGTTCGCAGGCGGACTGAGGACGAGCTGAACGCGCAACTACAACGCGACCTGCCGCTGATGTTGGGCGGCCTGCTCGATCTAGTCGCTGAGGTGCTTGACAAGCCTGTCGAGGTGGCGGAACTCCCTCGCATGGGTGACGCCGGACACATCATGGCGGCGGTGGACGCTGCGCTCGGCTCTGACGCGCTGGGCTCGTTTCAGCGGGCGCAGGACGACATCGCCGGGATCGTTCTCGAGGGCGACCCTGTCGCGGCGGCCGTGGTGCAGTTGTTGCGCGAGCAGGCGGACCCTGTGTGGGTCGGGACGGCTACGGAACTGTTCGGTCTGCTCTCAGGCAAAACGCTAGAGCGTAGGCAGTGGCCTGGCAATCCTCGCGGCCTCAGCGCTCGCCTCAAGAAACTCAAGCCCGCGCTCCGCGCGGCGTACGGGCTCGACGTGGACTTTGAGCGTGGAAAGGGCCGCCGGGTGCGCCTGCGGTACCGGGACGGGGAGACGCGCCGTCGCGGCCCAGGACGAGTACAGCGCGCCGCCGGGGAGGAATGATGCGCCGTCGCAGCCGTCGCACCGTCGCAAACTTTGGACCGCTCACTACCCCTGTATTACCCCTTTTTGTTACTCCCGAAGAAAGAAAAGGGGGTAATACTGTAGGAGTACGTCGGCCGGAATTTGCGACGTCAGCGACGTTGCGACGGTTCCCTGGGAGCCGCTTAGGCGCGGCCCGCACACGGTGGGCGCTCAGCCTCAGAGCACATGACCTTGGGTTACATCCTGGCCTTGGATCGCCCGGACCACGCCTGAGGACCTCGCGCCAGCCCGCCTCCCGGCGGCAAAGCCTCACCCCGCTACGTCAAGGCGGAGGTCGTTCACCCATTCAGCCCCGCTCCTGCTGGTGGCAAAGATAAATGTTCACTTTGGGACCCCGCACCGGACCCCGCTGGCGTAGTATTCGCGCTGCAGACAAAAGTCTGCATAGATCAAGACCCAGGAGGCAAAGATGCCCGCAGTCAAGGAGTACAAGATCAAACCTCTGACGTTCGACCCGAAGCTCGTCGCGCAGGTGATGCGCAGGAGGGCTGACGGCGAGAGCCTCGGCACTATCGCTAAGGCCCTGAGGGTTTCCCCCGGCAAGGCGGCCATGGCCGAGCTCGTCGGCACGACCGAGCGCGTGGCCGTAGACAACCCGGCCAAGCTGGCGAGGCAGGTAGTCAAGGACCGCAAAGCCTCGGCCTCCTGGGGCCTGCTAGCGGCCCGCTACGGGGTCACCGAGGGCACGGCCAGGGCGGCGTACGAGGCGGCCACCGGCCAGCCCTACTCCGCGCTCGACTACAGGCGCAAGGCCGAGGCGGCGTGATGGGGGCCTTGCGAAATCCCGGTGAAGTTGGCCGGGGGCGGCGGTTTCGCAATCGCCGCGAAACCAAATGAAAACGTCTAACCCATCGGAGGTTTGCTGATGCCCGGCCATATCCGCAGCAGGGGAAAGCGCTCCGACGGCACCACCAAGTGGCAGGCGCGGTGGCGGCACCCCGACAACCCCTCCCTGCGCAAGGAGAAGCAGTTCCGCGACAAAGACGTCGCCAAGCGCTGGATCACGCGCATGGACTCCGAGGCTCACGGAGCTATGTACAAGCAGCCCCTCGACACGACCAAGCCTCGCCCGTTCCGCGGGGTCGTGGGAGTCTGGGAAGAGACCTGCTGGACGGGCCTCTCCCCCACCACCACCGCCCGCTACGGGCAGGTTGTCCGCACGTACCTCAACCCCGAGTTCGGCAGTACCCCGATCACGGACCTCAGCAGAGAGGTGGTGCGCCGTTACTTCGCTCGGCTTACACGTGAGGGCAGAGCGCCAGGCACCGTGCGCAAGGTGCATACCGTCCTCTCGGCAATTCTCAGCGAGGCGGTCGAGCTGGACCTCTTGCCGGCCAACCCCTGCACGAGGATGCGAGGGTTGCCTACCGTGCGCACTGAGGAGCCGGTGTTCCTCAGCATTGAGCAGGTCCGCACGCTCGGCGAGGCGATGCCGAAGCACTATCGGCTCTTGGTCTACGTGGCCGCCTATACCGGCCTCAGGGCGGGCGAGCTCGCAGGCCTCCGCCGCAAGGACGTAGACCTCCTGCGGGGCGTCGTGCATGTGCGCCAGGCGCTAAAGCAGCTGGACCCGCCCGTGTTCGGAGGGCCGAAGAGCGGCAAGACCCGCACCGTCACGCTCCCCACCAACAAGGAGTTCCGCGACCTGCTCGCTGAGCACCTGTCCGGCCCCATCCCCGGCGGCCAGAACGCAGAGGCTCTGATCTTCACAAGCCCCGAAGGCGGAATCCTGAGGCACGGCCTGTTCATGCGTCGCGTCTGGTACCCGACCATCAAGGGCGACGCCAAGCGCAAGATCAAGGCCGCGCTGCCCGAGCACCTGCATCGCCTGAGGTTTCACGACCTTCGGCACACGGCGGCCTCGACCCTTATCGCGCAGGGCGCGAACCCCAAGCAGATACAAGAGCGCCTCGGGCACGCCAGCATCACGACGACCCTCAACCGCTACGGCCATCTGTTCGACGGCCACGACGACGCGCTGATCGCAGGCCTCGACGCCGCTATCGCTGCCGCCGCAGCGCCCTCGGACAACGTGACGGCGATCCGCGAGGCTTGACCGTCGGCGGGGTGCGATGTAAGCTGGTCGCGCTGTTTGGACACCGCAACGAGCACCCCGTACGAAGACGACTACGGGGCGGAGCATAGCTCCCACTGCCTGAGTGTCGCGACCGGGAAGTTGATGATCCGGCGCTCCTGGGAATGACAGCCCCGATTACCAGTCAATTGGCTGGCGGTCGAGGCTGCCAGCCGTTTCAGAAAGGTCATTCCCATGAGCACCGACGCAGACCAGAAGAAGCGCGACTACGACGAGTTGGTAGCCGCAGGCAGGGACCTCGTTGCACGCGAACGCATGAACCATGAAGACTTCATTCATGGCTTAGCGATGGACCCCGAGAGGGCCGCAAGCGCCATGTGGGAGATGTTTGAGGCGACCGTGTCTCAGGCCGAGCAGCCGTTCTTTGACGAGGACGAGCTGACCGGCGACGAGAAGCTGTTGTTGATCTGTGAGCGCGATGAGCAGATGGCCAAGTTCTGGGCCTGCTGCGACATCCTCTCGCGTGAGATGGTCAACCACCCCGATCGCCCCTGGCCGTTCAAGTGTTTGGCAGTGGCATGAACGATGAAGATGCTCAGACAATCAGGGCACTTCATGAGGCCGACGAGCGCGTGACGGCCCGACTCAATCGAGATGTCCGGTTCCGCTACTCAGGCATGGACCTCGACCCACAAGGGATCAACGAGTGGATCAGGAAAGTCGCGGACGCCTGCGTTGAGCCGAACGGGCCTCCGGTCGGGGCAGACATACGTTTGGCGCTGAGCGGGGAGCTCTACGACCTCGCATCGCTGGCGGTCTGCTTTGGGTGGGAGCTCGCGCAGGTGCAGACCGCTCCGGCGGGGTAGACCAGGAGGACCGTGGGCGGGGTTCGCGCGACTTGCGCCGTGGAGGGACCCCGCCCTCGGACTGTTGCTATGCGGCGAGCTGCGTTCCCATGTTGTTCTGCATCCAGCCCGTCGTGCCGTCGGTGAAGTTGGTGGCCCACCAATCACCGGTCACATCGAGCACGATCACACGGTCGCCCACGCGGACGATCCGGTTGAGCTCGTCTCGCACGTCGCTGGCCGTCTTGTTCGTGTTGACGAACCAGAGGGACTCATGAACATGCGCATACCCAGGGAACGACTTGATGTAGTTCGTCACGGCTGCGTAGTTGCCGCCGGGACTCTTGAGGCAGTAGTGGATTTGAATCGTCTTGAACACTTCTGAACGTCCGATCGTTGGTTTAGCTTTCCGTTTCAATCAGGGTGGCCATTCGTGGCAGCCCGCCCAGTGCGATGGGTACCTCGAAGTGCAGCAGACGCATCGGCGGCAAAGTTGCAGGAGTTCTGCCCGCCGCGTTGACGGCTCCCGGTTTTGGCTCTGGAATGCGCGTTTGCGTCGTGCAAGCCGAGCAGGAGGGCCACCTGCGCGCCTAGATTTGGCTTAGGAGCGCGTTCCCACAGCCTCGGCTCCTACGGCTTTCCTGAGGGTCGAGGCGTTTGAGGGCTGCGCCCTGGGGTCCCAGGCGGGGTCCAAGCCCCTCGTGACCCCCGCTATTCGGACCCCAGGCAAACAAAAAGCCCCGCATTAGCAGGGCTTTTGTGTCATGGGCGATACTGGGCTCGAACCAGTGACCTCCGCCTTGTCGAGGCGGCGCTCTCCCAGCTGAGCTAATCGCCCTGGGAAGATGCCTAGGGTATCAACGGCCCGGTACCCTGGGTCTGCACCTGGCGACGTGGCGGAGTGGCTACGCAGCGGCCTGCAAAGCCGTCTACACCGGTTCGATTCCGGTCGTCGCCTTCGGGGGGCCCGGGAAACCCGGCATCAGCGAGGGCAGTCGGCGCAGAGCCGGCCAAGCCCCCGCCGGGCGAGGCCGCGAGAGCGCACAATCCCGTCGGCAGCAATGCCGCGAGCGCGCAGCGGAGGCCCACGAAGGACATGGGGCCAACGATAGCCATGCCCGGGACCCGCGCGCCCGGGCGCGGGTCCGCGAGCCCGTCCGGTAACTACGAGTGCGCCGCCGCTGCAATCTCCGCCTCGAGCTCCTCGGGCTTGACGTCGAGTTCCTTGGCGAGGTGCTTGACCGCCTTCAGCTCCGCCTTTTCGATCGCCTCCTCGATCTGGGACTCACCCACCACGATCAGCGCGGCTTCGCCCTCGTCGATCATCTCGCCGAGATCCTTGACGTCCGAGCGCGACATTCCCTTCCACAGGTGCCCGCCCACTCCGCCGAGCGCGCCGCCGACCGCAGCGGAGGCGAGCAACGACGGCGGGAATAGCACGCCGACGACGGCGCCCGCGACGATGCCGCCCCACGCGCCGTGGCGGGTTGAGGTCTCGTCCTTGTTGACGTGCACCTTGCCGTCGCTGTCCTTCGTCACGACCGCAGCGTCGAAGCCGCCCACCGCGCCCAGCAGGTGCAGGTCCTTCACGACCGCGTAGTCCACGCGAGCCTCTGCCTCGCTCGGGTAGGTGCCGAGATACAGGAATACGGAGTCAGCTTTGGACATGGGTCCTCCAGACGATTGGTTCAGGGCGCCGGCGCGAAAGCCAGCCGGAGCCCAGCGTGCCACCTGCAGCCCCGATCCGCTACACCTCATTCGGGCTATGCCGCGGCGCGCATCGCGCGCGGCGCGTATCCGTGGTTCACACGCTGTCCCTGGCGGGCCGCGCCGCCTAACCTGTACACATGCTGCAGTCCCAAATGCGCGAGCTGCTCATGGAGACGGCGAGGCACCTCATCGACGCCGCCGACGGCGACTTGGTCAGCGGCGAGGCCATCGCCCATGAGATCGGGCTGCGAACCGACGATCCCGCCGTGCACGACGCCTTCAGGGAGATCTACGAGCGCGAAGAGCTCGATGTGGGCGCTTGGCGGGGCGGCCCCGGCCTGCCCGCCGAGGTGCGCCTGCGGTGGCAGTAGTCGACCCGTAGCTACAGCGGGATCCCTGCCCGCTCCCCTCAGGTGCGTTCCGCGGCGGCCAGCGCGCGCGCGAGTGAGGCTTCGTCCTGAGGGCCGCGCAGCACCCTGGCGATCCTGCCGTGCGAGTCCAGCACGAACGTCGTCGGCAGTCCCCTCAGGCGGTAGGCGTTGCCGACGGTGCCTTCGGAGTCGCGCAGGTTGGGGAATGTCCAGCGATAGCGGCGGATGAAGGCCCGCGCGCCGGCGAGCGCGTCGCTCCAGTCCACTCCCACGATCCTGCCCCTCCCCTGCGCGCTCTGCGAGAAGCGCTGCAGAACCGGCGCCTCCTGTTCGCACGGCCCGCACCAGCTGGCCCAGAAGATCACCAGCGACGCGCGACCGCCCGCACCCGCGACGAGGCCCGGGAGCGTCGCGGGCGCGCCCGCGAGGCGTTCGCTCGGAAGCGCGGGCGCGGGGCGAGCGCTCGAGGATCCGCTGGAGGCCAGGCCGAAGATCGCGAAGGCCGCGAGCGCCACAACGCCCAGTAGCGCGAGGCCGAGCAGTCGCAGCCGCCGAGACATCGCAGCGGCCCTCAGTGGGTTGCCAGGAGGGGCACGTCGTGCGCGATTTCGGAGGGCTGGAAGCTCGGCGCATAGATCGTGATGCGCTTGCCCGTGCCCGTGATCCCGTAGATGAGGCCCGAGTGGTTGACGAACTCCGGTTTCTGCGCGTCGCGTTCGCTGCCCACGCTCCACGCGCTCCACACCGCCGCAAGTTCGTGGACGGAGCCCACCAGGTACTGCATCCGGCCCGTCATCGCGTGGCGCGCCAGGAACGCGGCGACGGCCCTGCGCGTGTCGCCCTTCGGGTCCACCGACACCGCGATGATCTCCGCTTTGGAGGCCACGGCCGGGCCCATCACGTTCTGGGCGACCCGCAGCTGGGCGGTGATCAGCGGGCAGACGTCGGGACAGTGCGTGTAGAGGAACGTCACAAACACCGCCCTGCCCCTGTAGGAGGTGATGTTCACGGGGGCTCCCAGGTAGTTGCGCAGCGCCAGCGGAGGGGCCGTGCGGACGGGCGTGAGCACGCCCGAGGCCTCATAGCTGGGCTGCGCCGCGTTGCTCGTCGCCTTCGAGGACTTGCCCGATGCGAGCAGCGCGACGACACCGGCGATCACCACCAATGCGAGGAGGGCGAGGAGCAGCCGGAGGGGGAGCACCTGCTTGCGCATGACACCCCGAACCTATCAGTGGGGCCTTCACGTACGCGGCGCCCGGCGTCGGCAAGAAACGTTGCAGTCCTCCCCCTGTAACGCATCTTGCAGCGAGATCTGTTAGCTTGCCGCCCGTTCGTGCCGAGTCCTTCACCTCAAGGGGTGAGGGAGCGGGGGACCCATTGCAGCCGAGAGGCTGCGGGGGCGAATCGCCACACGTGTGGCGTAGCGTAGTCGTTTACGCGAGCCCGACAGCTAACCCCGTAGGCGCCTGGATAACCGAATGGAGAAAGGACGCCTGATGTCGGGATCCCCGCGTGATCTTGCTGTTCTCGAGCACTGGAGCGCTTCGATGGAGCGGTCCCGTGAACGTCGTGCCAGGGCAGGCCGTAGCCGCGCCCGCCGCATCACATCCCCCGGCTCTGCGCCCTCGCTATTGAGCATGCGCGGCAGCGCGCCCTCGGCGCGCGACCTGGCCGACGAACAGGCATGGGACCTCTCGCTCGGGCGATCCCGCGCCCGCAGGCGCGCGGCCGAGCTGCGCTTCGTGCCCGCCGGCTCGCGTGCCAAACGGCTCTCCATCGGCACGCTCGCAGCGCTCACTGTGGGCCCGACCGCGACCGTGGCCAGCGGGCAGGAATCGGCCACTGTCGGCTCGCCCGAACCAGCGACCACGACGGAACACTCGATCGTGCTGAGCTCCGGCAGCGAAGGCCGCCAGGTCCATCTGCTCCAAGCCGCGCTCGGCGCGATCAAAGTCGACGGCGTCTTCGGCCCTGAAACCGAAGAAGCCGTGCGCAGCTTCCAGGCGAGCAAGGGGCTGACCGTCGATGGCGTCGCCGGCCCGCTCACCAACGCCGCGCTGCGGGGCTCCTCGACGGCGTTTGCCGCCAACGTTTCCAGTGCGCTGCCCGAATCGAGCAGCGCCTCGGGCGCCGTCGCGAAGACCGCCGCCGCCACGACCGCCGCCGCCACGACCCACGCCTCCAAAGCGCCCGCCGGCGAATCCGGCGAACACAGCCCCGGCGAGTCGGTGGCACGGCTGCAGAACGCGCTGCACCTCGCTGCGGACGGCACCTTCGGCCCCGAAACAGAGGCCGCGGTACGTCGTCTGCAGGCTCGCCACGGCCTTGCCGTCGACGGCGTCGTCGGGCCCGCCACGTGGGGGCTCATCGGCGTCCGCGGAGCCGAAACCCTGACCCCCCCGGCCTCCGCGCTGCCCAAGCCGCACGCGCGCCACCACAGCCACGCCGCAGCCGCCACGCCGATGGCAGCGGAATCGAGCGGAGGCGAAGAATCGGGCAGCGCCCCGAGCACGAACGCGGTCACGCGCCTGCAGAAAGCGCTCAAGATCGCCCCCGACGGTGAATTCGGCCCGGCGACCGAGGCAGCCGTGCAGCGGCTGCAGGCACGCCATGGCCTCAACCCCGACGGCGTCGTCGGGCCGGCCACGTGGGGGCTTCTCGGCATCACGACCGAGGGCACCCTCACGCCGCCTGCCTCCGCACACGTGTCAGCCGGCGGCGGCGGATCCACGACGAGCGCGGGCGGCGGCGGATCCACGACGAGCGCGGGCGGAGGCGGAGGCGAAGGCTCGAGCATCGTCGCCCGCGTGATCGCGGCCGGCGACGAAATCGCGACCCGTCCGTATGTGTGGGGCGGCGGTCACGGCTCCTTCCAGTCCGAAGGCTATGACTGCTCCGGCTCCGTCTCCTACGCGCTGCACGGAGGGGGCCTGCTCAGCTCCCCCGAGGACTCGAGCGCGCTCGAGTCCTACGGCGAAGCGGGCCCCGGGCGGGACATAACGATCTACGCCAACTCCGAACACGCATTCATGGTGATCGACGGCAAACGCTTCGACACCGTCGCCCAGGCGGAAACCGGCAGCAGGTGGTCGAGCAGCATGACCTCCACCGCCGGCTTCGTCGCCCGCCACCCCGCGGGCCTCTAGCCTCACGAGCACCGCAGCGCCCTGAGCGCACGGCCGGCCGCGACCACCACGCGGCCGGCCGTGCGTCCCATCCCAAGCGTGCCCTAGCTTCCCCCTCCTCCGGCCCCGAGCACGAAGAGGAGGCGAGGCGATGCTCGCGCGCGCCCACGCGTTCACCGTGGATGGACTCGACACGCGCCATGTGACCGTCGAGGTCGACGTACGCGCGGGCCTGCCCGCATTCGCCGTGGTGGGTCTCGCCGACACCGCGGTGCGCGAGGCCCGCGATCGGGTCAGGGCCGCGATCCTCAATTCGGGCTTCGAGTTCCCCGCGCGGCGCATCACCGCCAACCTCGCGCCCGCCGACGTGCCGAAGGCGGGCCCGGGCCTCGACCTCGCGCTCGCATGCGCCCTGCTCGCTGCCTCGGGCCAGCTCCCGCGCGAGCGGCTGGAGAGCCATGCGCTGCTCGGCGAGCTCGCGCTCGACGGCGCCGTGAGGGCCTCCGAGGCCACGCTCGCTGTCGCCCAGGCCGCCCATCGGGCTGGGCTCCGGACGCTCGCCCTTGCGGGGCCGCGCGCGCATGAGGCCGCGCTCGTGGAGGGCCTGGAGGTAGCCGTCGTCGAGCGCCTGGGCAGCGCCGTGCGCGTGCTGCGCGGCGGCCCGCCGGACCCAATTCCCGCACGGCGGGCGCGGGCAGGCCAGGACGCTCGGGCCGGCTGCCCCGACCTGGCGGAGGTGCGCGGGCAGCACCACGCGGTGAGGGCGCTCGTGATCGCCGCGGCTGGCGGGCACAACCTGCTGCTCAGCGGCGCCCCGGGCACGGGCAAGACGATGCTCGCGCAGCGGCTCCCGGGCCTGCTGCCCGCGCTCAGCGCCAAGGAGGCCATCGAGGTCACCCGGATCGGCAGCCTCGCGGGCACCCGGGTGGAGGGGCTCGCCGAGCAGCGGCCCTTCCGGGCGCCCCATCACTCGATCACCGCCGCGGGGCTCGTCGGCGGGGCCCGGCGCGGCTGGGTGGGCGAGGCCGTGCTCGCCCACCGCGGCGTTCTGTTCTTGGATGAGATCTCGGAGTTCGCGCGCTCGACGCTCGAGGCGCTGCGTCAGCCGCTCGAGGAGGGCCGCGTGGTGATCGCCCGCGCCCGGGTCTCCGCCGTCTACCCCGCACGCTTCATGCTCGTGGCCGCCACCAACCCGTGCGCATGCGGGTATGCGGGCGAGCGCGAGCGCTGTGACTGCAGCGAGGCCGAGCTCGCGCGCCACCGGCGCCGCCTGAGCGGCCCACTGCTCGACCGCATCGACCTGCTCGCAGGACTCGGGCGCGCCGGTGCTGCGGAGATCGACGCGGAGCCCCTGACGAGCTCGGCGCGTGCGCGAGAGCGAATCGCGGAGGCGCGCGCTCGAGCGGCCGCGCGGCTGCGCGATGAGCGTGCGTCGGTCAACGCGCACATGGACGCGCGCATGCTGCTGGCGCACGCGGCGCCGGATGAGCGCGGCCGAGAGATGCTCAGGCTCGCGGCCGAGAGCGGCCTGCTGAGCGCCCGCGCACAGCACCGAGTCCTGCGCGTGGCGCGCACGATCGCCGACCTCGCCGCGAGCG
>OCZT010000720.1_pt1 | contig 33452 bp, 26 predicted proteins | sample 1539031 | NCBI WGS metagenome assembly OCZT01 (sample SAMEA3539308, study PRJEB22396) | soil metagenome | biome: tundra; feature: field; material: soil | place: USA | collected 2010-05 | depth 0.15 m | reverse complement strand
GCCCTCGGGACCGTCGCCGGGACCGCCGCCGGGACCGCCCTCGGGACCGCCCTCGGGACCGTCGCCGGGACCGCCGCCGGGACCGCCCTCGCGGGCCGGGCGTTCCAGGATCGCGCAGGCCGCTTCAAGCACCCACTTGGGACAGCGCAGGCTGCGCGTCAAGGTGACGATCCGGGTGCCGGGCGCCTCAAAACTGTGCATCCGACCGTGACCGGCAGCGCGGAAACGGCGCAGGGTCGCCAGCGGATCCCCCGCGACCGTCAGCCCCGAGCCGGCCACCTGGCGGGCAAGCCGGGCCGGTGCCAGGTCAAGCTCCTGGGCATCGTCGATCAGCACCTGATCAAAGGGACGCACCGACTCGGGGCGCTGCTGCACGACCGCCAGCGCCTGGCGCACGAGGTTGCCGGAGTCCGAACCGCCGACCTCGGCGAGGATTCGCTCGTGGGCGGCGTAGATCTCGGCGAACTCGCGCTCGAGCTCGGCCTCGGGTCGGTCGGCGAGGTCAAGCGAGGCGGCCCAGTGCAGGTACTCCTCGGGTCCGATCAGCTCCGCTTTGAGCCGGTCGATGCGCGCTACAAAGCCCGCGAGCAGGACATTGACGCGCCCACCGAAGTCGTGGTGGCGCAGGGACAGCTCGTCGATCCGCTCCACCAGCATCGCCAGCCGGTCACCTGCGCCCAGTACCGCGTCCAGCGAGTCCGGATAGCCACCAGCGCCGCGCAGGATCAGCGCCGCCAGGTCCATCGGAGTCAGCACGTACAGGCGCTCATAGCCGCGATCCAGTGCCGGCTCCAGAACTTCACGCAGCGCGATCGCCCGCGCGGTCGACGGAACCAGCACGGCAACGCGCTCAGGCTCACAGCCCTGGGCCACCAGCCAGCGAAAGCGGGCCTGGATCACCCGCGTCTTGCCGCTCCCGGGCTCGCCGATCACCAGCAGCGGGCCGCCCCGATGGATGACCGCGTCGCGCTGGGCGGGCAGGAGGCCGCCCAACAGCTCGTCTGTGGCGATCAGATCCGGGTTCCCGGGCTGGGATCGCCACACTGGGCCCGTGGCCGAGCCGGCCGGCAGAGCGTCAAGCCCCAGTTCTAAAGATGGCTGATGGGCCTCCGTCCTCCCGTGAACACGTTCATCCCTCGCACTCACCGTCTGACAGCATAGGTTGACGATGGCCTCCACCCGCTCGACGCTCGACGCAGATTGGCTCGGTGCCTGCCGGCGCGCCGTGATCGGTCTTGACCAGATGCTGGCCGACACTCCGAGCATCTCCCAACGCGCAATCGAGACCGGCACCCGTGGCAGTGGCGGAGACCGGACGTTGGTGATCGATCGATCGGCCGAGGATGTGGTGCTGGGCGAGCTTGAAGGACTGCGGGCCGAGGGCCATCGATTCGTCGCTCTGTCTGAGGAGCGAGGAGAGGTCGACTTCGGAGACCCGAGCGTGCGCGTGATTGTCGATCCGATCGACGGCTCATTGAACGCCAAGCGCGGAATCTCGCATTACGCGCTGTCGGTAGCCGTGGCCGCCGGCGAGACGATGAACGATGTCGTGTTCGGCTTTGTGCACGACTTCGGACCCAGCGAGGAGTGGTGGGCGCGGCGGGGCGAGGGAGCCTGGCTGGATGGCATGAAGCTGGATCCCACGCTCGGCGAGCGCCGCGCGCGTGACGGCAGGCTCGAGGTGCTGGGGATCGAATCGGCCGACCCGCGCTGGGTGGCAGCATCGATCGACGAACTGGTCGCAGCGGCCTACCGGCTGCGGGCGCTGGGCACGATCGCCGCGTCTCTGTGCCAGGTCGCCGCCGCGCGCTTTGACGCGATGGTCAGCTTGCGGCGATGCCGCGGGGTCGACGCCGCTGCCGGCCAGCTGATCGTGCGCGAGGCCGGCGGCCTGGTCAGCTTTCCCGACTGCGAAGACCCATTGGGGGCGCCGCTTGACGCCGCGGCGAGCTCGCACGTGATCGCCGCGCGCTCGCCGCAGACGCTGCATGACCTGGAGGCGGTGACCCGATGATCGACTGGATCCTGGCCGAGAAGATCGCCGGATACCTGGCCGGCCGCGGCGACGGCGGCGTCCCGACCTCGGACCTGGCCGAGCTCGCGCGGGAGTCCGAGCGTCGCGTGACCGCCTACACGGGCCTGCAGCCGGCCCGGCCGTTGCCAGAACCCGAGGGTATTGGGCGGCGCGAGTGGGTCGCGAGCAATGTCGAGGCAATGCGAGGCCTGCTTGACCCGGTGATGGAACGGGCGGGGAAGGGAGCCGGGCCCCTGCGGCCGGCGATGCAGCTGGCCATCGGCGTGGTGATGACCACCGAGATGGGGGTGGTGCTGGGCTACCTGGCTCAGCGCGTGCTGGGCCAGTACGAGCTGGTGCTGCTCGACGAGGCGGCGCAGGACCGGCCGCCCCGGCTGCTGTTCGTGCTCCCCAACCTCGGTCAGGCCGTGCGGGCGTTCGGCGCCGAGGAGCGCGAGTTCATGACCTGGGTCACATTGCACGAGGTAACCCACGCGGTCCAGTTCTCTGGCGTCCCGTGGCTGCACGGGTACCTCGCCGGGCTCGTCCGGGAGCTGCTGCAGAGCGCCGAGATGCGCATCGACACGCCGCGCAAGCTCCGCCTCCCCAGGGCCGCGGAGGTCAGGCGAGTCGCCGGTGCGCTGCGCCACGGAGACCTGATCACCGCCGTGACCAGCAGCGCGGAGCGCGAGACCCTGGACCGCGTGCAGGCGGTGATGGCGGTGATCGAGGGTCACGCCGAGCATGTGATGGACGCCGTCGCGCCTGACCTGCTCCCCTCGCTGCCGAAGCTGCGTCTGGCCCTCGATCGTCGCCGGCAATCGCAGTCAGGACTGTCGCGACTGATCGCCCGGGTACTGGGGCTGGAGCTCAAGATGCGCCAGTACGAGCAGGGCAAGCAGTTCTGCGACGCGGTCGTCGGCGCGGCCGGGACTGAGGGGCTGCACCACGTGTTCAGCGGACCCGAGGCGCTGCCCACGCTTCCCGAGCTCGACGAGCCCCGGGCCTGGCTCCGGCGCACGGGGCTCGACGGAGCTTCGCCCCAGCTCTCAAGCGCGTAACCTCGCACGGGCGAAAACCGCCTCTGGTCAGACCGAGCGATGTAACCCTTCCGCCCCGCCGGTTTACAAACACATGTTCGGCCCGTTTACAAACGCATGTTCGATCCGAACCGCTATCATCATGACCAGTCCAACTTGAGCGAGTGAGACGCAATGGCTACCACCGGCAACACCAACACGCAAAAGACCGAAACCACCCGGACGTCCTCCGCGGCGCGTAAGTCCAGCCGCTCGGCGCACAAGGCCACGGGCTCGGCGCGCAAGCCAGCAACAACTGCGCGCAAGGCGGCGACAACTGGCCGCCGGCCGGCGACCACGCGCAAGTCGGCCACTTCAGCGACGCAGCCCAAGACCCGCACCGAGCAGGCTCAGGTTATCGCCGAGCGAGCGGTCCTGGTGCCCGTCGGCGCCAGCCTGCTGGCCCGTGACAACCTCGTCTCGACGGTTCGCGGCCTCGCGACCAGGTACCGCTCTCGCTCCAGCGTCGAGCGCGAGCTCAAACGCTACGAGCGCCGCGGCGCCACGGCCCGCAATCGGTTCGAGCGCGAAGTGCGCCGCACCCGCACGAAGTTCGAGCGCGAGCTGCGCCAGCGCCGCAATCGCGTTGAGCGCACGGTCGTGCAGAACCGCCGTCGTGTCGAGCGCGAGGTGCGTTCGGTTCGTAAAGATCTTGAAAAGCAGAGTGAAACGGTCACTTTGCGGGTAGAAAGCGTTTTGACCGGGGTTCAGCAGCGCCTTAGCTGATTCCTCGCAGAGCTTCCCCCGCCCGACGCCCAGGAGAGCGCGTGGCGGGATAGGTTCGCCGGCCTCATATCCTCGCCGGCGAATGCAGCACCCTCTCCTCCCTCAACCGCCGGGGCGTCACGAAAGTGGCGCCCCGTCGGTCTTTAATGGTGGTCTGAGATCGCGACAAAAGAAGGGGAGGCAGCGGCAATGGAACTGTGCTTGATGATCGAAGGCCAGGAGGGCGTGACCTGGCCTCAATGGCTGGCTCTGGCCCGGGCCTGCGAGCAGCACGGGATCGCCACCATGTTTCGCTCCGATCACTACCTCAACCTCGACGGCCGGCATCCTGAGCGGGGCTCGCTGGATGCCTGGGCGACGCTGGCTGCGCTGGCCGCGGTGACGACCAGCCTGCGGCTGGGGACGATGGTTTCGCCGGCCACCTTCCGTCACCCCTCCGAGCTCGCGAAGGTCGTGACGGCCGCTGATCAGATCTCCGGCGGGCGGGTCGAGCTCGGCCTGGGGGCGGGCTGGCATGAGCGCGAACACGAGGCGTTCGGCTTCCCGTTCGCAGCGACGCGAGTGAGGATGGACGTCCTGGAGGAGCAGCTACAGGTCGTATTGGGAGCATGGGGTGAGGTGCCGTTCTCCTTCCACGGAGCCCATTACGAGCTGTCGGACCTCGACGCTCAGCCCAAGCCCGTCCAGCGTCCCCATCCGCCGCTGATCATGGGCGGCAGCGCCGGCCCACGCAGCGCAGCGCTGGCGGCCCGGTTCGCCGACGAGTACAACACCCCGTTTCCCAGCCTGGAGGATGTCCGCGAGCGCAGCGCGGCGATCCACCAGGCGTGTGAGCTCGCCGGTCGCCAGCCGATTCCGTTCTCGGTCATGACCGGGGTGGTGCTTGGCAGCGACGCCGGCGACTTGCGCGACCGCGTGCGGCGACTCAGTGCCGTGATCGGCGCCGAACCTGACGCGCTGCAAGCCGAGCCGCCCGCGGGGTGGATCATGGGCACGGTCGACCAGGCGGCCGAACGGCTGCATGAATTGGATGAGGCCGGCGTAAGCCGCGTTATGTGCCAGCACTTGCTGCACGACGATCTGGATGCGGTCGGGCTGCTCGGCGACCGGCTGGCGCCGCTGGTCGCCTGAGTGGTGGTGGCCCTCAGTGGTGGCCCCTCAGTGGTGGCCCTCAGTGGTCGCGGAGGCGACCACTCAGCGCCGACCCGAATCAGAGCGCCGGTCCCGACGCCCCACCCCAATCCTCGGGCGCGACGTCGTCGATGGACTGCGAAAACGTCCAGTGATGGCCGCCTAGATCCACGGCGGTGTACTGGCGCTCGCCGTAGGGGAAGTCCTTGGGCGTGTTCAGGATCCTCGCGCCCTGATCGCGGGCGTGCGCGTAGTGCTGGTCGACATCCTCGACGCGGACCATCATGGAATGGCTGAGACGACCCTCGTCGGGCGGCGCGAACTCCATGCCTGCTTCGGGCTCGCCGGCGGCGCCTCGCCGGGTCTCGCCGATCACGATCGCGCAATCGCCGCAGGCCAGCTGGGCGCGATGGCCGCCGGCCCGCCAGCGCTCGCGCAAGCCGAACACGCGGCCCAGCCAGTCACATGCCTCGCCGACGTCAGCGTAGACAAGGATCGGGATCACCGGGGCAGCCGGCATCGTGCGATTGGCGAGCATCTGAGCCTCCTCAGGCTGGATGGATTGGCGGCGATCATCGCTCAAGCGCCTCCGCCCGTCCACCGCTCCGAGCGGGGGCTAAGAATCGGGTCTGCCAGAATGGGCGCATGCCGACTAAAGATCAGGTCACCGAGTCTCTCCGTGCCGTAATCGATCCCGAACTGCGACGTGACATTGTCGAGCTGGAGATGGTCCGCTCGATCGATATTCACCCCAACGGAGTAGTCGACGTGATGGTGTCGCTGACCACGCCTGGCTGCCCGATCCGCAGCCATTTTCAGACCGGCGTGGCGCAAGCCGTACGTACGCTGGAAGACGTGACCGCCGTGAACGTCAGCTTCGACGTGCTCAACGACGGCGAGAAGGCGGCGCTGGGGCGCAAGCTCGGCCGCGGGGCCCTGCCTGAGGGCGCCCTGGCTCAGGTCCGCAACGTGATCTGCATCGGATCCGGCAAGGGCGGGGTCGGCAAGTCCACTGTGACCGCCAACCTCGCCGCCGCACTGGTTGCCGACGGCAAGCAGGTCGGAGTGCTGGACGCCGATGTCTGGGGATACTCGCAACCCCGCATGTTCGGGCTCGGAAGCGAGCGGCCCAATGTCAACTCCGAGCGCAAGCTGATCCCGATCTCCGCCCTGGATGGCATCAAGCTGATGTCGATCGGTTTCTTCGTCGAGCAGGACGCGGCCGTGGTGTGGCGCGGCCCGATGCTGCATAAGGCCCTGCAGCAGTTCCTGGAAGACGTGGAATGGGGTGAGCTGGACTATCTGCTGATCGACCTGCCGCCCGGTACCGGCGACGTGTCGATGACCCTCGCCCAGCTGCTGCCGCAGGCCAAGTTCGTGATCGTCACCACCCCCCAGCCGGTGGCCCAGAAGGTCGCGCGGCGCTCGGCCGAGATGGCCATCAAGCTCAAGCTGGAGATCGCAGGCGTGATCGAAAACATGTCGGGCTTCGTCACGCCCGGGGGCGAGCGCTTTCAGCTGTTCGGCGAAGGCGGCGGTCAGCTGCTGGCCGAAGAGCTGGAGGTCCCGCTGCTGGCCAAGGTGCCGCTCACGATGGCGCTCCGCGAGCAGTCAGACGCGGGGCTACCCGTCGTCGTTTCCGATCCGGACGACCCGGCGGCCCAGGCGCTGCGCCACGGAGCGAGGGGCATCATCGCGATGTCGCCGATCGAGCTGCCCGTGATGCAGGCGCCCGCCCCGGCGGCGGCGCCCAAGCCGGCGGGCATGTCGCTGCCGATGGCCTAAGTGGAGCAACAGGGGGCTCGCGACGCCTAATTGCGTCGCGGTTCCCACGCGGCCGTCCGAGCGATCTGGCCCCGCACGAACTGTTGTCGGCGGAGCTGTTGTCGGCGGAGCTGTTGTCGGCGGAGCTGTTGTCGGCGGAGCTGGCGAGCGACAGCAGATCCGGGGCGCCGATGCTCAGCGCCTTCCGCGCTCTTGGGGTTCGTCGTGCCCCCGCACGGATCACGTGTTGGCGTAGTACTCCGCGTTGATCTGTATGTACTTGGTCCACTCCTCCGGGAGCTGGTCCTCGGCGAAGCACGCATCCACCGGACAGGCCTCGACGCACGCGTCGCAGTCGATGCACTCCTCCGGATCGATGTAGAGCATCTCGACGCTGTCGTAGTTGGGCTCGTCGGGCGTCGGATGGATGCAGTCGACCGGGCAGACCTCCACGCACGAGTTGTCCTTCGTACCGATGCAGGGCTCGGCGATTACATAAGCCATGTGTGTCGGGTTCCTCTTCGGATCGTTTTCGTGGCGGACCGGTTGTGACCCGGCGGAAAGCGCATTCTAGGGACCGCGCTCGCCGGTAGCCTCCCCCCGGTGCTGCTCCTGACAGGTGCCACGGGGACGGTGGGCATGGCGTTGCTGGCCCGCCTCACGGCCGCGGGAACGCCCGTGCGCTGCCTCGTGCGCGATCCACGGCGGCTCGGGGCGCAGCGCGTCCGGGTGCAGATCGCGCTGGGCGATCTCGGCGACCCGCTCTCGTTCCGCCACGCGCTGCGTGGCGTTGACACCGTGGTCCATCTGGCGTCCGTGATCCGCGACCAACCGCACGGCTCGATCGAGGAACTCGCCGGCGTGGCAACCTGGAGGCTGGTGCGCGCCGCCGAATCGGCGGGGGTGAAACGGTTCGTGTTCTTCTCGGTGCTCGGGGCCTCGACGCACAGCCGGGCTCGGCTGCTCCGGGCCAAGGCGATCGCCGAACGAGCGGTGATCGAATCCTCGCTGGCGCACACGATCTTTGCCCCCTCGATCGTCTACGCGCCCAACGACCCCTATCTGCGGCTGTTGGAGCGCATGTCGTTGCTGCCGGCGATGCCGATCCCAGGTTCCGGGCGTGCGTCCTTTCAGCCGATCTGGGCCCAGGACGTGGCCGGCTGCGTGCTGGCCGCGCTCCCCGGCGGATCGCAGGCGGAGGCATCGATCGGGGCGCGCTACGAGCTCGCGGGGCCCGAGACGCTCACCCAGCGCCAGATCGTCGAAACCGTGCTGCGGTCGCTGGGCCGTCCGCGCCGGATCGTGAGCATTCCCAGCCGGGCGGTTCGCCGCACGCTGAAGCTCGTCGAACTGCTGATGGGGCCGACCGCGTTCGCCACCTGGGACGAGGTCGAGCTGCTGGAGGTGTCGTTGACCTCGCCGCGCGGGGCGACCGACGCACAGCGCCTGGGCGTGACTGCGGCGCCGATGCGGGCGGTGCTGGGAAGCGCCTAGTGCTTCCCGCCATCAGTACGGCCCCAGATCGAATGGGATGGTAGTTATGGTGGGGAGCACTCAGACGATCGTGGGCCGGCGATCGCCCCACGGCAGCGCCGCCTCCAGTTCGGAGGCAAGCCCCAGGAGGATCTCCTCACGCGCCGGGGGGCCGATCAGTTGCACGGCGGTCGGTAGACCGTCCTCGCCCTGGTAGAGCGGCAGCGAGATCGCCGGCTGGCCGGTGACGTTGACCACCGCGGTGTAGGGCGTGAAGTAGCCCGAGCGCTGATAGTTGCCCCACGGGTCGGGTCCGCGGCCATGGATCTCGCCGATTGGGACCGGGCGCAGCGCCAGCGCCGGGGTGAGCACCACGTCGTAGGGCGCCAGGAACGAGACGACCGATCGCGCCATCCCCTCCAGCCGCGATTGCGCAGCCAGGTAGCTGAGCGTGCCCTGCGTGCGAGCTCGCTGATACAGCTCCCAGGTCAGCGGCTCGACGTCGTCGGCAGTCACCTCGCGCCCCGCGATCAGCCCACCCACATGCGTAACGGTGGAGATCAGCGGGCCGAAGGCGCGCGTGAAGTCCGGCAGCACGTCGCCGCGGGACCACGGGGGCGTGATCTCCTCCAGCTGGTGGCCGAGCGACGCCAGCAGCGATGCGGCATCGCGCGCGGCCGTCTCGCAGACGGGATCGAGCGTTGCGCCCTCCAGCGGCGGGTTGAGTGCCAGGCCGATCCGCAGCCGCCGTCCGAGCCCCCGGTCCAGCAGATCGGCGTACGGGGCGGGCGGTGGCGGAGCCCAGCTCGCGTCGCCGGGCTGGTAACCCGCGAGCACGTCGAGCGCCAGCGCGGTGTCGCGTGTAGTGCGGGCCAGTACTCCGTCTGAGACCAGGAAGTTGTGTCCCTCCTCAGGCCCCACCGAGACTCGACCGCGCGCCGGCTTGAGGCCGACCAGGCCACAGCAGGCGGCCGGGATCCGGATCGAGCCGCCACCGTCGTTACCGTGGGCGATCGGCACCATCCCGGCAGCTACCGCAGCGGCCGATCCGCCGCTGGAGCCCCCGGGCGTGCGGTCCAGCCCCCAGGGGTTGTGCGTCGGCCCAAAGCGCCTTGACTCGGTCGTCGGCAGGATGCCCATCTCCGGCATCGCCGTCTTACCGACGATCACGAATCCGGCGGCGCGCAGCCGCCCGATCAGAAACGACTCGCGGAACGGGCGAAAGGATCCGAACAGATCGCTGCAGACCGTCATCGGCATCCCCGCCACGGGGCGATTGTCCTTGATCGCGATCGGAACGCCGGCGAACGGGCGCGGATCGCCCCCGGCGATCGCCGCGGCGGCTTGCCGCGCGGATTCATAGGCAACGTGGGTGAATGCGCGGACCTGGGGGTCGAGCTCGTCGATGCGCTGTAGCGAAGCCTCGACCAGCTCGAGTGGACTCAGCTCGCCCTGCCGGATCAGTTGCGCCAGCTCGGTGGCCGGGCGGCAGAGCAGCTCCTTCACAGCTGCAGAGCCTACCCCGGCTCACCCGGCTAGGGTTTGTCGGCCATTCGTCCGCCGTTTGTCCGCCGCCAGAACTTCTTCAGAGAACCTGCCCAGGAGCACACCCCATGAGCGCAACGAGCGAAGTCCAGTCTGGCCTAGAGGGCGTAGTCGCCTTCGCCACCGAAATCGCTGAGCCCGACCGCGCCGGTGGAGCGCTGCGCTATCGGGGTGTAGACATCGAGGAGCTGGTCGGCAACGTGCCCTTTGAGCAGGTGTGGGGGTTGCTGGTCGACGGCGACCTGCTGCCCGGACTGCCCCCGGCCGAGCCACACCCGCTCAGTGTTCATTCCGGCTCTCCGCGCGTGGACGTCCAGGCGGCGCTGACGATGCTCGGCCCGCAATGGGGTTTTCGCGAGCTGATCGACATCTCCGACGGCGAGGCTCGTGACAACCTGGCCCGGGCCTCGGTGATGGCGCTGTCGTTCGTGGCCCAGTCGGCGCGGGGCAGCGGCAGGCCGCCCGTACCCCAGCTGGAAATCGACACGGCCAAGTCGATCCCGGAGCGATTCCTGATCCGCTGGCGTGGCGAGGCCGACCCCCGCCACGTCGCGGCGATCGACGCCTACTGGATTTCCGCCGCCGAGCACGGCATGAACGCCTCGACCTTCACCGCGCGCGTTGTCGCGTCGACCGGAGCCGACTGCGCCGCCGCCCTGTCGGCAGCCGTCGGGGCCCTGTCCGGGCCACTGCACGGTGGTGCCCCCTCCCGCGTACTGAAGATGCTCGACGACGTGGACGCGATGGGCGACGCAGACCGCTACGTCAAGAGCCTGCTAGATCGCGGTGAGCGGCTGATGGGCTTCGGGCACCGCGTCTACCGCGCCGAGGACCCCCGGGCGCGCGTGCTGCGCCGAGCCGCGCACCAGCTCGGCTCCGAGCGAGTTGAGGTGGCCGAGGCGCTGGAGCAGGCCGCGCTGGCCGAGCTGCATGCGCGCAAGCCCGATCGCGTGCTCGCCACGAACGTCGAATTCTGGTCCGCAGTGGTGCTCGACTTCGCCCAGGTGCCGGCCACGCTGTTCACTCCGATGTTCACCTGTGCTCGGACCGCCGGTTGGTCGGCGCACATTCTGGAGCAGAAACGCGAGCATCGGCTGATCCGCCCGACCGCCAAGTACGTGGGGCCGGCTCCACGACCACTCTCAGGAATCAGGGCCTGAGCGCTAGCGCGCCCGGGATGCCGACGAGACCCGGTCGGGGCTCGGCAAGCGACCGGATGCCCCCTGAGCATCAGCTCGATCCCGACGCGCTCGGCGACCACATGGATCGGCTCTACCGAGCCGCCTGGGCTCTGTGCGGCTCACGTGAGGAGGCCGAGGATCTCGTGCAGGAGACCTTTGCGCAAGTTCTGCGCAAGCCGCGCTGGCTGCACTCAGAGGACGATCTCGGCTATCTCCTGCGCGTGCTGCGCAACACCTTCTTCTCGGCCCGGCGGACAGCCAGCCGTCGCCCGCAGACGTTGCCGCTGCCAGATGACCTCGACTATCTGGAGGACACCTCGGCCGTTTCGGCGCAGGCGCGGCTGGAGTCCCAGGCGCTGTATGAGGCGATCGCCGCGCTCCCGGAAGACTTCCGCGACGCTCTGGTGGCGATCGACGTCGCCGGCCTTTCCTATCGTGAGGCCGCCCGCGCGCTGCGGGTGCGCGAAGCGACCGTCACGACCCGGCTGCACCGGGCCCGCCAACGCGTGGCGCGGGCCCTGGCCGACGATGAAGCGCCGGGCTCTGACCCGCCGCGCCGCACAAATGCCGAGCGCTGAGCCTCAGCGACCGGGGCTTGACCGCCGCCAGCCGAGGGTCCAGAGCGTCAGTCGCCGACGCCGCGCTGGCCCGGAGCCTTCCAGGCCGCCAGGGTGCGCAGCGCCGCCGCCGGTATCGTCGCCGCCGAGAGCACGCACGTGTGCCCGCCACGGCGCCAGGTCACGACCGTGCGCGAGTTCAGGCGCAGCGTCTGGAATGCGGTCCCGTCGAGCAGGATCCGTTTGACATCCGGCGCCTTGAGCGCCGGGGCGGCGACGATCGTGTAGGCGACGCGCGCGCCCCGCCCCTCATAGAACACGGTTACCGCCAGGCGCCCATCGATGTGATCGGTGCGCTCACCAACCGCGCGCCAACGAAGCCGGGTGGCCCAATTGGGGAAGTAGACCTTGCCCACGCTGCGTCCCAGCTGGACCAAGGGTGCGTCGGGATCGGGCCCGGGCGCGGGCGCCGACGGCGCCAGGGCGCCGAGCGCGGCTGCCTGTCCGAGCGACGGCGCCCCGGGTGTGCCGGCAGGCAGCACGAGCACGAATGCCAGCACGATTACCGCCAGCGCGCCGGTCAGCGCCGCACCGTAGCCGGCGCGCCGGCGGGCGCGCGTGGCAGCGCTCGGACGGGTCGCCTCGATCCGCTCGCGCAACGCCGCGGGTGCCCGGTCACGCCGGCGCGCCGCCTGCAGCGAGCGCAGCACCCGCTGCTCGCGGTCATACAGAGCGCGCAGGTGCGGAGACGCCGCTACGTGCGCAGCCACCGCATCCCGGCGTGCGGGATCCAGCGTGCCATCGGCCAGCGCGGACAGCTCGGCGAGCTCGCGAGGACTGGGCTGGTAGTTGTCGGCGGGGGAGGACATCGATTTGCGCAGAGGTATCTCAGCTTAAAGACGCCATCCCGCGGGCGATCCTTCCCGCTGGCCCGTTAAATGCCCGTCCGCTGTTGCGGAGCCGACCATGGGCTGCAGTGAAGCCGGGCTCAGCCCCTGTATGGGCCGTCGACATACTCGGCGAGCATACGGCTGGCGCAGAACATCGGACCCAGAGTCTGCAACGAGGCCTTGATCCGAGCCGTCCAGCGGTGGGGAAAAGCTCCGTCACGCTCGTAGAAGGCGGGCAGCACCTCGTCGTCGAGCAGGCTGTGAAGCCGGGCGGCGTCGCGCACGTCCTGGACGGCGTGGTCGTCCTCCACTTCCCCGGACAGCGCCCACCCGTTGTGGCCGTCATATGCCTCCGCCCACCAGCCGTCGAGCACGCTTAGTTGCAGGCCGCCGTTGAACATCGCCTTCATGCCGCTGGTGCCGCTGGCCTCCAGCGGCGGCCGCGGCAGGTTCAGCCACACATCACAGCCACGGACCAGCCAAGCGCCCGACGCCAGGTCGTAATCGTCTAGGAACACGACTCGCTCGCCGACGATCCGCGCGGACTTCAGTCCGAACAGACGCTTCAGCGAGCGCTTGGCGTCCTCGTCGCGGGGGTGGGCCTTGCCCGCCAGCACCACCTGGACGGGCCGCTCGCCGCCGAGCAGCGCGAGCGTCCACTCCGGATCACGCGTGAGCAGATCAAGGCGCTTGTAGGTGGCCACCCGCCGGGCGAAGCCGATCGTCAGCACGTCGGGATCGAACGCGCGCGCGGCGGCCTCGACGTATTCGCGCAGGTCGCCGCGGATCAGCCGGTCGGCAACGCTGCGCTCGCGGATGAAGCCCACCAGCTCGGCCCGCTGGCGCCGCCGGGCGGCCCACAGATCCTGATCGGGGATCTGATCGACACGGGCCCAGGTCAGCGGATCGTTCGCGTGCGCCAGCCAGTGCTCGCCCAGGTGGCGGCTCAGCAGCTCGCGCATCGGCGTTCCGATCCAGGTCGGCACGTGCACGCCGTTGGTTATGTGACCGATCGGCACGTCCCCATCGGTGCGCCCAGGCCACAGCCAGCTCCACATGTCGCGGGCCACCTCGCCGTGGCGACGGCTGACCGCGTTGGCCGCGCGGCTCATCCGCAACGCCGCCTGGGTGACCCCGAACGGCTGGGAGGTGTCCTGCGGCTGATCGCGCCCGAGGGCGATCAGCTGCTCGGTGCTGGCGCCGAGCTCGCCCGCCAGCCGGTCAAGGGCGGCCTGCACCTGCGCCGCGGGATAGGTGTCGTTGCCGGCCGGGACCGGCGTATGCGTGGTGAAGACGGTGCGCGACCGAGCCTTGTCGAACGCGCTCTGTAGCGCCCGCCCGCCGTCTGACCAGGCGCGCGCCAGCTCCAGCGGCGCCAGCGCGGCATGGCCCTCGTTGAGGTGGATCACGCCCGGCTCATAGCCCATTGCGCGCGCCGCCCGGACGCCGCCGACGCCGAGCAGCACGTACTGCGCCAGGCGCGTGTCCTCATCTGACTCGTATAGGCGAGCGGTGATCCACCGCTCCAGCGGCCCGTTGTCCGGAATGTCGCTATCGAGCAGGAACAGCGGCACACGACCCACATCGACGCGCCAGATCCGCGCCCTCACCTCGGCCGTGCCGATCGGCACGCAGATCGTCAGCGCCAGCCCGTCGGCCCCGGTCACCAGAGCGGCCGGAACCCGCTGGGGATCCGTGTCGATCCAGTATTCGTGCTGCCAGCCCGACGCGTCGATCCGCTGGCGGAAGTAGCCCTTGCGGTACATCAGCCCGACGGCGAAGAGCGGGATCGCCCGGTCGGAGGCCTCCTTGAGCAGGTCTCCCGCCAGCGCGCCCAGCCCGCCCGAATACACCGGCAGCGAACGATGGATGCCGTACTCGGCGCACAGGAACAGGACCGGATGGCTTTGATTCACCGGCCCGGCCGCGAACCCACGGGCTAAGTCGGCCTGCACGAGTGACTGCAGCGCCTGGGCCCGTTCCAGCACGCCCTGGTCCTCCGCGGCCCGCCACAGCGCCGATCCCGGCGACTCCTGCAGCAGGCGCACCGGGTTCTCGCCGCAGAGCTCAAACCGCTCGGGGTCGATCGAGGCAAACAGCTCGGGGCCGCCGGGCGCCCACGACCAGCGGTAGTTGTAGGCGAGATGGGCCAGCGGGGCGAGCGCAGGGGGAAGTTTCTGCGCCAGATCTTCGGCTGCGCGCCGGATGTCCTGCCGTCCGTTGCTCGGCGTGGCGGTTACGTCGTCCACGCGGCGATTATCGAGCAGATAAGCCCGCGGGGCGTTCCGGGCCCACGACTTGCTGCCTGACGGCCGAGAAGCGCTACCCTCGCTCACCCTTGAGCGCCAGTCCGCCCGCGCAGACGCAGTGCCGGCTCGGCGTGCTCGCGCTGGGAGATTCGATCACCAACGGCGGCGGCGAGCTGCAGTGGGGGATCGCCTTGCAGTCCTGGGCGCTTTGGGTGGCGCGGGGGCTTGGGTTGGCGTTCACCAGCTACGCCGTCGACGGCGCGACGGTGGGCGACGTCGTACGCAGCCAGATCCCCGCGTTCGTCGATCGCAGCGCCCATTCCGACTTGCGCTATGAGCTCGGGTGCCTCTACATCGGCGTCAACGACGTGCGCGGCCTCCCTTGGAGCGCGGCGCGGTTTGAGCGCGACTTCGCGATGGCGCTGGCGTTCCTGCACGAGCGCTGTGACCGGGTGCTGACGGTCACCGCACCCCTGAAGCTGGGGCTGCCGGCCGCCGGCGTCAAGGTTGCAGCGCTCGACGACACGATCGAGCGCGTCGCGCGCGGGTCCGGCGCGCTGGTCGTCGACCTGCGCTCGCTGCATGCCCGCAACCTGGTGATGGCCGACCGCGTGCACCTCACCGCACTGGGGCAGATCGCGCTGGCACAACGGGCGCTGGCCGTGCTGGCCGACGACGGGTGCAGCGCCCGGATCCAGCCTTACACGCTCGTCGACCCGCACACGACGCGGTGGGGGCGCCTGCGCGGCGACGCCACCTACAGCTACCGCAGCGCCAAGCTGGGCCTGCGGGCGCTCGCGCTGGGGGTGGCCGCTCGGCGGGCCGGACCGCGTAGCTGATTTCTTCGTCGGCCGTCAGCCGGCCGGTAGGCGTTGGGCCGCCCCAGTAATCTCGCGCAGGCGCCGCGCCAGCGCCGGGGTCAGCGCGCGCGGCCTCATCTGCCAGCGCCAGCTGCCGCGCGCGAGTCCCGGGGCGTTCATTCGCGCCTCGCTGCCGAGGCCGAGTACGTCCTGGGCCTGCACGATCGCCACCTGTCCCGGCGAGGAGAAGGCCAGCCGGATCAACGACCACCAGGGCTGGCGCTCGGTGACCCCGTAGCGCTTGAGCTCGGAGTCGACGATCGGCCGCTGTGCCCGATCCAGCGATTCATACCACCCGCGCGCCGTGTCCTGATCGTGGGTGCCGGTGTAGACGATCCGGTTCGCGACGTGGTTCTCCAGCCGGTGCGGGCTGAGCGGCTCGGCCGGGTCCAAGCCGAACTGCAAGACCGCCATCCCGGGCAGGCCCAGCGCATCACGCAGCCGCTCGACGGCCGGCGTGATCACCCCCAGATCCTCAGCCACCAGCGGCAGCGCCCCCAGCGCCCTTCCGGCGGCGTCGAAGGGTGCGCGACCCGGTCCGCGCTTCCAGGTGCCGCTGGTCGCGTCCGGAGCGTCCTCGGGCACCGCCCAGTAAGCCACGAAGCCACGGAAGTGATCGATCCGGGCCAGGTCGAACAGCTCCAGCGTGCGGCGCAGGCGCTCCACCCACCACCGGTAGCGCTGTCGCTGCAGCGCGGGCCAGTCGTAGATCGGGTTGCCCCACAGCTGCCCCGTAGTGGAGTAGGCATCCGGCGGCGCGCCGGCGACCAGGCCGCGCTGGAACAGCTCCGGGTGGGCGCGGTGGTCGGCGCTTCCGGCCGAGATGTAGATAGCCACGTCGCCCATCAGGTGCACCCCGCGCTGGGCACCGTATTCGCGCAGCGCCGTCCACTCGCGCTGGAAGCGGACCTGGTCGGCCACCGCCCCCCGACCGGAGAAGCGCTCCCAGTCGGCGATCCAGAAGCGCTGGCGTTCCTGGAAGTCGGCTATCTCCGCCGCTGACACCGCCGCCCGTGGTTCGCCCAGCAGTCCCGGCCAGGCGGCAAACGCCGAGCGCGACTTGTACGGGGAGCGATAGCGGTCGGGCGGGCTGAGCGGCAGAACCTGCCACCAGGACTGGCCCGCGGCGGCCAGCCAGTCGATGAACCGGTAGGCCTCGGCGCCGAGCCGACCCCCCGGCAGCGACGTTATATGCAGCTGAACGCCGCTCGAACGTGGGAACTCGATCACGTGGAGTTGTTTACCTGATCGGCCTCGACGGATACTTTCGAACAGATGACCCCTCGCGCCACCTCTACCCAGCCGGCCGCCAAAGCAGCATCGAGCCCCTCCAGGGCACAGTCGTCGCCGTCGCGGATCGTGATCCAGTATCCGTCGCCGGCGATCGACGACGGGCGCTTTGCCGTCAAGCGCTGCGTGGGCGACACCGTGACGGTCTCAGCCGATGTGTTCCGCGACGGCCACGAGCTCATCCGAGCCGTGGTCCGCTTTCGCGGTCCCGTTGATTCGCACTGGCGCGAGGCCGAGCTGACCCGCATCGATGCCCACCTGGCGGGCGTGCGTTGGGCAACCGAGATCGAGGTCGACCGGCAGGGACGCTGGCAGTACACAATCGAGGCGTGGACCGACGTGTTCGGCACCTGGCGCGCGGAGCTGGAGCGCAAGGTCACCGCCGGCCAGACCGAGCTGGCGGGCGAGCTGTCGGAGGGGATCGTGCTGCTGGCGGGCGCCCAACGGATCCGCGCCAAGAAAGCGCGCGCGCTGGTGGAGCACGCGCTGGCGACGCTGCGAGACGAGACCGTGCCGGAGAGCGCCAAGCACGACGTGGCACTCGGCCCCGAGCTGCTTGCGGCCTTGCAGAGCGATGACGAGCGTCGGGGGCGGGTCACGCTGGAGGAGCCGCTGCGGATCGAGGTCGACCGCCTTCGCGCGCGCTTCGGCTCCTGGTATGAGCTGTTCCCGCGTTCCTGGGAAGGCCTGAGCGGCGCCCAGGCGCAGCTGCCGCGGCTCGCCGAGCTGGGATTCGACATCCTCTATCTGGCGCCGATCCATCCGATCGGTGAGACCAACCGCAAGGGGCGTGACAACGCGTTGGTCGCGGGACCGGGAGATCCCGGCTCGCCGTGGGCGATCGGCTCGGCCGACGGAGGGCACGAGGCGGTCCATCCTGAGCTGGGGACGATCGAGGACCTGCGTTCGCTGACCAGCGCGGCGGCGGAGCTGGGGATCGACGTTGCGTTGGACTTCGCGATCCAGTGCTCGGCCGATCACCCGTGGCTGACCGAGCATCCGGAATGGTTTCACCGGCGCCCCGACGGCACACTGAAGTACGCCGAGAATCCACCCAAGCGCTACCAGGACATCTACAACGTCAACTGGGATTCGCCTGACTGGCGGGCGCTGTGGGACGCGCTGCTGGAGGTGATGCTGCAGTGGGTGGACTGCGGGGTCAAGGTGTTCCGCGTCGACAACCCGCACACCAAGCCGTTCGCGTTCTGGGCCTGGCTGATCGACGAAGTGCACGCGCGCGATCGCGACGTGATCTTCCTGGCCGAGGCGTTCACCAAGCGCGCCGTGATGCGCCACCTGGGCAAGCTCGGCTTCAGCCAGTCCTACACCTACTTCACCTGGAAGAATGCCCGCTGGGAGCTGACCGAGTACGTCTCCGAGCTGGCCTACTCCGGCGAGCAGGAGTACTTCCGCCCCAACTTCTTCGCCAACACACCGGACATCCTGCACGCCTACCTCCAGCACGGCGGGGCGGCCGCGTTCGAGGCGCGCGCGGTACTCGCCGCCACGCTCAGTCCCAGCTACGGGATCTACTCGGGATACGAGCAGTTCGAGAATCTCGCGGTGCGCGAGGGCTCAGAGGAGTACCTGCATTCAGAGAAGTACGAAATCAGGCAGCGCACTCTGGACGGGCCCCTGCTGCCGCTGATCGGGCGGCTGAACGCCGTGCGGAGAGCGAACCGAGCGCTCCAGGAACTGTCCAACATCACCTTCCTGGAGACCGCCAACGATGCGCTGATCGCCTACGCCAAGCGGTCGGCCGGCAACGCCGTAATCGTCGTGGTCAACATCGACCCGCATCAGGCCCAGGCGGGTATGACGCTGATCCCCGCCAGCCTCGGCCTGCCGCCGATCTTCACGGTTTGCGACCTGCTCTCCGACGTGCGCTACCAATGGCGCATCGGCTCCAACTACGTTCGGCTGGAGCCGGGCGTACGCCAGGCCCACGTCTTCCGGGCCGAGATCTGATGAGACGAGCTCCGCTCAGCTACCGTCAGCCCCAGCCATGATCGGGCCACCGACTCTCACCCACCTGCTGGCACGCGAGCGCGACACGCGTGACTCCACCCTCGATCCGGCGGCCGCGGCACAGAGCCAGGCCCGCCAGTGGTTTGAGGCCGAGCCGCTGTGGTTCAAGCGGGCGGTGTTCTACGAGATCCACATCCGCGGCTTCTTTGACGCCAACGGCGACGGGTCCGGCGATTTCCGCGGCCTGATCGAGAAGCTTGACTATCTGCAGTGGTTGGGGATCGATTGCATCTGGCTGCTGCCGTTCTACGAGTCGCCGCTCAGGGACGGCGGCTATGACATCTCGGACTTCACCAAGGTGCATCCGGACTACGGCACGGTCCAGGACGTCCACGATCTGATCGACGCCGCGCATGCGCGGCGAATCCGGGTCATCTCGGATCTGGTCATGAACCACACCTCCAACGAGCACCCGTGGTTTCAGGAGTCGCGGAGCAGCCCTAACTCGCCCAAGCGCGACTGGTACGTCTGGTCTGACAACGATGAGCGCTACCGCGATGCCCGGATCATCTTCACCGACACCGAGACGTCGAACTGGAGCTATGACCCGGTCGCCGGCGCCTACTATTGGCACCGCTTCTTCGGCCATCAGCCCGATCTGAACTACGACAACCCCGAAGTGCAGGAGGCGATGCTCGGGGTCCTGCGCTTCTGGCTGGACCTCGGCCTCGACGGCTTCCGCTTGGACGCGGTGCCCTATCTGTACGAGCGTGAGGGGACCAACTGCGAGAACCTCCCCGAGACCCACGCCTACCTCAAGCGCGTGCGCAAGGAGATCGAGCATCTATATCCAGATCGCGTCCTGCTGGCCGAGGCCAACCAGTGGCCCGCCGACGTTGTGCAGTACTTCGGCGACGGGGATGAATGCCAGATGGCGTTCCACTTCCCGGTCATGCCGCGCATGTTCATGGCGGTCCGGCGGGAGCAGGCGGCACCGATATACGAGATTCTGGAAGGTACCCCGCCGATTCCTAAGAGCTGTCAGTGGGGGCTGTTCCTGCGTAACCACGACGAGCTGACGCTCGAGATGGTCACCGACGAGGAACGGGACTACATGTACACCGAATACGCCAAGGACCCGCGGATGAAGCTCAATCTGGGCATCCGCCGGCGGCTGGCGCCGCTGCTTGACAACGGTCGTGACGAGATCGAGTTGATGACCGCGATCCTGTTCTCGCTGCCCGGGTCGCCGGTTCTCTACTACGGTGATGAGATCGCCATGGGCGACAACATCTTCCTGGGCGACCGTGACGGAGTCCGGACGCCGATGCAGTGGACGGGGGATCGCAACGGCGGCTTCTCAAGGGCCGATTTCGCCCAGCTCTACGCCCCGCCGTTGATGGATCCGGTATTCGGATTCCAGGCCGTCAACGTCGAGGCGCAGCTGCGCACGCCGACCTCACTGCTGCGCTGGATGCACCGCTTCATCGCACTGCGTAAGGAGCATCCCGTGTTCGGCCTGGGCACCTACGAGCCGATCGAGACGTCAAATCCGCGGATCTTCGCCGTGCTGCGCCGCTTCGAGGATGACCTTGTGCTGTGCGTTCATAACCTGGCGCGCTCGGCCCAGGCCGTCGAGCTCGATCTGAGCCTGCACGCCGGCCGTTACCCGGTAGAGCTGTTCGGGCGCTCGCGCTTTCCCCGGATCGGCGACCTCTTCTACCTGCTGACCCTGGCGCCGCGCGGCTTCTATTGGTTTCAGCTCGTGGAGGAAGGCGAGGAGGCGATCTGATGACCGAGCACGTCCAGAGCCCGGCCAACGAGTACCGCCACAACCTCGACGTCGAGGCGCTGCGCACGTGGGTCGAGCGCCAGCGCTGGTACGCGTCCAAGTCGCGCCACATAACCGGGATCGAGATCGACGAGGGCGTCGTCGTGTCCGAGGATCCGCCGCTGTTCCTGGCGCTGGTGCAGACGCGCTTCTCCACGGGCCACCACGAGCTTTACCAGCTGCCGCTCACCTTCCGGCACAGCGGCGCCCGCATGGGCTCGCAGCCAATCGCCACCACACCGCAGTGGAGCGCGTTCGATGCGCTGTCGGACCCCGAGCTCGCCCGCGACCTGCTGCGGCGGATCGCCACCGAGGAGCAACTGGAGACCGAGGACGGCAGCTTCAGCTTCCATCACGTGGCCGGTGCAGACACGGTGGCGCTCGACGCCCCGGCGCGGGCGGTGGGCGTCGAGCAGTCCAACTCGTCGATCGTGTTCGGCGACCGGGTCGTATTGAAGGTGTTCCGCAAGCTCGAACCCGGGATCAACCCGGAGTTGGAAGTGCTGCAGTTTCTGACTGCGGCGAAATTCCCCAACATCGCGCCGCTGATCGGCTGGTATGACTACCACGGCCGCTCGTTCTCGGCCACGCTGGGCGTGGCGCAACGGTTCTTCCCGGACGCGACGGGCGGCTGGGAACTGGCGCTGAAGCTGATCGGATCCGATCCTGAGCGCTTCTTGGCTGAGCTGGGGAGCCTGGGCACCGTGACCGCGCAGCTTCACAACGCGCTCGCCTCTGACAGCAGCAATCCGGCGTTCAGCCCGGAGGAGCCGAGCACCGAGTCGATGTCGCTGCTGACGGCGACAATCGATGAGGACATCGAGCGGATCTTTGTGCGCCTGCCCGACGACGAGCGGGTGGCGGCGATCGCCGGGCGCGGTCAGGACGTGCGCGAGCGGATCGCGATGCGCGCCCAGCTGAGCATCGGTGGCCGGTCGATCCGCACCCACGGCGACTATCACCTCGGCCAGACCCTGCACACCCCGCGGGGCTGGGTGATCATCGACTTCGAGGGCGAACCGGCGCGGGCGCTGTTCGAGCGCCGCCAGAAGCGCTCGCCGCTGCGCGACGTCGCCTCGATGCTGCGCTCCTTCGCCTACGCGACCTCCGCAGTCAAGATCATGCAGAGCCAGGACGCCCCACCGGACTTCGAGGAGCGGGCGCGCCGGAACTTCCTGGAGCACTATTTCTCCAACATCGACCCGGCGCTGATGCCGCTGGGTGAGTCCGCGGTTCGGAACCTGCTCTCGATCTTTGAGCTGGAGAAAGCGATCTACGAGCTCCAGTACGAGCTTGACAACCGCCCCGACTGGCTGCCCATCCCTGTCACCGGGATCGCCCGGCTCCTGGAGACCGAATGACCGCCGCCGCTAACCGAGAGCTCGACGCGCTGGTGCGCCGCGAACATGCCAATCCGCATTCCGTCCTGGGGGCTCATCCCGCCGACGGCGGCGTGATCGTTCGCGTGCTGCGCCCCGCCGCCGCGGGCGTCGAGGTGATCCCCGATCAGGGCGCCAGGGTCGCGCTGACCCAGATCCATGCCGGCGGCATATTCGAGGGCCTGCTGGAGGGCGCCGAGCTACCGCTGCACTACCGGCTGAAGGTCGATTACGGCTCGGGCGCCAGCTTTGAGATCGAGGACCCTTACGCGTTCGGACCGACGCTCGGCGAGCTCGACCTGCACCTGATCGGCGAAGGCCGCCATGAGGAGATCTACGAGCGTCTCGGAGCCCACGTGCTCGAGCACCAGGGTGCCCGAGGCACGGCCTTCGCAGTCTGGGCTCCCGCCGCCCGCGCGGTCAGCATCGTCGGCGACTTCAACTCCTGGGACGGACGGCTCAACGCGATGCGGACGCTCGGCTCGGGGGGCATCTGGGAGCTGTTCCTGCCCGGGGTGCAGGCCGGCGCCCGGTACAAGTACGAGATCATGACCGCCGACGGGGAGCTCAGCCTGAAGGCCGATCCCTACGCGACCGAGACCGAAATGCCGCCCAAGACCGCCTCGGTCGTGTTCGAGCCCAAACACGATTGGAGCCCCGCCGACGCCACCTGGCTGGAGCACCGCCGCAAGCAGCTTCCGCTCGATCGCCCGATCTCGATCTACGAGGTCCACCTGGGGTCCTGGCGGCTGAACTCGCTGGAGGACAACCGCTCGCTCAACTACTCCGAGCTCGCCGACGAGCTGTCGGCCTACGCCACCGACCTGGGCTTCACCCACATCGAGTTACTGCCGGTGATGGCGCACCCCTTCAGCGGCTCGTGGGGATATCAGGTGACCGGCTACTTCGCGCCGACGCCCCGCCACGGATCGCCCGACGATTTCCGCCAGTTCATCGACCGGATGCACGCCAACGGGATCGGCGTGCTGCTGGACTGGGTGCCGGCGCACTTCCCGCGCGACGAGTTCGCGCTGGCGCGCTTTGACGGCACCGCGCTCTACGAGCACGCCGATCCACGCCGCGGCGCGCATCCGGACTGGGGCACGCTGGTGTTCAACTACGGCCGCCATGAGGTCCGCAACTTCCTGATCTCCAACGCCCTGTTCTGGCTGCGCGAATACCACGTCGACGGTATCCGCGTCGACGCCGTGGCCTCGATGCTCTATCTCGACTACTCGCGTCGGGCGGGGGAATGGGTACCCAACCAGTTCGGCGGGCGCGAGGACCTGGACGCGGTTGCGTTCCTCAAGGAGCTCAACGAGGTGATCTACGGGCGTGAGCCCGGCATCATCTCCGCGGCGGAGGAGTCCACGGCGTGGCCGGGTGTCTCGCGCCCCACGTACCTGGGCGGCCTGGGCTTCGGCTTCAAGTGGAACATGGGCTGGATGCACGACACGCTGGCCTACTTCCAGCAGGATCCGATCTACCGCCGCTACCACCACCACGAGCTGACCTTCAGCCTGATGTACGCATTCAGCGAGAACTTCGTGCTGCCGCTGTCTCACGACGAGGTGGTGCACGGCAAGGGCTCCCTGTACGCCAAGATGACCGGCGACCACTGGCAGAAGCTGGCCAACCTGCGCGCACTGTACGCCTACATGTGGGCCCACCCGGGCAAGAAGCTGCTGTTCATGGGGTGCGAGTTCGCCCAGCCGGCCGAGTGGAGCCACGAGCGCTCACTGGACTGGCATCTGCTCGAACGCCGCGAGCACGCCGGGATCCAGGCCCTGGTGCGAGACCTCAACCGGCTCTACCGCGCGCAGCCGGCGCTGTGGGAGCTCGATTCCGAGTCGTCGGCCTTCTGGTGGCTGGAGCCCAACGACGCCGACAACAACGTGCTCGCCTTTGCCCGCGTGGGCAAGGACACCGAACGCCCGCTGGTATTCGTGGCCAACCTGTCGCCCGTCCCCCGGTACGCCTACCGCCTCGGACTGCCCCGGCCGTGCCGCTGGCGTGAGGCGCTCAACACCGACTCCTCGTACTACGGCGGCAGCGATGTGGGCAACCTGGGCGGCCTAGCGCCCGAGCCGATCCCGTGGCACGGTCAGCCGGTATCCGCTGAGGTGACGCTGCCTCCCCTGGCGGCCATCTGGCTAGTGCCCGATGAGTAGCCCGCGCGCAGATGCGCGCGGTTCCGAGAACCTCTACCCGTGGGAACGCCCACTCGGCGCGCGCCAGATCGACGATCAGACCGCCGAGTTCCGCGTCTGGGCTCCGCGTGCGGACTCGCTGTCGCTGAAGCTCTCCGGGCAGGAGCTCCCGCTGCGCGACGCCGGCTACGGCATCCATGAAGCCGTCGCGCCCGCCCGCGGCGGCGAGGACTACGGCTACGTCGTGGACGGCCAGGAGCTACCTGATCCCTGCTCGCGCTGGCAGCCGCAGGGCCTGCGCGGTCCATCGCGCGTGTTCGATGCACGCTCGCTGCCGGGCAGTGGCGACGGCTTCGAGCCGGCTTCCGCCGATCAACTGGTCGTCTACGAGCTGCACGTCGGCACGTTCACCGAGCCGGGGACCTTTGCGGCGGTGGCCGAGCACATGCCCGAGCTGGCGGAACTGGGCGTGACCGCAATCGAGATCATGCCCGTGGCCGAGTTCCCCGGCGCCCGCGGATGGGGCTATGACGGCGTATACATATCCGCAGCTCAGTCCTCCTACGGCGGTCCGGCCGCCCTGGCCGAACTGGTGGCGGGCGCCCATCGCGCTGGGCTCGCGGTGCTGCTGGATGTCGTCTACAACCACCTCGGCGCCTCCGGCGTGACCGCGATGGAAACGTTCGGGCCCTATTTCACCGGTAAGTACGAGACGCCCTGGGGCAAGGCAATCAACTACGACGACGCCGACTGCGACCCGGTGCGCGAGTTCGTTATCCAGAGCGCCGAGGGCTGGGTACGGGACTTCGGCCTTGACGGCCTGCGACTGGATGCGATCCACGCGATCTTCGACTCCAGCCCCGAGCACATCGTCGCGGCCACCGCGCGGCGCATCCATGCGGTGAACCCGCGCGCATTGGTGATCGCCGAGTCAGGCCTCAACGATCCGCGGGTCATGCGACCCCGCGAGCGCGGCGGCTATCAATGCAACGCGGAGTGGGCCGACGACTTCCACCACGCATTGCGGACTCTGCTCACCGAAGAGCGGGACGGGTACTACGCCGAGTTCGGGCGCGTCGAGCAGCTGGCCAAGGCGTTTCACCGTCCGCACGTCCACGACGGGATCTACTCGAGCTTTCGCCGACGCCGCTTCGGCGCGCCGGCCGACGACGTGTCGCCGGACCGCTTCGTCGTCTTCTCCCAGGACCACGATCAGGTCGGCAACCGTGCCTACGGGGACCGGATGCCCGCCGGCGCGAGGCCGCTGGCGGCCTTCTGCGTGTTGCTCTCCCCGTTCATCCCGCTGCTGTTCATGGGTGAGGAATACGGTGAGCCGGCGCCGTTTCAGTTCTTCTGCGACCACATCGATGAGGAGATCGCCGTGGCGACCCGTGAGGGCCGGCGAGCCGAGTTCGCATCCTTTGCTCGGTTCGGAGGAGAGATCCCGGATCCCCAGGACGTGGCCACCTTCCAGCGCTCCAAGCTCACCCGACGTATCGATCCCGGGCTGGCCCGCTTGTATCGCCGGCTGCTGGCCGTGCGGGCACAGCTGCCGCCCGGAGACGCCTCGACGATCGAGTTCGACGAGCGGGCGCGCTGGCTGCGCCTGCGCCGCGGAGCCTTTGAGCTGGCCTGCAACTTCGGCTCCGCAACCGTCGAGGTGCCGTGTCAGGGCACGATCGTGGAACTGGCCACGGAAGCGGAGGCCGAACTGGGTGGAGGATTCGTCAAGCTGGCGAAGATGTCGGGAGCTCTGATCCGTTGAGTGAGGTGTGGCCGGGCGAGCCGTTCCCGCTGGGAGCCAGGTGGGACGGCAATGGGACCAACTTCTCGCTGTTCTCCGAGCACGCGGAGGGCGTGGAGTTGTGCCTGTTCAGCGACGAGGGCGACGAGACCCGGATCGTGATGCCGGGGCGCCGGGCACAGAACTGGCACTGCTACCTGCCCGGGGTACCCCCCGGCCAACGCTACGGCTTTCGCGTCCACGGACGCTATGAGCCCGCCAACGGACATCGCTTCAATCCGGCCAAGCTGCTGATCGATCCCTACGCCAAGGCGATCGAGGGTGTCGTGGAATGGACTCGTGACGCCAACGTGCTGCCCTACGTGCCCACCGGGGACGAGGACGCCGACCTGGAGCCCGACGACGAGGACGACTCGGCGGCCGTCCCCAAGGCGGTGGTGATCGACGACGCGTTTGACTGGGAGGGCGACCGCTTCCCGCGCGTCCCGTTCACCGACACGATCATCTACGAGACCCACGTCAGGGGCTTCACGGTGTGCCACCCGGAGATCCGCGACGACCTGCGCGGGACCTACGCCGGCCTGGCCTCGGAGGCGGCGATCAACTATCTGGTCAATTTGGGCGTGACCGCGGTCGAACTGCTCCCGGTGCACCACATCTGCGACGAGGATTTCCTCAACGAGCGGGGCCTGCGCAACTACTGGGGCTACAGCACGATCGGCTACCTCGCCCCCCACTCCGAATACGCTGCCACCGGGCGCCGAGGCGAGCAGGTGCGCGAGTTCAAGGGGATGGTCAAGGCGCTGCACGGCGCCGGGATCGAGGTGATCCTCGACGTCGTCTACAACCACACCGCCGAGGGCAACCACCTGGGGCCGATGCTGTCGTTCAAGGGCGTGGACAACGCCGCCTACTACCGCCTGATCCCCGGCGACCTGCGCCACTACATGGACTTCACCGGAACGGGCAATTCGCTGAACCCCGTCCACCCCAGCGTGCTGCGGCTGATCATGGACTCGCTGCGCTACTGGGTGAGCCAGTGCCACGTCGACGGGTTCCGCTTCGACCTCGCGTCGGCGCTGGCGCGCGAGTTCTTCGACGTTGACCGCCTGTCGGCGTTCTTCGACGTGATCCACCAGGATCCCGTGCTCTCGCAGGTCAAGCTGATCGCCGAGCCGTGGGACGTCGGGCCAGGCGGCTACCAGGTCGGCAACTTCCCGATCCTGTGGTCGGAGTGGAACGGCGTCTACCGCGACACGATGCGTGACTTCTGGCGCGGCCAGACGAGCATCGGCGAGTTCGCCTCCCGCCTGGCGGGGTCCTCCGACCTCTATGAGTCAGACGGACGCGAGCCGTTCGCCTCGATCAACTTCATCACCGCCCACGATGGCTTCACGCTCGCGGATCTGGTCTCCTATGAAGCCAAGCACAACGAGGCCAACCTGGAGGACAACCGCGACGGCACCGACGACAACCGCTCCTGGAACTGCGGCGTCGAGGGCGACACCGACGACGAGCAGATCCTGGCGCTGCGCGCGCGCCAGCAGCGCAACTTCCTGACCACGTTGTTCGTGTCCCAGGGGACCCCGATGCTGCTGGGCGGCGACGAGCTCAACCGCACCCAGCACGGCAACAACAACGGCTGGTGTCAGGACAACGAGGTCTCCTGGTATCACTGGGACGAGAACCCCGGGGCGACGCAGATGCGCGACTTCACGCGGCGCCTGATCCGGCTGCGTCGAGAGCACTGCACCTTCCGCCGGGAGAGCTTCCTGCGCGGTCGCGAGCTCAAGGGGTCGGGCATGCCCGACGTCTGGTGGTTTCGCCCCGACGGGCGCAAGATGACCCGGCGCGACTGGCAGGACGGCGAGCCGGTGCTCGGCATGTTCCTCAACGGCCGGGAGATCCCCAACCCCGGTCCCCACGGCGAAGACATCGAGGATGACTCGTTCGTCCTGCTGTTCAACGCCCACGGCGAGGACCGGGCGTTCATGCTCCCGCGCCGGCGCTTCGGCGCGCAGTGGGCGCTCGAGCTGACGACGGCGTACCCCGAGGCGGAGGCCGGCAGCCAGCGTTACGGGGCGCGGACCGAAGTCCCGGTGATGGCGCACTCGCTGATCATCTTGAAGCGGACAGCGTGAGCGAACTGCGCGCCACCTACCGGCTTCAGCTGACCTCCGAGTTCGGCTTCAAAGCGGCGCGGTCGCTGATCCCCTACCTGCGTGACCTCGGTATCTCGCATCTCTATCTGTCACCGTCGCTGCAGGCCCGGCCGGGCTCGGGACACGGCTATGACGTGATCGATCCCGGCCAGATCTCCGAGGAGCTCGGCGGCGAGTATGAGTTCCGCGCGATGGCCGGCGCGGCTCGCGACGCCGGCATGGGCGTCGTGCTTGACGTGGTGCCCAACCACATGGCCGCCGATGGCGCCAACCGCTACTGGGCCGATCCCGAGCTGCGCGCAAGGTTCTTCGACATCGACCCGGTCACCGGTCGCCACCGCCGCTTCTTCGACATCGACGATCTCGCCGGTGTGCGCCAAGAGGACGAGCAGGTGTTCGAGCAGACCCACGCGCTGGTCCTCTCGCTGGTGGCCGAGGGGCTCATCGACGGCCTGCGGATCGATCACCCCGACGGGCTTGCCGACCCCGCCGCCTACCTGGCGCGGCTGCGCGACCGCGGCGCCGACCGGGTATGGGTGGAGAAGATCCTCGATCCCGGCGAGCGGCTGCGCGAATGGCCGGTGTCAGGCACGGTCGGCTATGAGTTCCTCAACGACGGTTGCGCGCTGTTCGTCGACCCGGACGCCGAGTCGGCGCTGACCACGCTGTGGGAGAAGATCTCCGGCGAGCACCGCAGCTTTGCCGAGCTGGCGCTGGAGGCCAAGCTGGAGCAGGCCCGGGGGGCCTTCGCGCCGGAGGTGGAGCGCCTGGCCCGGGAACTTGAGGGCGAAGACCCACCCGGCGGCATCGACGCGCTCACCGGAGCGGTGGCGTCGTTCCCGGTGTACCGGAGCTATGTCGATCCCGGCCGCGGGCTGGTGGACGAGCAGGACGCCGCTGCCGTCGCCGGTGCGCAGATGCCGGCCGAGCTGGCCGAGATGCTGCTGCTGGAGCGCCCGGCGCCGGCGGCCTTCGTGACCCGCTTTCAGCAGACCACCCCGGCGGTGACGGCCAAGGGGGTCGAGGACACGGCGTTCTATCGCTACGCACGCCTCGTGGCGCTGGCCGACGTGGGCGGCGACCCGGCGCGCTTTGGCATCTCGGTGGCTGACTTCCACGCCGCCAACGCCGAGCGGGCGCAGCGGTTCCCGCTGGCGCTGCTGACCACGATGACCCACGACGCCAAGCGCTCGGCCGATGTTCGGGCCCGGATCGCCGCGCTGGCATCGTTGCCCACGCAATGGGGCGAGCAGGTGCAGCGGTGGCTGGAGCTGACCGAACCCCTGCGCCGTCGCGGCGCGCCTGACGACCTGGAGCGCTACTTCCTGTTCCAGACCCTCCTCGGTGCCTGGCCGATCGAGTCAGAGCGGATCGAGGCCTACATGGAAAAGGCGCTGCGCGAGGCGAAGCGCAACACCAACTGGGTCGATCAGAACGCCGACTGGGAGGACGCGGTCGGAGAGTTCTGCCGCGGGCTGTATGCCAACCGCGCCTTTCTGGACGAATTTGAGCCGTTCGTGGCCGAGGTGGCGCGGATCGGAGATCGGATCGCGCTGGGCATGGTGGCGCTGAAGCTCACCGCGCCGGGGGTGCCCGACATCTACCAGGGCGACGAGCTGCCCTACCGGGCGCTGGTGGACCCGGACAACCGCCGTCCGGTGGACTGGCGCCTGCGGGAATCGTTGCTGGCCCGGCTGCTCGGAGGCTCGCCGCCCACCGCGCAGACCCGCAAGCTGTGGTTGATCAGCCGTCTGCTGGGGCTGCGCATCCGACGTCCAGGAGCGTTCACGGGCGGCTATGAGCCGGTGTCCGCCGGCGAGCATGCCGTCGCCTACCTCCGCGGCGGCGAGGTGCTGACCGTCGTCGCGACCCGCCCAGGCGCAGCGGCAACCGGTCCGGACGGCCCGGCAGCCAGGCTGGCGCGAATCGGCGGTCGCTGGCGCAGCGTGCTGGGCGGCGAGGAGCGCTCGCTGGACGCCGACTGCCCGCTGGACGACGTGCTCGACGAGCAGGGCATCGCGGTGTATGAGCGCATCTGAGGCCCCGCGACGGATCGTCGTCACCGGTTCGGCCGACGGCTTGGGGCTCGAGTTGGCTCGGCAGCTGGCGGCGGCGGGCCACCTAGTCGTGGTGCATGGACGCGACGAGCATCGTGCCGAGCAGGCCCGCGACGCCGTCCCGGGTGCCCTTAACGCCGTGGCCGGGGACCTGGCCTCGGTGGCCCAGACCCGAGCGCTGGCCGAGCAGATCAGCCGCCTGGGTCCGTTTCACGCGGTGGTCCACAACGCCGCCGTAGGTTTCCGGGATGCCAGGCTGCTCACCGGTGACGGCATCGAGCACGTGTTCGCGATCAACGTGCTTGCCCCGTACGTGCTCACCTGTCTGGTGCCGGCGCCGCCACGGCTGATCTACCTGAGCTCGGGCCTGCACCGCCAGGGCGACCCGGAGCCGGCCGACCTGAGTTGGGAGCGCCGGGCGTGGAACGGAATGCAGGCCTACAGCGACTCCAAGCTGTACGACGTGATGCTTGCGTTCGCGGTGGCGCGGCTCTGGCCCCAGACGTTGTCCAACGCCGTGGAGCCGGGCTGGATTGCCACCAAGATGGGCGGCGCCGGGGCGCCGGGGGATCTGGCCCAGGGCGTCGCCACGCAACTGTGGCTGGTCACCAGCGACGATCCCGCCGCAACGGTCAGGGGCGAGCTATTCCATGATCGCCGCCGCCAGCCCGCGCACGGCGCAGCCGGCGACATCGAGCGCCAGGAGCGGTTGCTCGACGTGTGCGAGCAGATCAGCGGCGTGCACTTTCCCGGCCGCGACGAGAAAGTGGTGGGCAGCGAAGTGCTCTAGGGTGGGGCGCCGGCGATGCGTGCGCTGCTGATTTCCTGGGAATACCCGCCGGTGATCGAAGGCGGCCTGGCGCGCCATGTGCGAAAGCTCGCCGAGCATCTTCAGGCCGACGGCGTCCAGGTTCACGTGCTGACCCGCGGCGGTGGCCATCTCCCTGCCGAGGAGGAGCGCCACGGCGTGCTGGTACACCGCGTGACCGAGCCGCCATTCCCCAAAGACGTCGGTGCGTTCGTCCGCTGGGTCGACTCGATGAATGCCGACATGCGGGAACTGGGCGATGAGCTGTGCGGGCGGTTTGCCTTTTCGCTGGTCCATTCCCACGACTGGCTGGTCGCGGGCGCGGCCGAGCAGGTCGCGCGCGGCGCCGAGCTGCCGTGGCTGACCACAGTCCACGCGACCGAATATGGCCGCCACCAGGGCTGGGTCGACAAGCACCCGCAGTCCCACATCCATGCAGCCGAGCGAGCGATGGTCCGCGGCGCCGACCACGTGATCACCTGCTCGCGTTACATGCGCAGCCACGTGGCCAGCGTGTTCGGGGTCATGCCCACCCGGATCACCGCGATCCAGAACGGGATCGATCCTCGTGACCTGGATCCGGTCGTTTACGATCTCGATGCGCTGCGCGCCCGCTACGCAGCCCCAGATCAGCGGCTCGTGCTGCTGGTCGGAAGGCTCGTATACGAGAAGGGCTTCCATCTCGCCCTGGACGCCCTGGCGCCCTTGATCCGGCGACTCGGCGGTGTGCGCTTCGTCGTGGCGGGCACAGGCACCGCAGAGGCCGAGCTCAAGCGCCAGGCCTGGCGACTCGGCCTGTCCCGCCACGGAGCGTTCCTCGGCTGGGTCGGCGACGATATGCTCCATTCGCTGTACCGGGTGGCCGACCTGTGCATCGTGCCGTCGATCTATGAGCCCTTCGGGCTGGTAGCGCTGGAGGCGATGGCGTCCGGCTGCCTGTGCGTGGTCGCCGACACCGGCGGGCTGCGGGAGGTGGTGCCCGGCGACGGTACGGTCGGCCTGCGCTTCCCCTCTCGTGACTCGGCGGCGCTGGGGGTGATTCTGGAGCGAGTCCTGACCGACGACGCGGCCCGGGCGCAGCTGGTCGCCGAAGCCCGTGAGCACGTGCTGCACTTCAACTGGGCCGAGGTGGCGACGCAGACGTGCCAGCTGTACGCGCAGCTCACCTCCGCGTTGGCAGAACGGCGTCGAGGGCCGGATACGATTGTCGCGCCGTGAGTGCCGAGCGGTCATTCAGTACGCGGCTTGGGTAGCTGATCAATCAGCGGTGCTCGGCCGCGCTTGACGCTCGGCCCCGCGTCGGCCGCCCGGCGTAAGGCCACACGCGCGCCGCCGGCGGCGGCGCGGCCGCTCGGCGGACCTTCTCCCTGACGGCATATTGCAGGTTACGCACGGTCTGGCGGCGATGGTCATCAGGGAGCGCCTTGATCCGCAGCAGCCTCCTGCAGGCGTCGATCGACGCGTCATATTCCGCGCACCAATACGCGGCGATCGAGTGTTGAAACAGCAGTCCCCAGTCATACACCCACGGTGACACGAACAGGACGTCGTCGGGAACCCGGAGGCCCTGCCGGGAGGACGCCAGTGACGTGAACCGGTGCGCGGCTCGGTAGTGCCGACGCTCCAGCAGGCCGGCCGCGAGGTCGTGGACGGCCTCAAGCCGTTCAGGGCGAACCTCCCAGGCGCTCATGAACGCATCCGCCGCCTTGGCCCAATCTCCAAGCCGCTCGCTCAGGACACCGACCTGATGCCACGAACAGTAGAGCTCCTCGAGCCAGCCACCCATCTGGGCGCGGCGCTCGTACCACTCCAGCGCTTCCGCCAGCGCCCCCCGGTCGTCGTGCAAGCCGGCGATGTCGCGATACGTCTGTGCCAGATAGAACGTCGCTCACCGGTTGCTTGGATCCTCGCGCAACTCCGCTTCCAGCAGGCCGCGGTCGCGCTCGAACTTGTGCTCTCGGCTGCCGCCGTCTCCATGGTGCTCGATGACCAGTGAGTCGAGGTTCTCGCTCGCTCGCTCCGGGTCGATGCACTCGACGAACTCATGCGTGGAACCGACGTAGCGCCAGCCGAGATCCCCGCGTAGGAGCCGTTTGTTGCGGTATGCAAATGTCTGGTCCCCTTGCCGCAGCATGTACGAGTCAGCGCTCAGCAACGGCAGCGACCCGGCCCGCACGATCGTCATGTCTGCGTCGATCAACAGCAGGTATTCGGCCTTCTGGCGCGCGAGCCGCATCAGCTCGGTGCGGTTGTGTCCAAAGTGGATCCAGGCAGTTTCGTGAAGCTCGCCCGGTATCCCGTCCAGCGCTCGGCCGATCAGCTCCTGCGTGCCGTCAGTTGAGCCAGTGTCGCAAATCACCCAGTAGTCGATCAGGTCATGACACGACGCGAGGCACCGTCCGATCACCGCGGCCTCGTTCCTGACGATCATGCACAGTCTGCCCAGTCTAGCTGGCGGCGATGGTGCTTACACCTTAATCCGTACTGACAGTACATGTCATCCTGCACAACTTACGGAGCGGATCCGTCAGCGACTTTGGGGATTGTCCGAGGAACTGTGTAGGCACGAGCGAAAGAGATCGCTATGCCTAGGA
>OCZT010000718.1_pt1 | contig 33455 bp, 38 predicted proteins | sample 1539031 | NCBI WGS metagenome assembly OCZT01 (sample SAMEA3539308, study PRJEB22396) | soil metagenome | biome: tundra; feature: field; material: soil | place: USA | collected 2010-05 | depth 0.15 m | reverse complement strand
CCAGCCGCAGTACCGCGTGGCGGAGGTCCTCGAACGCCAGCACCGCGGCGACGGCCCGATCGATCGTCCCATGGAAGTCGCGAATCGCCTCCAACCGCTCCTTCAGGAAGCGGTACTCCTCGATGGGGATCCGGGTGCGGTCGGCCTCCAGGACCGCGAGCGCCTTTCGGGTGCTCGCCAGCGCCTGGTCGAACTCCTGCTTCTGGCGCTCCTTCAAGATGCTGCGGGCGAAGTCCCAGAGGTCTGCCTGGGGGCTGTAGTACTCCTTGCGGTCGCCGGGGCGCCAGCTCTTGGTGATCAGACCGAGCCGCAGCAGCGCCCGAAGATTGGTGCTGGCGTGGCCCTTCGTGATGCCGACGGCAGCGACGACGCCGTCCATGGTCATGGGGTCCTGGTTCAGGTAGAGGACGGCCCAGATCCGTCCCATGGCTGGGGCGATGCCCCAGAACTCACCGACGCTGCCCATGCCGTCGACGAAGCTCGTCCGGGCATTTTCAGCCGGATCGGGCCGGCCGCGGCCGCCTCCGGGCGCGTCGGGTTCCGTGTTCTGAGGACGCTGCTTTGGCACCACTCACCTTCGCTCCGTTTAGTACGTACTATACACATCACGCTTCTGGGAGGCGATGCATGGAGAGATGCTAGGCGGGGGAGGGCTTCATGCCCGCAACCAGGTACATCATGTTTCCGCCGGCCGTCGAGAGAGCGCCGCTGTGGATCGCGGCCAGCTCTGCCCGCATCTCCGCCAACCTCGCGGACCAAAGATCCGGGAACGCGGAAGCCTCACCTCCGCCTGCCAGGAAGTACCGGCGGGTCTGGTCGCGGCTCCAGAACCATCGCTCATCTGATAGCGCAGTAGCGCGCGCCTCGGCCGAGGCGGCCTGTTCGGGGGAGGAATAGGGCGGCCACAGCGGAGACGTCTTGTCGGAGAGATAGCAGCCCACGACACTGAGCCCAGCCTCGGCGAAGTACCCTGGCAGGAGATCTCCGGCAGAGTTGTCACCCTCGCCGAGAGCGGCCTTGCCCGCCTCGCACACCGCATAGAACGCGAGTGCGGACGCCAGCGCTCCGGGGCCGGCCTGCGCCGAGACGCTCGTGCGCACGACCTGTCCGGCCAGGTTGCTCGGCTCGGCCACGAGCACCATCCCGCCGGGGCGAGCCACCCGGCACATCTCCCGGAGCACGGCCACGACGTCTGCAACGTGGATGAGGACGGTCTGGCACGTGACCAGATCGAAACGCCCATCCGGAAAGGGAAGCTCCTCGCCCCGAGCCTGGAGCACCGTTGCCGTCGTCGTGGGGCGGAGGTCCTCGACGAGCACGGCCTCCCTGACCCAGGCCAGCTCCGGGTCGACGCCGACGCTCTCGGTCAGGGCCGGGAGTACGCGGGTCAGCGCTCGGGACCAGTGCCCCAGTCCGCACCCCACGTCCAGCAACGAACGGGTCGGTCCAAGTCCGAGGCGCGAAACCACGAGTTGGAGGAAGTCCTCGTTCCACCAGTGGTCACGCTGCTTGTCGAAGAAGGCCGCCGAGTGGCCAGACGATCGATCCGCTGTCATAGGCTGCATCCGCTCACGAGACGATCAAGACGGCCACCACGAACGCCGCGTAGCCGGCGATGATGACCAAGCCGGCCCAGCGCTCGAGGCCGCGACCGGCGTACGCGAGTGCCAGCGTCAGCGCCGTGAGCCCGACATACCATCCGGCGATGAGCAGCGACTGTCCCGACGGCCGTGCCAGCTGGAAGAAGAGCGTCGGGATCAGGAGCCCGACGGTCACGTTCAGGGTGTTGCTCGTGAACGCGGTGCTGAGCGCCGCCGCACCTCTCCCCTTGGCGGCGAGGTGCACCGCGGCCACCGCCGGTGGCAGGCTGGTCACCGCTGCCAGGACGAGCCCTCCGACCACGAGCTGCGCCACGGAGTAGTCCTGCCCGAGGGTCGACGCGCCGCGCTCCATCGCCACCGTGGCCAGGATCACCACGACGAGCGCAGGGACCGCCACGAGCAGGTCCCGAGCGCTGCCCCGCCGCGGACGTATGGCGGCCACCAGCTCGAGCTCCTCCTCGTCGACCGCGGACGCCAGCCAGGTCGCCCACGGGCGGGGGAGGGGAAGCCGCCGGCGCTCTGTGCGGCGTATGCCCAGCAGCACGACGTAGGGCACGAGAACGGCGAGCACGAGAACCAGACCCGCCGCGGAGTCGACGATGCCCGTGACCGTGATCAGGCACACGACGGAGACCCAGAGGGCGACCGCGCCGCTCAGCGCGACGACCTTGCGGTGGAGGACGATCCGGCCGGCGACAACGGCTCCCAGTCCGAGCAGGGCGGCGAGGTTGAAGACGTTGGAGCCGAGCACCACCCCCACCCCCACCCGCTGCTCCCGGGTCGCCAGGGCGGTGATCGCCGCGGTGATCTCGGGGGCGTCGGCGGCGAGCGCAGCCAACCAGGCCCAGCAGGGCCTCGGAGAGCCCCAGGCGCTCCCCCACCCGCTCCAGCCGCGACACGAGAAGCCAGCTGGTCGCCAGGCTGGCGCAGGCGGCTAGCGCGAAGAGCCGAGCCGCCAGAGTCACGGGCACGTGCATACCTCCCGACCGCAGTGCCGACCAGACTTCCCGGCTCTCCCCCGCGGATCATACGGTCCCGCGACGCCGGGCTGCGAGGGGGCGGCCCGATCCGCTCCGGGGCTTCCTCGACCGGGCGCCGGCCGTCGGAGCCATCCGGCTCTGGTGCGGTCCCGCGAATTCGACACCGTGCCGCGTCCCGGGCGATCGGTATGATTCGAGCCAGGTCGCCAGCACAGTCTTCGTCTCTGACGTCGAAGGGGGTGCAGGGCTGGGGACCAGGGGGGCCCGCGATTCCGATTCGCGCTCCCCGAAAGTCGGGTATCCGCAGCACACCACAGGAGCAGCCCTGGTCATGAGCGCTCCCCTGCCCTCCGATGCACCGTCGCACGGGTCCGACGGTCTCTCGCTGGTCGCCGCTTTCGAGGCTCTCCCCGACGCGGCGCGGCGCCTGCTTCGTGCCTTCAAGGTCGATCCCGGGAGGCGTCATGCGTCCCCGTCAGGGGTCCGCTGGATGGCGGCGCTCATCGTGGCCAACGCTGGATCGCTGATCTCCGATGCCATCCTGGTCGCTCTCGGGAAGTGGATCTTCCCCTCGACGCAGAACTTCCCGCATTTCGTGTTCTCGGACTACGCCAAGCTCACCATCGTGGGCGTGACCATCGCCTGCATCGCCTGGCCGGTGGTGACCTGGATCGCGTCCCAGCCGCGCCGGCTGTTCCTCCGGTTGGCCGTGCTGGTGACGCTCGTGCTCTGGCTGCCCGATCTCTGGATACTGGCTCACGGGGAGCCCATCCGCGGCGTGGGAGTCTTGATGCTCATGCATCTCGCCATCGCCTTCGTCACCTATCCGGCGCTCGTGCGCCTGGCGCCCGAGGGCCCCGCGCTCACCCCGTCCCGGAGCGCCGCGCACGACGGGTAGGGGACGGGGCTGAGGCTCAGATGTGGATGGAGCCGTCGTCCCCCAGGATGCCACCCCGTCCCGAGCGCGGTCACGCGCCGGCGAGGGCCCTCAGGCTTGCCAGGGCCTCGTCACCCGTGTCGTCGGGGAGGGAGCACCCCGGCGCAACCACGAACCGGGTCCCGAACTCCTTCACGAGGGCGTCGATGTGCGCCCTCGCCGCGGCGTCCGCCGGACCGGAGCGGTCCTCCAGGATGCCGCCCATGACGAACTTGCCGCCGAGGTCCCGTGCCCCGTCGACGAGGGTGACCGAGCTCTCCACCTCGCTCCAGCCGACCACCTGGACCGGGTAGCCGGCGTACCGGTGCAGGTCGCCATCCACCGCGCCGTGGAGGTGGAGGAGACGGAACTCCGCCCCGGCAGCTCCGCGAAGGCCGGCCAGGTCGTAGGGGACACCGAGCTCGGCGTATTGATCCGAGCTGAGCAGATCCTGCCCCCAGCACGAGTAGTAGACGCCATTGGCGCCCGCTGCGCAGCAGGCCGCGGCCAGATCGTTGACCACCCCGGCGAGCGCCCAGAGCACCGCGTGAGCGACGGAGCGCTCCCCCTCCGCCATCTCGCGAAGCCCGGCCGGACCGGACCAGAGCCCGATCAGGGCAAGGGGCGAGAAGACGGTGACCAGCAGCACGTCGTCGGCGTCCAGCTCCCGCCTCACCAGCTCCACGGTGCGCACGTACTCGGCGGCGCGGCCGACCGTCTCGATCGGGCCGAACCGGCGGAGCTGGGCCACCTGCGCCCAGGATGACAGCGCGCGATCCTCGAAGAGGAGCGGGATGTCGGGCATGAGCTTGGCCGCCGCCAGCCGGTGGTCGCGGTAGAACTGCACGGTCCGGGACGCCAGCTCACGCGGCTCGTCGATGCGGAAGTGCTTCCAGAGCAAGACCGGCGGGCTGTCCAGTGGCTCCGACCGGATCAACGAGCGCAGTGGGCTCTGGCCGCCTGGGATGCTCATCGCTCGAATCGTAGCCAAGCTGCGGCTCGCGCGCGTGCGGCGAGGCCTCTGACGCGAGCGGCGCAGTCCACTGTTGCTGCGGTCGTTGCGACGCCTCCCGCAGAGTGAGCGACACTCGGCGCCACAGGTTCAGAGGGCCTCGGGGTCGAGTGACCCATAGGAGGGACTCCAGTGACCGATGTACAAGTGCAGGACCAGGTCGCCAGTGACGGGCAGAGCCCGCAGGCCATCACGAGCACAACGCCGATGACGGTCGCTCCGCCCTCTCGAGCCGCTCCCCACACGGCGTGGCCGCACACGTGGTCCGGCCGAGCGGCGATCAGGCTGGTCGAGCTGGTCGCCGTGGTCGCGCTGGCCTTCCTCACGCTCGACTTCGTGTTCCATGCCATCGGGGCGCTCAACGTCGGGTTTGCGGCACTCAGCTTCACCGTCGGCTCGTTCCTGGCATCTCCGTTCGTCGGCATCCTCAAGACCACCTCCGCGACGCAGGGGAACCTCTTCGTCTGGGCGGATGTCCTGGCCATGGGTGCCTACGCCGTGGCGGCTGTCGTCGTCTCGGCCGTGGTGGCAAGGCTCGCTGGCAGCGCGGCGCACAGGACCGCGTAGTCCTCACAACGACCGGGGTTAGACGTCGGAACCGAACTCGGTTCCGACGTCCGGCTGCCCACCCCATCGTTCGTCTTCTTGCCCCAGACCAACGCTGCGAAGGACACGACCATCGCCGTGACCGGCCATGGGCTGGGACACGTGCGCACGGGGTACGAGGCCGAGCCTGCCAAGGCGGCGTGAGCCCCCCGGCTTCGGGCGGTTGGCTCGCGGAGGGCCCGCCGTCCGGCCCGCGTGAAGCGCCGGCGCTCGCGTGGTGACCGATGACCACCTCCTGGACGTAAGCTCCGAGGAACGGTGCCGAGCCCAATCGCCGAGAGCCTTGCCGGACTCCTCCTCGTCGCGACGCTCGTGTGCGCCATCATCCGGCCCTGGGGACTGCCGGAGGCGCTCGTGGCAGTGCCGGCTGCCGGCTTGCTCCTGCTGCTCGGGGTCCTCCCGCTGAGTGAGGCGGCGGCAGAGGTCAGGAGCCTCGCTCCGACCATCGGCTTCCTGGCCGCCGTCCTCCTCCTTGCCACTTTCTCTGATCGGTTTGGTTTGTTCGAGGCGGCGGGCGCATGGATGGCCACCGGCTCTCGGGGTAGGCCGGTCACGCTCCTCGCGCTGGTGTTCGCCGTCGCGAGCACGGTGACCGCCGTGCTCAGCCTCGATGCGACCGTGGTGCTGCTGACTCCGGTCGTCTTCGCGACCGTGGCGCGCCTTCGGCTCCGGCCCAAGCCGCATATCTATGCGTGCACCCACCTCGCCAACTCGGCCTCCCTGCTGCTGCCCGTTTCGAACCTCACGAACCTCCTCGCTTTCAGCGCCAGCGGTCTTTCGTTCGCGCGCTTCGGCGCCACCATGGCGCTGCCGTGGCTGGCGGCGATAGCCGTGGAGTGGCTGGTGCTGCGGAGGTTCTTCGCCGCGGATCTCATCGGGCACACCGAGGCCTCCGTCGTTCCGCGGCGACCAGCCCCCGTCTACGCATGCCTCGTGCTCGGGCTCACCCTGGTCGGCTTCTTCCTGACCTCGGTCTTCGACGTCGCTCCCGCGTTTGCGGCACTGGGCGGCGCTGTCGCTCTCGGCGTACCTCTGCTGCGGAGCCGGCGCGCCACTGTGCGGGATGTCGGCGTGGCGCTCCAGGTGCCTTTCCTCGCGTTCGTGCTGGCCCTGGGGCTCGTTGTCAAAGCCCTCGCGTTTCACGGGCTCGGCTCTCTGGTGACCCACCTCGTGCCCGGGGGGACATCGCTCGGCTCGCTCCTGCTCATCGCGCTGATCGCCGCCGTGCTCGCCAACCTGATCAACAACCTGCCGGCCGTGCTCCTGCTCCTCCCCGCGGTGTCCGCCGCCGGTCCGGGGCCGGTGCTCGCGGTGCTCATCGGCGTCAACGCCGGGCCCAACCTGACCTACGTCGGCTCGCTCGCCACCCTGCTCTGGCGACGTGTCCTCCGCCAGCGCGGAGAGGAGCTGCCCATCTCGGAGTTCATGCGCCTGGGAGCTCTCACGGTGCCGCCCGTGCTGGTCGCCGCGACCGTGGCCCTCTGGATCTCCTTGACGGTGGTGGGATGATGCCCCCCGTGCGGATCGTCGTCTGGGTGGTCGAGGGGACGTGGGAGGGATGCATCGATGCAGCCGGCCGCAGCATTCCCTCAGGAGCCCAGGTCGCGCTTCTCCATGTCACCCCTTCGGATGTCACCGGGGTCGCCGAGGCGGCGGTGGCAGGGCTGCTCGGAAGGACGTTGCCCGGGAGCCGACCCAGCCGCTCTTTCCAGGACGTGGCCGACCGGGCCGCCTCAGAGCTGCTTGCCGCCGCCGCGGCGCGGCTCGGCCGTCAGGATGCGGAGCTCCTCCATCGCCGGGGACGGGTCGAACGCGAAGTCATTCGGGCAGTCGCCGAGAATGTCGACCTGCTGGTGGTGGCCCGCGACGGGGACCACTCGCGTCTGGGCCCGCACAGCCTGGGCCCCGTCACCCGCTTCGTCGTCGACCACGCACCGTGTGCCGTGCTGCTGGTGTGGCCCGATGAGCCGCCGGGCATCGAGTCGATACCACCGCCGCCTCCCGGATAGGGGCCCCGCCGGCCCGCGGCCGGGCAGTGGCGGAGGGCGCCGGCCCATCCGGGTGTTCGATGGCTGGCCCAGCAGGGGGGCGATCGGTCAGCTCGGGACGGCGACGGCCTCGGCTTGGGCGACGAACTCGGGTTGGTCGAGCACTCGCAGCCAGGTACCGTCGGGTTGCCTGCGAGCCACGTGCGCGCGTGCGCCTGCGGCATCCCTTGGCGGGGTGGAGGTGAGCGCGATGTCGCCGCAGATGAGGGTCGGCAGCGCCGTCTCCTGCTCCAGGTGAGGCTTGCTGGCCAGCACCTTCCCCCACAGCGCGCGGATGGCGTCGCGGCCGATCGTCATCTGGCCCGGCGGGTAGGCCATGACCGCCTCAGTTTCGTAGAGCTCTGCGATGCCGGCTGCATCGCCGTCGTTGGCACGCTCCACGAAGAGGCGTGTGAGGTCTTCCGGTTGCTGGGCTCTCTCGTCCTTCGACATGGGGTACCTCCGTTCATCTCGGACTTCCAACATCACCCAGCCTGACCGGAAGCGCGCGATAAGTCCACCGGCGCGCTCCGCCGGAAGCTGCGGACCCTCTCTTGGCACGCGGCTTGGCGGTGCGCGCCGCCCAGGGTCGGAGCGCGGTTAGTCGGTGTTCCGGAACGTCAGGGAGTAGCCGCGACCGGGTCGGTTGATCAGATCACAGGGGATGCCCAGACGAGCCAGGATCCTCCGGACCCGGGTGACGTAGTTGCGCACCTCCTCGGGCATCAGGGCGGAGTCCGACCACGCATAGCTAGCGATCTGAGCCGTTGAGTAGAAGCGGTGGGGGTGCTCGAGCAGGAACTGCAGAAGCTCGAACTCGCGCGTGGTGAGTTGCGCCTCCTCACCCCGGTGGCGCACCACCCGGCCATTCGGATCGAGCCACAGGCCCTGGAGCTGCCACACGCGCTGGTACCAGAGGTCGAGCCGCGCATGGTAGCCGGCCATCTGGGCCTCGATGAAGGCGACATCGACATCGGCTGCCCTCTGGGCCACGGGATGCAGCTTGGGCAGCTCCCGCTTCACGCGCTCCAGAAGACCGACCTTGAAGCGGATCAGGTCGTCATAGATGCTCATCCAGTGGCGTGCGTCTTCCCAGTGCTCGGTCTCGATGTCCTCGCCCTCGAGGGGGCCCCGGATTGGCGTGCTTGCTTCGCTTGCCACCATGGTCTCCCTATAGCCTACAGCCGGGAGAGCCCCGGGAATCGGCGGGCCGGCCGGTTGGCCTCCGGGGCAGTTGTGGTCAGTTGCTGAACTTTTTGCGGCGCCCGGTGTATCCAGGGAGCATGGATTCCAGGCAGGCAACTGAGGACCGCCCCGACATCGTTGCGGCGTCCCGGGGAGGAGACATCTCCATCCGCATGGAAGGTGAGCCCGACCCGGCTACCGCCTCCCTTGAGCTCGCGCTCTTCTGGAGGAAGGTGTACGGGGAGATCCTCACCATGGAGGAGGCCGTCCTGGCGCGCATCCGCGCGCTGATGGCCGACCAGTCATCCGAAGCCCGGCGAGAGGTCGAGCTGACCAACGTCCCCGTGGTCGTCGCCCAAGCCGACCGGTTCCGCGTGAGGCTGGGTTTCTGGGAGGCCCGCGTGCGGGCGCGGCAGCGGGCACCCGCGCCCACCGGCGCCACCGTTGCTGCGGTTGTTGCGACCGCAGCCGCAGACTGAGGTTCAAACGGAGCCCCAGATTCAGAGGCTTCGGGGGGAGCAACCCCAAGGAGGCCTCAGGTGGCTGATACGGAAGTGAAGGGCCGGGTTGTGAGCAACGACGGTCAGATATACAGCGGCGTGACGAGCACGACGCAGACCACGTCCGACCCGGTCACCGGAGCCGCGGTCAGTCGGAGCTCGACCCTGTCGTGGTCGGGCCGACCCCTGGCCAACCGCATCGTCGGGCTGGCCGCGGTCATTGTCTTCATCTTCCTCGGCTTCGACTTCATCTTCCACGCAGCCGGGGCCGCGAACGTCGGGTTCGGAGCCTTCGTCTACTCGATCGGCGGGGCACTCGCGGCCCCCTTCGCGGGCATCTTCCGGACCGTCAACACGACGCCGGGGACCGTCATCGTCTGGGCGGACCTCCTTGCGTTCGTCGTCTACGCCATCGCCGCGGCCATCGTCATCAAGGTGATCTCGATGAGCACCGACGAGCTGGCGAGGAAGAGCGCCTAGTTCCAGCGCCCCCCCAAAAGGTCACGTTTCGGGACCGCACTCGGTCCCGGCGTGACTGAGGGGCCTGGAGGCTCCTGGTCCGCGGCCCACCCGCCACACACATTCCGTCCTACGGGGGCAAACATGTCTCGCCTTCTCATCGTTCTCGTCCTGATCGCGCTGCTCTTCAGCCTGGGGTTTGCCCTGCACGTCCTGCTATGGATTGCGGTCTTCGCCTTTGTCCTCTGGTGCGTGGGCTTCGTGGTCCGGCCGCGGGGTCGCGGGCGCCGCTGGTACTACTGGTGAGCTGTCCCGTCCGGTCGCGCGGTGCGACTCGGCGGCCGGCCGCCGGGAAGCGCCCTGGTTAGTCACGGAGATGGAGGGGGAGGAGGTGTGTCATGCGTAAGGAACAAGTCGAAGTCGCGGTGCGGCGCCAGTTTCGGGGCACCGGGCTCTCATGGAGTCTGGTTCTCGCCCTGGTGATGGCGGTGGCGATTGTCGTCGGCGTCATCCAGAACTCCCACGGAGTCCAGCTGAACTACCTGGTCTGGCACGGGAGCGTGCCCCTGATTGCGGTGCTGCTGGCAACGGTTGTCCTGACCGTCGCCCTCGCCAGCCTGGTCGGAGTGATCTGGCGCCGCCACCGCCGGCACCATCTGACCGACTCCGCGGAGCTGCTGGAGTTGCGCGGGCAGGTCCAGCCGCCGGAGCGCGCTGAGCGGCAGGAAGGCGCGCCGGCGGCCGAATCGGCGGCGGCGACGCACACCCCAGAAGCCCCACCACGCTGAAGGCTGCGGTGACGCTACGCGGAGGCGCATCGGGCGGTGAGTGAATCGGGAGCCGGAGCGGCGACGGGTGCCGTAGGGCGGGTGCCACTGTATCCGCTCCTGTTCGCTCCGATCTTTCAGTACCGCCTCTGGGGCGGCCGCCGGCTGGTGGAGCTGCTCGGCAATCTGACGGAGGTTGACGGCCCGATCGGCGAGGCGTGGCTGCTCAGCGACCGGCACGACCATCAGAGCCGCGTCGTCGCGGGACAGCTCGCCGGGCGCACCCTCGGCGAGCTGCTGGAGGAGTACCCCGACGAGATGCTCGGGAGGCTGGCAACGCGGTTCCACCGGTTCCCCGTACTCCTCAAGTTCCTCGATGCTCACGAGCTCCTCTCCGTCCAGGTGCATCCGTCGGATCGCCAGACGGACCACCTGCCGGCGGGCGAGACGGGGAAGACCGAGGCATGGGTCGTGCTCGAAGCGGGTTCGGAGAGCCGTATCTATGCCGGCCTTCGACCGGGCACGACCGCAGACGGCCTGCGCACGGCTCTGGCCACCGGGGCGATCGTCGGGCAGCTGGTGGGCTTCCCCCCCAAACCCGGCGACGGGGTCTTCCTGCCCGCCGGGACGGTGCACTCCCTCGGAGGCGATCTCGTGGTAATGGAGGTGCAGGAGAACAGCGACGTGACCTTCCGCCTGCACGACTGGGATCGTGTCGACCCCGTGACCGGCCTGCCCCGTGCGCTGCAGGTCGATGAGGCTCTGGCCTGCATCGACTTCGCCCAGGGGGTGCTGGCGCCGGTGGTGCCGGTGCTGGAGGCCGACGCACCTGCGCGGCGCGAGCGACTCTTCGACTGCGAGCACTTCTGCCTCTGGCGTGTCCAGGCTGAGCTGCCGTTCACCGTCGGCGCCGGGGGCCTCCCGCGGGTGCTCGTTTGCATCGCGGGCGCCGCTGAGGTCGAGCACGGCGGCGCGCCTCACCCCATCGGATTCGGCGACGTGATGCTCCTGCCCGCGGTGGTCGGCGAATGCAGGGTCCGGCCCCGCGGGCCCGTCAGCCTCCTGGAGGTTGCCTTGCCCGAGGTGCCGGCAGCCGCCGGGGCGGACGGTCCGCCGGGCTCGGCAGCGCTCCTCGGACTCGCGGCCCGGAGGGCATGAGGCAGGCGTGAAGAGACTGATCGTCTTTGACCTCGACGGCACGCTCGCGCCGAGCAAGTCGCCTCCCGACGCCGTGATCGCCCTGCTATTGCACGACCTGCTCGAGATCGTCAAGGTCGCCGTCATCTCCGGGGGCAGCTGGCCCCAGTTCGAGAAGCAGCTGCTCGCCAAGCTTCCGATCGACCAGAGCCTGGCCAACCTCTACCTCCTCCCCACCTGCGGAACCCAGTTCTACCGGCACGAGCAGGACTGGGTGAGGGTCTACTCCGAGGATCTGAGCTCGGACGAGAGGCAGAAGATCGTCAGCTCGCTTCAGAAGGCCCTCGACCTGACCGGCTTCGCGCCCGAGAGGGTGTGGGGCGAGGTCATCGAAGACCGGGGAAGCCAGATCACGCTCTCCGCTCTGGGCCAGCGAGCTCCCCTGGAGGAGAAGGAGAGGTGGGACCCCGATTTCTCCAAGAGGAAGGAGATCGCGGCCGTCCTCGACACCCTGATCCCGGAGTTCTCCGTCCGCATGGGCGGCGCGACTTCGATCGACGTGACCAAGCCGGGGATCGACAAGGCCTACGGCATCCGGAAGCTCCGCGACATCCTGAGCATCCCGCTGAGCGAGATGCTCTTCATCGGAGACGCCATCTTCGAGGGAGGCAACGACTACCCGGCGGAGCAGGCGGGTGTCGACTGCATCCCGGTGCGCGGCCCGGATGAGACCAAGCTGGTGATCGAGACGATCATCGCGTGCCTGGGCGGTGCCGGAGACGGGGAGGCCGCCACGCCGGTGGAGAGGCCATGAGCGGTTTCCAGATGCGGCGCCTCTGGCCCATCATGACCCCCGAGCCGGGGGATCCCCAGGAGGCCGAGGGCGTCCTCAACCCGGCCGCCGTCCGCGGCCCGGATGGAGAGCTCTACCTCTTCCCTCGACTCGTCGCCCGTGGCAACTATTCGCGCATCGGCCTGGCGCGGGTGCTCTTCAATGGAGACGGCGATCCCTGTGGGGTCGAGCGGCTCGGCGTGGCCCTCGAGCCCGAGGCCGAGTACGAGAAGCGGCCCGACGGCGGGGGCGGCTGTGAGGACCCTCGGATCACCTTCGTCGAGCCGCTGGGCAAGTACGTGATGACCTACACGGCCTTCTCAGCCGCCGGCCCGCGCATCGCCCTGGCGGTGTCGAACGATCTGCACCAGTGGGAGAGGCTGGGGCTCGCCCGATTCGGGCCGTATCAGGGCATCGAGCTGGACGGTGTTGATGACAAGGACGCGACCCTCTTCCCCGTCTTCATCCCCAATCCGTCCGGTGGTCCGGAGCTGGCCATGCTGCACCGGCCGCTCTTTGCAGGCGCTCGCCGGGACGGGAGCGTTGCTCCGGAGCCACCCGACGGCAACGCGGATCTCGACCGCGAGAGCATCTGGATCTCGTACACGCGGCTGACCCGGGAGAGCGACGGCTCACACCGTCTCGGGCGCTTCACCTCCCATCACCGGTTGGCCGCCCCCCTCACCTCCTGGGAGCGGCTGAAGATCGGCGTCGGGACCCCGCCCGTCCTCACCCGTCTCGGTTGGCTGGTCATCTACCACGGGGTGAGCGAGGTGGAGGCGCCGGCGCCGGCTGGCGACGGAAGGTCACGCTGCTACTCGGCCGGCGTGATGGTGCTCTCGAGCGCGCACCCCCGCGTGATCCGCTACCGGTCGCCGGATCCGCTCCTCGCCCCGGAGCTGCCCGAGGAGCGCCTGGGGACGGTCGGCAATGTGGTGTTCCCCACCGGCATCGACCGCCGCGACGATCTCGGCTCCCCCGACCGCTTCGACGTCTACTACGGGATGGCCGACGACCGGATAGGGGTGGCGCGCCTCGACCTGCCGGAGGTGCTTCCCGAGGTGCACCGGCCTCACCCTGCCCCGGCCCTGGGGCAGGTCACGCCCGGCTCCTGAGCCCGGCAACGGCCTCGTCGACCGAGGCGAAGAGGTGGTCGGCGCCGAGCTGTTCGAGGAGAGCGCCGTGCTTGAGATCGTGGTGCACGATGTGGGACGCCCGGGCGATCCCCATCGCCACCCCCGTCTGGGCCAGCTCGCTCGCCAGGCCCCGCAGCGCCTGCAGGCCGGTGTAGTCGATGTCGGACATCGCGTCCGCGTCGAGGATCACCGTCCGCACCCGGCCCGCCTCGGCATGCACGAGCTGCCGGACCCGTGACCGGAAGTAATCGGCGTTCCCGTACCACAGCGGCGCCTATACCAGATAGACGAGCACTCCAGGGACCTCCTCAGTCGGTCTGCCGATGTCCCGCGGTATCCAGTGGTCGGTCCCGGGGTCACGGCCCAGGAGGGTGTCCCGAGGGCGGAGGGTGCGGCGGGTGCGATCGGCGAGGGAGAGGATCATGGCCAGGAGCACCCCCTGCTCGATACCCACCAGCGCCACGACCAGAATCGTCACCGCGGCCAGGGCAAACTCGAGCCGGTCGAAGCTGAGGATGGTGCGCAGCTCATCGACACGGAAGAGCTTGGTGGCGACGAAGACCAGGGTGGCGGCGAGCGTCGCCTGGGGGAGATCGGCGAGCGGCGCGGTCAACCCCACCGCCACGACGACGACGACCAGCGCAGCCATGACGTTGGCGAGCTGTGAGCGGGTCCCGGAGGCGGTTGCGATCGCCGTGTTGGGCGGGCTGGCGTCGACCGCGAGCGTCCCCATCAGCCCGGCCGCGACGCTGCCGGCACCGACCGCGATCAGATCTCGGTTGAAGTCCCCCGAGGTCGGTGCGGCAGCGGCACCCGACCCGCGGACCGTGGCTGCGGTCTGCGCGATGCAGAGGAACGCAACCGTCAACACCGTGGGGACGAGCGACTGGAACTGCGACCACGAGACGGTCGGCAGAGCCAGGCTCGGGAGTCCGCCGTGGATGGAGCCGATGACCGCGACGCCGTGCCGTGCCCTGAGGCCGAGGGCATCCACGGCGAGGACGGAGAGGACCAGCCCGAGGAGCGCGCCGGGCAGGCGGTGGCTGAACCGCTGCGCGGTCACGATGATCCCGAGCACGCCGACCGCGATGCCGAGCGACCAGAAGTTGATGTGGTCGAGCTGGCGGAGGAGATCGCCGATCTGATCGATGGCGGTGGTTCCTCCGCCGGCAACACCGAAGACGACGGGGAGCTGCCGGGCGATGATGCCGACCGCGATCCCGGCCAAGACCCCGGTGATGACGGGTGTGGAGAGCAGCTCCGAGATCCAGCCCAGGCGGACCACACCGACCCCGATCAGGATCGCGCCGACCACGATGGCGGTGAAGGCCATCGCGGAGCCGTAGCCGGAGGACCCCACTGCGGCGACCGCCCCCACCCCGACGGCGAGCACCGGCGCGATGGTCGAATCCGCGCCCACCGAGAGGTGGCGGTCGGTGCCGATCAGGGCGTAGAGAAGGGCGCCGGCAACGAATGCGTACAGGCCCACGACCACCGAGAGGCCGGCCAATCGCGCGGTCGCCATCTGCGACGGCAGGACCACCGCGACGAGCGTCAGGCCGGCGAGCGCGTCGGCGCCCAGCCACGATGGGCGGTAACCGCGCAGGGTCGGCAGCACCCAGCCTGGCCGCGCCGGACGTCTCACGCAGGCATGCTCGGCTGAGGCATGGCCGCGAGCAGCTCCGCCAGGGCGCGGCCGAGATCGGGCCGTACGGAGTAGGCGGGGTTTGCCTCGTCCCCGGTGAGGATCAGTGCGCCGGTGGGGGAGAGGCGGTCCAGACGGTGACGGACCTCGAACGGCGGCTGCCGGGTGAGCTTCGCCAGCTCGGCAACCGTTCGTGGCTCCCCGAGCAGCAGACTGACCATGCGCAGCCGGTCGGGGTCGCTCAGGGAGTGCATCAGCTCGGTCGTGGGGGTGAGGTCCTCGCGGGTCCACGAGAGGAGGGATCGGGCGGCCTTCAGGGCTGCGCGTGGCCGGAGTGGCAGCCTCTGGCCGGTCGCATAGCTGGTCTGCAGCAGCGCCTCACCCATGGTGGCGCCGCCGCTCCGGCGGGCGATGACGACGTAGAAACCGGCCACCACCAGAAGCGCGACCACCAAGTCAACCCATCCCGCCTGGAGACCAAACCCGAGGAGCCGCGCCAGCGCGAGCAGGCCGGTGGTGACAGAGGCGACTACGCCGATGTCGAGGGCGGCGGCGATGACGACGCGCACCGGCCGGGGTACGCGCACCAGACCGGCGCCGGATGAGGCCGGGGTCCTCCGGATGACGAAGTAGCAGCCCACACCCATGGCGAGGAGGATGGCGCCCTGGATCGCCAGTCGCTGCACCTCGGTGAGGAAGTGCTCGATTGGGTCGCCCACCAGCACGCCAAGGGCGACGTAGACCGCGATCCAGACCACGGTTGCCGGGACCATGCCGAGGAGGAAGGTGCTGCGACGCACCCGGAGGGCGCCGGCGACGAGCGTCGTGTAGATGCGGAGCCCGGGGATGAGCCGGCTCACCGCTATGCCGACCCATCCAGCCGACTCGACCCGCCCCGAGACCCTCGCGAGGGCGTGCTGCTGGTGAATCCGGCGAGCGAGGGCCTGGAGGCCGCGGTCGCCGACCGCGCGCGCCCAGGTGTATCCGACCAGGGAGCCGGCGACGCATGCGACCAGGGCCACCGGGACGAAGACCAGCGGGTCCAGCCCTCCGGCCGCGATCAGGAGGCCGGCGGCGAGCAGGGTCAGCTCCCCAGGCGCGAACGGGAGTGGGACCCCCGCCTCCTCGGTGAAGAGCAGCCCGCCCAGCAGGGCGATGGCGACAGCTCCGTGCAGGCCTTGGAGGAAGTTCAAGCGGGGTGGCCACTCCGATCTGTCACGCCGCCAGCGATGGCGCTTCGCCGCAGCGTACACCGGCCCCCGGCCTGCCGCCCTCTCAGCGAGGCGGCGGGGGCGGGTAGCGCGTGATGACGGCCGTGATGTCGAGATCGGGGCCCTGGACGGCCGCCTCATCGACGATCGTACGGGCGCGCGAGGTCAGGGGCGAGTCCACTCCTGATTGATCGAAAAGCTCCAGGGCCAGGTCGAGGTCCTTGAGGAGGTCGCGCACTGCGAAGAGCGTCGGCTGATGGCAGCGCTGCAGGTAGCCGGCTCGCCGCATCTCGAGCACGGGCGCGAGGCGGGCGAGCACCCAGAAGACCTGCTCGCCGTCCAGGCCGGCCGCCTCGCCGGCCACCTGCAGCTCGGCGGCGGCCGTGATCACCACGCCGAGCATGCTGTTTGCCACCAGCTTGAGGCGGGCGCCGCTGCCCCGGGGACCGACGTGGCGCACCTCGCCGAGCAGCTCCAGCACGGGCCGCGCCCGAGCGACGTCGTCGGAGGCACCGCCGGCGAGGATCGCCGCCGCTCCGCGGAGCACCATGGCCGGAGCGCCCATGATCGGCGCGTCGATGAGGGAGGAGCCGGAGGCGCGGAGCTGCGTTGCGACCTCCTCAAGCACCGCGGGCCCCGACGTGCTCATCTCGATGAAGAGCTGGCCGTGCGTGGCCGTCAGCGCGCCGTCCGGTCCGGCCAGCGCGGCGCGGACGGCATCGGCTCCGGTCAGGCTCAGGATGACGATGTCGGCATCGCGGGCCGCATCGGCCGGCGTTGCGGCGACGCGCCCGACGCCCACCTGCTCGGCGCGGGAGCGGGTCCGGTTCCAGAGGGTGGGCTCGAATCCGGCGAGGCACTGCGCGATGGCCGACCCCATCCGCCCCGTGCCGAGAATGGCGATCCGCGCGCTCATGGCACAGCCTCCCCGGTGACTCCGCGGTCGTGAGCTCGCGGCGCGCTGCAGATGCGGCACGCCAGCTCACCCATCGAGACGATCGTATCAGCCGGTTCCTCGAGCTCCAACTGCACCGAATGGACGCCACCGGCGGGCCTGCTTCCGGCCGGGCGGCGGCTCAGCGCCGCCGGAAGAGGAGCGCGGCCGCGCCGGCGCTGATGACGCCGATCCCCGCCAGAACGACCAGGTTGGTCATGGTGATGCCGTAGCCGAACCAGGGATCCTGAAGGGCGCGCACCGCGTAGTTGAGCGGATCGAAGTCCGCCACCTCCCTCATGACGCTGGGGAGAACGGAGGGCGGTGGGGCGGCACCCGAGATCAGGTAGAGGGGGAAGAAGAGGACCAGACCGACGCTCTGCGCGGCGCGGGTGGTGGGGAAGAGGGCGGTGATGAGCAGACCGAGGGCGAGGAAGCTGATCAGGGCGACCACGAAGCCCAGGACCACCCCGAGCAATGACTGGGGAGCGGAGTAGGGATAGGCAGGACGGGCCGCTGCCAGCAGCACGACGGCGGCCGCGATCGCCACCCCGAAGCAGACGGTGGCCTGGGCCAGCGACCCGGCGCGCGGCCGGATCCAGGCCCTGGGTCAGCTCGTCGAGGAAGACCACCTGGGGCTGGTTGATGAGCGCGAGGGCGACGAAGAGCCGCTGCTGCTCGCCGCCGGAGAGGCTGGAGAAGGCTGCCTTCCGCTTTCCCTCCAGCCCCCAGATGTCCAGGACGGCACGCCATGGGACACCCTGGGGGGCGAGGGTGGCGAAGAGGTCCAGCGCCTCCCATACCCGGATCCGGTCGGGCAGCGCCGCCTGCTGGAGCTGGCAGCCGATGCGCCGGCGCAGCTCGTGGGGTTCCCGCGGGGGATCTAAGCCGAGCACCCGGATCCACCCCCCATCCGGGTGGCGCAGGCCCTCCATGCACTCCACCGTGGTCGTCTTGCCGGCGCCGTTGGGCCCGAGCAGGCCAAAGATCTCCCCCCGCTCGACCTTCAGGGAGACATCGTCCACGGCGAGCACGCTGCCGTACGCCTTGCGCAGGTGCTGGACCTCGACGACGGCAGCCATTCCATCCTCGCGGACGCGCTCCGATGGTCTGGCCCCCCGCATCCTCAGGCGGCGGTTCGGGATGGTAGGGGAGAGAAGGAGTGGGATGCGCCCGGCCGGAGCGACCCGAGCATGTCGCCGGTCGCTGACCGGGGAGCGACGTCTCGATGGAGAAGTCCCTCCAGCGGAAGGGGCCGTTCGATAATCGCGACGTGAAGGTCCTTGTGGTCGAGGACGAGAAGGACGCGGCGGAGAACATCCGCTGGGGCCTGGCCGAGGCAGGCATTGCTGCCGACGTCGTCCACAACGGGGACGACGCGATTGAACGGGCCCAGGGCAATGGCTATGACGCCGTCCTGCTGGACGTGATGCTTCCCGAGGGGCCCAGCGGGTTCGAAGTCTGCCGCCGCCTCCGCGAGCTTCGCGTCACCAGCCGGATCATGATGCTGACGGCTCTCTCCGGGGTCCCGGATCGCGTCTCAGGCCTGGATTCGGGCGCTGACGACTACCTCACCAAGCCGTTTGCCTTCGCCGAGCTACTCGCCAGGATCCGCGCGCTCTCGCGCCGCGAGGGCGGCACGCGCGACACCAGGGTGTCCGATCTCGTCGTCGACGAGCCGGCTCGTGTCGTGGCCGTGAGCGGTGTTCCGATGTCGCTGACCCGCAAGGAGTTTGACCTGCTGGCGCTGCTTGTCCAGCATGCCGGACGGGTCGTCACTGACGAGCAGCTCGTCGACCGCGGCTGGAGCTACGAGTCCACGCCCAACTCCGGCCTGGTCGACGTGTACATGAGCCGGCTGCGCACCAAGCTGTCACACGCGGGGTCCGGCGTTCGCATCGTGAGCGTCCGGGGCATCGGGTACCGGATGGAGGTCGGAGGTGTCTGACCGGCGTCGCAGATCGCGGCTCACCGCGCTCTTCAACCGGAGCCGCCCGGTGCGCGGGACCGGCCGCGTGGTGGGGCTCGTCCTGGTGATGCTCGCGGCCATGGCCGGGATCACGACACTGGAGTTCGGCAACCCGCCGGACGAGACCTTCGGGGGGCTCATGCTGCTCTGCGTCGTGGCCGCCATCTGGCTGCTTCCCCCGTGGCCGGCGCTGCTCATCGCCGCCGTCGCCCTGATCCAGCCGGTGGTGCTCGAGATCAGCGGCCAATGGCCCGCGCTCACCACCGACTTCCAGTTCATCGCAGTGGCCGTGGTGACCGTCTTCGGGATCGTCGCCGTCAACGCCCTGGGCAGGATCGGCGCCGAGAGGGAGGCGCTCATCGAGAGTCTCACGCGGTTCACCGCGCAGGCCGCCCATGAGCTCAACTCGCCACTCAGCGCCATCCGGGTCGCCGCAGAAGTGACCCTGCGCCAACCCCGGGACCCGGAGAGGTACGTCGCCAGCCTCGAGCATATCCGCGACCAGGCGGTCCGGCTCAGCGTCCTCACCGAGGGCCTGCTCCTCCTCGCGCGGCGGGACGCCAGGGCCTTGGTGTTGCGGCGAGCCCCCCTCTCCGTGGACGACCTGATGGAGGAGCTGTACGACCGGTGGCGCGATCCGGCCCAACGTGCCCGGGTGGCTCTGGAGGTGGATCGGGAGAGTGGCGTCGAGCTCTCCGGGGACGCCGTGCTGCTCGGGCGCCTCTTCGACAATCTGGTGGACAACGCGTTGCGCTACGCCAAGACCCGCGTCGCCGTCTCCAGCCGCGTGGACGGCGGGGTCTGCGTGGTGGGGGTCGAGGATGACGGCGGCGGCTTTCCGGAGGGAGATCGCCCGGCCACCCTCGAGCAGCTCCGGCGAGGAGACAGCCTCCCCGCTCGGAGCGGCGGCACCGGCCTCGGGCTGTCCATCGCCCTCGCCATCGCCACCGAGCACGGGGGCACCATCAATCTGGAACATCCAATCGGCGGTCTGCGAACGGTTGTCAGACTCCCCGTGACATCGAGTTAAGGGTCTCTGCAGAGTCGTCGATCACGCTGTGGGGCATGAATTCGTGGGATTGGCCCGGAGAGCTCGTGACCCGGATCACCTCGACGTACCTCAGCCTTCGAGAGATGGCGCGCCGTCCGCTGGACCGCGGCCTCTCCCGTCGTGAGGAGGGGCAGGGCATGGTTGAGTACGCCCTGATCCTCGTGCTGATCGCGGTCGTCGTGGTGCTCATCCTCACCACGCTGGGGAAGCAGGTCAGCAACGCCTTCTCCAACGTCAGCAGCGAAATCGGCACCTGAGGCGGCGCCACCAGGCTCAGGCTGAGCCGGCACCTCGGAGGATCTCCTCGAGGGCGCCCGCGTGCCCGCGGAATGCCACCCGGCCGGCATCGGTGCTGCGCACCCAGGTGCGGGGCCACTTGCCCCCATATCCCTTGGTGAGCCGGACGTAGCCACGCGCCTCCAGGCCGGCGAGGTGCTTGCTGAGGGCCGAGTCGGAGAGCTCGATGGCGTCCCGAAGAGTTCCAAACTCCATGTCGTCGACCCCGACCAGGGCGGCCATGATGCTGACCCGCACCGGCGAGTTGAGGGTCTGGTCCAGGGAGTGGCGCTGGTGAGCCATCTAGTTGCAACCATGGCAAGTCTTGAGGCGGAGCTGCCGGCCCCGGCCGGCATGCGGGCCGTCCTGACCGTCGTGCCGGAGAGCGGCGGGGGAGGGGAGGAGGTCGCGAATCTGGCAGAATCCAACTCGACCACTCCGAGCAGGACCACCAAGAGGAGGCGAGACCGTGGCCGTCCTCGACCCGTGTGAAAACTGCGGCCGCCCGACGCCCATCTACCGGCTGGCCGCGGTGATCCTCGACGGCCGGATGGCCCGCGTCTGCCCTCTCTGCGCCTCCACCGAGAAGGAGCGGATCGAGATGCCCTACGCACCCCGGGCCGACCAGGGGGCGATCCAGCCGAGCACGGCCCGCGACGCCTGGTGAGCCAAGAGCCCTTCGCCGTCCGCCTGGCCGCCGCCAGCCGCGAGCTGGGGTCGGCGCTCTGCCTCGGCCTGGACCCCACCGGCTGCCGGGATGCCGCCGAAGTCGAGCGCTTCTGCGCCGCGATGCTGGAGGCGGCGCTCCCCCATATAGTCGCGGTCAAGCCCAACCTGGCCTTCTTCGAACAGCACGGATCGGAGGGGCTGCAGGTCCTGGAGCGGGTGCGCGGGATGGTGCCGGAGAGCCGGCTGCTGATCCTGGACGCCAAGCGGGGCGATATCGGCAGCACCGCCGAGGCATACGCCCGGGCACTCTTCGATGTCTGGGGCGCCGACGCCGTCACCGTGAACCCGCTGCTCGGCGGTGACGCGGTGGCCCCCTTCCTGGCCCGCCCCGGCACGGCGGCCCTGATCCTCGCCCGCACCAGCAACCCGGGCGCCACCGATTTCCTGGAGGCGCCCCTGCGGGACGGCCGGCCCCTCTACCGGCTGATCGTGGAGCGGGCGCTGGGCTGGTCGGGCGCCGCCCAGATCGGCTTCGTGGTCGGGGCCACCTCCGCGGCCGCCATCTCCGAGGTCCGCGGGCTGGCTCCGGCCGCTCCGCTCCTCCTGCCCGGGGTGGGTGCCCAGGGAGGCGGCCTGGAGGCCGCGGTCAGCGCTGGTCTGGACGCGACTGGGGGCGGGATCATCGTGCCGGTCTCCCGGGGCATCACCGGCGCCGCTGACCCTCGGGCGGCGGCCGCCGAGCTCTGCCGCCGGATCGAGGCGGTGCGGGCGGTGGCCTCCCGGTCATGAGCGCCCGCGCCGTCATCGAGCTGTCCGGACACATCATCGACAGCATGGTGCTGCCCCGGGTCATGGACAGTGTCATGGACATGGGGGCGACCTTCCACGTCGAGGAGTTCCGGGTCGGGACCCGGCTCGACGAGTCCTCGTTTGCGCGGCTGACCATCGAGGCCGAGAACGAGGAGCAGCTCGCGGCGGTGATCGCCGCCTGCCAGGAGCACGGCGCCACCGTCGTCGGTGCGGAGGATGCCGTGACCCTGCCCGCGCCCGCTGACGGCGTCTTCCCCGACCTCTTCTACACCACCACCAACCAGCCCACCTCGCTGCTCATCGGGGCCGAGTGGGTCACGGTGGACGACATCGAGATGGACTGCGGGGTGGTCATCGCCGGGGGCGCCGCCCGCGCCGTCCCGGTGACCGACGTCCTGGCCGGAGACCAGGTCGTGGTGGGCCGGGCCGGGGTCCGGCTGATGCCGGTGGAGCGGGGGAGGGGCAAGGAGGTCTTCGGCTTCACCACCAGCTCGCTCTCCCCGGAGAAACCCAAGCACCAGGTCATCCGCGAGCTCGCCGAGACCATGCGCGAGGTTCGTGCCAGAAATGGCCGGATATGCTTCGTCGGCGGTCCGGCCATCATCCACACCGGGGCGGGACCGCATCTGGCCCGGTTGATCGCGCTCGGATATGTCCAGGTGCTCTTTGCCGGCAACGGCCTGGCCGCCTACGACATCGAGTCCCAGTTCTTCGGCACCTCGCTGGGGATCGGCCTGGAGAAGGGGCTGCCCATCGAATCCGGCCACGAGCTGCACATGCGGACCGTGAACCGGGTGCGGGCGGTGGGCGGCATCCGGGCGGCGGTGGAGTCCGGGATGCTCCGCCGCGGCGTGATGTTCGAATGCATCGGCAGCGGTGTCGAGTACGTGCTGGCCGGGTCGGTGCGTGACGACGGCCCGCTCCCCGACGTGGTCACCGACATGGTGGAGGCACGCCGCCGGATGCGCGCTGCCCTCACCGGGGTTGACCTCTGCATCATGTGCGCCTCCATGCTCCATGCCATCGCCACCGGCAACCTGCTGCCGGCTGCGACTCGGACGGTGTGTGTGGACATCAACCCGGCGGTGGTCGCCAAGCTGGCCGACCGCGGGTCCGCGCAGACCCTCGGTCTGGTGACCGATGTGGAGTCCTTTCTGCGCGAGCTGGGGGAGGCGCTCGCCGGGGAGATGGGATGAGCGTGATCCTCATCTCCACGGGGCCTGAGCCGGAGCACTCGGCCCCGGGCCACCCGGAGCGTCCCGACCGGGTGGCAGCGATCCTCGACCACATCGCCGGTCAGGAGGACCTCGCCTCGCTTCCCCGCCTCGATCCGACCGAGGCGGACGGGGCGGCGATCGAGCTGGTCCACACCTCGGCCCATGCCGGCGCGGTCCGGGCCATGGCCCAGCGGGGGGGCGGGTGGTTCGACGGCGACACCTTCTGCGGCCCGGGTTCGTACGCCGCGGCGCTGCGGTCGGCGGGTGCAGCGCTGGCGGCGGTCGACGCGGTCTGCGACGGACGCTCCGACCACGCCTTCTCGATCAGCAGGCCGCCCGGCCACCATGCCACCGCGGGGACGGCGATGGGTTTCTGCATCTTCAACAACGTCGCCATCGCGGCCCGCCAAGCCCAGCTGCGGGGCCGGAAGCGGATCGCCATCATCGACATCGACGTCCACCACGGCAACGGCACCGAGGAGATCTTCTGGGACGACCCCTCGGTCCTCTACACCTCCCTTCATCAATACCCGCTCTACCCCGGGACCGGTCACGCGAGCGCCCACGGAGGGCCGGGGGCGCTGGGCTTCAACATCAACGTCCCGCTCCCCTCGGGGACGAGCGGGGACGAATGGCTGGCCCGCTTCGAGGGCAGCGTGGTGCCCGCGGTCATCGCATTCGAGCCGGAGCTGATGCTGGTGAGCGCCGGCTTCGACGCTCACGCCGCCGACCCGCTCGCCACCCTGCAGCTGACCGCCGCCACCTACGCCGCGCTGGCGTCCCGGGTGCGGGATCTCTGCGCTGAGGCGGGGAGCGGTTCGGCCTGGGTCCTGGAGGGCGGTTATGACCTCGATGCCCTCGGGGAGTCGGTGGCCGCGAGCCTGCGCGGGCTCGTCAACGGGGGTGGCGACCCCCACCCCGGGATAACCCCGTCGGGGAATCCCCGTTAACCTTGTCGACGTGCACCCAATCCGCTCCCGCCTGATCGCCGCCCTGGCCGCGGCCGCCGCCGCCACCCTGACCGGGTGCAGCCTCGCCTCCCCGGCCTCCCCCAGCGCGAGCGGAGTGGCCACCAACCCGCCGGTGGCCGGGAGCACCGGGACGGTGACGGCGACCCCCGGAGCGTCCGGTTCGGCGGGCCCACAGACGACTGGTGAGCGCACCGTCCTGGTCCAGGAGGGTCTCCGCATCCACAGCTCGGCCTCCCTCTCCGCCGCGGTGGAGGGGACGGCGGCCTGGGGGGTGACCGTCACGGTCCTCGGCTACAACGCCTCCGGCGGCCCGTGGCCCGATTCGTCCGCGCCCGGCGCCTGGTACCAGGTCGAGGGGTCGACGGTCACCGGCTGGGTCATCGCCGACCCCACCTACACCGCCCCCGGGGTGCTCAACTCGATCGGGTTCCAGGACAAGCAGATCGACGGAGCCCTCTACCCGACCGACTGGACCTACTCCGACAGCAGCGGCGAGGTCGTCTTTGAGCCCCAAACAGGCACCGACCTCCCCACCCTGGTGATCCGGGAGGCAACCACCCTCAGCGCACTCGGTCCGGCGGGCCTGACCGGCTATCCGTCGGTGTCCAGCGACTCCGAGGTGGTGGCCTGTGGCTACACCGGCACCCTCGTCAAGTACGCGGCAGGCACGGGCGCTTCGCCGCAGCCGACCACGGACCCGGGGGGCGGGAGCGTGACCCGCCTCGCCGACTTCGTCCAGTTCCGGGCGACCCTCTCCCCGAGCTACGCCATCGACATCGAGATGAATTACTCGACGGCGGACGACTACACGGTCTTCGAGAACCTGCTCGACAGCATCCTCTACCCGTTCCCCGACTGCGAGGCCGCCACGCCCACCCCGAACGCCGCCACCTGAGCCGGGGGCTGATGCGGACCACCCTGATCGACCTGGACATGAGCGGCTCGCCGATCGTCGACATCACCGACGAGGCGGCGGGATTCGTCCAGGGAGTGGGAGACGGGCTGCTCTCCGTCTTCGCCCCACATGCCACCGCCGGGGTGGCCCTGATCGAGACGGGGAGCGGCTCCGAGCCCGACCTGGTCGCTGCCCTGGAACGGCTCCTCCCCCGTGACGACCGCTATCGGCACCGCCACGGCAGTCCCGGCCACGGCGCCGACCACCTGCTGCCGGCCCTGGTGTCCCCCTCGCTCACCGTCCCGGTCCAGGCCGGGCGGATGCTGCTCGGCACCTGGCAGCGGGTCGTCCTGGTCAGCCTCAACCGCGACAATCCCCACCGCCGGGTGCGCCTCTCCTTCCTCGAGGGCTGAGCAGCTCCCGGGAGCAGGCCCGGCCTCAGGCCAGGTTGACGAGGTTGTGGGCGGTCAGCCAGCCGGCGCTCAGGCTCATGAACAGGCCGCTCAGCGCCAGCAGGGCGATGTAGCCGGCCCCGATCAGCACCCGGGTGCGGACGGGGAGAGGTGGCGCCTCCCTGCCGAGCCGGGCGGCCTGGAACCGGCCCCACACGGAGTAGCAGCCGAACAGGAAGATGATCAGGAGGATGGGGTTGAGCGCCGTCCCTCCGACGACCTGGCTGCCCAGCAGGGCGCTGATGATGACCAATCCGGCCAGATTGAACCATTTGCTGATGGAGCTGGCGATGCGGCCCCCGTCCAGCGGCAGCATCGGGACCAGGTTGAAGAGGGTGATCAGGAAGCCGAAGTAGCTGAGCGAGAGGGCGAAGCGCACGCCGGAGGTGGCGAAGGGCTGGGCCAGCGCCCAGAGGCAGAGGGCGAGGGTGGCGGCGAAGCCGGTGATCGGACCGGCGATGGCGATGGTCGCCTCCCGGCGGCGATCGCTGGTGAATCCGCGGCCGGCGGCGGTGAAGGCCCCGAGGAAGGGGATGAAGATGGGCACTGACATCGGCACGCCCATCACACGCGAGGTCAGGAAGTGCCCCATCTCGTGGACGAAGATGATCAGCACCAGGCCGACAGCGAACGCCCAGCCGAAGAGGAGGGAGTAGGCGACGATCGCGATCAGCGCGGTCGCGGCGGTGATCCCGAACTTGGCGAAGAGGGCGCCGAACTTGAGGATCGCGAGTCCCACGGTGGCCAGGCCGCCCAGGAAGCCACTGCGGCGTTTTGCCTGCGTCCCCGGATCCCGGCCGGGAGCGCCGGCGCCCTGCTGGCCCCAGCCGGGTGGGGTGTATCCGGCTCCGGGGGGCGAATAGAGGGTGCTGGGAGGGGCGTAGGCGGCGCCGGGAGGCGGGTAGGCCGCGCCGGGTGGCGGGTAGATCGTGCCGGGATGTGGGGCCGGCTGGCCCGTGGCCGCCGGGTACGGCGGATAGGCGGGCCATCCCCAGGGGGCGCCGGTAGGGTGGGCGGGCGTCTGCCCGGCATCCGGCACCTGTGTCGGGTCGGGCGCCTCGGGCGTGGCAGGCATCCGTTCGATCATCTCACGGCCCTCGACCGGGGCCTCCCGGCGAGCGGTGCCAGCGAAGGGGAGGCGTCCTTCTGTATCGTCCGGCTGGTCATGGACGACTCCAGCCTGCGCGGCTCCAAGATCGCGATCGTCGGTGCCGGGGTGATGGCCGAGGCGATGCTCTCCGGCCTGCTCGATCGCGGCCTGGTCGAGGCCGGCTCGGTCACCTGCAGCGACCCCCGCGAGGCACGCCGCCGGGAGCTCCAGGAGCGCCATGGTGTGTCGGCGATCACCAGCAATGCCGAGGCGGCCGCGCTGGGGGACATCATCCTGCTCTGCGTCAAACCTCAGGTGCTCGGGGACGTCATGCCCGAGCTGAAGCTCGTGATGCGCCCGGGGCAGCTCGTCATCAGCATCGTCGCCGGGGCCGGCAGCCACGCCCTGGCCGAGGGCCTCGACCACCCTGCGGTGGTCCGCTGCATGCCCAACACGCCCGCCCAGATCGGCAAGGGGGTGACCGTCTGGTTCGCCACCCCGGCCGTCGACTCCACGGGGCGGGCGCATACCCGGACCCTGCTCTCCGCGCTCGGGAGCGAGTTCGAGGTCCACGACGAGCGCCAGGTCGCCATGGCCACGGCGGTGAGCGGCAGCGGCCCCACCTACGTCTTCCTCTTCATCGAGGCGCTCATCGACGCCGCCGTCCATCTCGGCTTCGCGCGCCACGTCGCCCGGGAGCTGGTCCTGGACACCGTGCAGGGTTCGGCGGCCTTCGCCATCGCGAGCGGCAAGCACGTCGCCGAGCTGCGCGACATGGTGACCTCGCCGGGGGGCACCTCTGCCGCCGCCATGTACGAATTGGAGCGGGGACGGCTCCGGACCGTCGTCAGCGACGCCGTCTGGGCCGCCTTTGAGCGGACGCTCGCCATCGAGGCCGCCCTCGAGGGTCGGCCCCCGGAACCGTCGGCCCGACCTCGCTGAGGCCCGCCCGAAGAGGCCTCCCCCGGAGTTGAGCGGCGGCGTCGCAACCACGGCCCCCCGCAGATGGCCTTCCCGTGAAGCACCGGTTACGCTGTTTGCGCCGTTAAGCGTGATGGTGTAGCCTCGACAGCGGGCGGCGTCGCCGTACGCCGCGGTGTGCTGTCAACTTCGATCGAGAGAGGGGGCGCGTGTCGCCCGTCATTCGTCGCGTCATGCTCTGGTCGAGAGGCCCGAACCCGGGCCAGGTCCGGGCTGTGACGGCCGCTCTGGCACTCGCCGCGGTCGCGGTGGGCAGCTGGGCGCTGGTCGACCGCGCCGAAACCCTCGAGACGCTGCTCTTCCTGGCCCTCGCCGCGAGCATCGTGAGCGTGGGAGTGGGGTACCTCTCAGAGCGGTACCGCCGCCGCCACCTGGAGCACCTCTCGGACTCCCGCGATCTGCTCCAGCAGACGGTCCGCTCCCCGCTCTCCGTCGGGGCCCTGCTCGGCCGGCTCTGCCAGATCTTCGGCGCCGGGTTCGCCGAGGTGGTGGTGCTCCCCGACGCTCTCGACCAGGTCGCGCTGCTGGTGCGGGTCTGCGGCGGTCGGATCACGGAGACGTCCGAGGCGGTCGACCAGGTACTGCTGGCGGACGTCTTCTCGGTCACCGTCCCCGCCAGCCTGAGCCTGGTGCTGCGCGAGGGCGCCGGTCCCGTGGAGAGCGACGCCATGCTGGCCCGTCGCGGGTTGCACGGAGCCGTCATGGCGGCGCTGTCGGTGGAGGGGAAGATCCTCGGCAGCCTGATGGTGGGGCGCGGCCAGGGTGACCTGCGGTCCTTCACCGACGAGGATCAGCGCCTGCTCGAGGCGCTCGCCCCCCAGGTCGGGGTGACGGTGGAGAAGCTCCGCCTCGATGAGCGCATCAATCACCAGGCCTTCCACGACTCCCTCACCGGCCTCGCCAACCGCGCCCTCTTCGCGGACAGGGTCGTTCACGCCCTCGACCGCCGCATGGAGCCGGGCCGGCTCCGGGCTGCCATCCTCTTCATCGACCTCGACGACTTCAAGGTGGTCAACGACACCCTGGGTCACGCGAGTGGCGACCTCCTTCTCCAGGGGGTCACCCGCCGGCTGCGCCGGGTCGTCCGGCCCTTCGACACCGTGGCGCGCCTCGGCGGCGACGAGTTCGCGGTCCTCATCGAGGACCCGGCCGGTCCCGAGGAGGCGGTCGCGGTCGCCGAGCGCTTCCTCGAGGAGCTCACGGACACCTTTGATCTCCACGGGGCCGCCGTCAGCATCGGTGCGAGCGTCGGCATCGCGATCGCGGACAGGCCGTCGATGACGTACGACCACCTGCTCCGGGAGGCGGACGTGGCCATGTACCGGGCCAAGGAGCGGGGCAAGGCGACCATCGAGACATTCGATGCCGGGATGCAGAGGGCGTTGGAGCGGCGCCTCCGGCTGAGGGGCGACCTGGAGCAGGCGGTGTCCGCAGGCGAGCTGTTCGTTGAATACCAGCCGATCGTGGCGCTCGAGAGCGGGACCATGGTCGGCGTGGAGGCGCTGGCCCGCTGGGACAGCCCCCGCCTCGGCCGGATCGGCCCCCGCGAGTTCATCCCCGTGGCCGAAGCCAGCGGGCTGATCCGGGAGATTGGCCGGCAGGTGCTCCGGACCGCGTGCGAGCAGGCGGTGCGCTGGTCCGCGGGTGAGTCCGGCAGGGAACTCTCGGTGAGCGTCAACCTCTCGCCGCGCCAGCTCCTGCATCCGGATTTCGCCGAGGAGGTGGCGACGATCCTCCGGGAGACCTACCTCAGCCCGTCGCTGCTCAACCTGGAGATCACCGAGAGCCTCCTGGTCGAGAACACGCCGACGACCCTGGAGCGCCTCCGCGCCCTCAAGGATCTCGGGGTGACGATCGCCGTCGACGACTTCGGGACCGGCTACTCGTCCCTGGCAGAGCTCAAGTTCCTCCCCGTCGACGCCCTCAAGATCCCCAAGTCCTTCGTGGACAACGTCGCCACCGACGCGCGGGAGCGGGCGTTCCTCGCCGGGATCATCGGGTTGGGCAGGACCCTCCATCTCCGAGTGGTGGCCGTCGGGGTGGAAGGGGCGGACCAGCTCGACGAACTCCGTGACATGAACTGCGACCTGGCCCAGGGCTTCCACCTGGCCGCGCCCCTCGACGCCGAGGGGGTGGCCGAGTTGCTGTCGCGCCAGGCGGGCACCGCACCCGCGGACTGCGGGCACCGGCCGCGGGAAATGGCTCTGGCCCTGCTCGAGCGGGGACACGGACTCGCTACCGAGGACCGCCTGAAGCCGCCGGCACCGATCCCGGCCTGAGCGCCACCGGGCTTCGCCGCCTCCGCCATCGCCCACGCGGGAGGCGAGCGACGGTCAGTCCGGTGGCAGGGACGCGAGGATCGCCTCCGCCAGCGCGCGGGCGGACGCCGCGGTGAGCTCGACGGCGACCCGGGCCGAGGGGCCGCGCTCGGGGTTGAGGAAGTCGACGTTGAGGGTGTGCTCGGCGGCGGCGTTCTGGGGATGGTCGAAGTAGACGGTGGCCGTGGTCACCGGGAACCAGGTGGCCACGCCCTTGCCGCTGCCCTGAACGGCGACGGTCTCGGTCTGGTAGGTGCACATGGGGAGCCCTCCGCTGATGCCGTCAGGAGCTGAGGTGGCGGCCAAACCACTCCCAGATCCGCGCCCACCCGTCCAGGGCTGCCTCGACGCGGTAGCTGGGCCGGTCCACGCAGAAGAAGGCGTGACCGGCGCCGTCATAGGTGTAGAACTCATGAACCTTGCCCAGGCGGGTCAGCTCGGCGTCCAGCTCCGCGGTGTGCTCCGGCGAGGGGAAGCGGTCCTCGGCGCCGAACAAGCCGAGCAGCGGGCAGGTGAGGCCGGGGGAGAGACCGATCAGCGGCTCCCACCTGAAGGGTGCCTGCGGCGGCGGCGTGCCGACGACTCCCGCGCCGTAGCAGTCGACAGCGGCGTCGAAGGGGAGCTTGCAGGCGGCCAGGAAGGTCTGCCGTCCTCCGGAGCAATACCCGATGACACCCAATTTGCCGTTGGACGAGGGGAGGGAGCGGAGATGGAGGGCGGCGGCATCCACGTCACCGACCAGGCGGTCGTCCGGCACCCCGCCGGCGGCCCGGACCGCCGCGGCGGAATCGTCGGGGCTGGCGCCCTTGCCCTCGCGCCCGTGGAGATTGGGGCAGATGGCGAGGTAGCCGGCGGCGGCGAAGGTACGGGTCACCTCCTTGCTCCAGCGGTCCCATCCGGGCATGTGGTGGATGACCACGACACCGCCGAAAGGCCCGTCGCCCATGGGCTGGGCGAGGTAGGCGTCGATCTCGTCGCCGCCGTGGCCGGCGATCCTGATCGTCTCCGCGGTCAGCGCGTCCGCGGCGTGTGGCATGGCTCTGCTCCCGATGCGATCGCTGACGATTGCGCGCACCAATGTCGCACAGAGGGGGCCGCCATCGCGGCGCCGTGCCTCGGCCGCGCCGGAGATCTCCGCCGGCTCATCGCGCCGCGTGCCGGCGCCTGGATCTCAGAAGAGCGCGGAGGCCAGCTCCCCGCGCACCGCCTCGACCGCTGGGTCGCCAAGGCGCTCCGCTGCCAGGGCGCCGAGTACGACCCGCCGCAGCTGCGCCCGCTGCGGCGGACCGGAGTCGCGGATGGCGGCGATCAGCTGGTGCAGCACCGCGGCGTCGGGATCCGCCCCGGCCAGAGCGGCCAGCGCGGGGTCGCCGCCCCGGCGGATCTCGATCCGGGCTCGCAGCCCGTCGCACACCTGATCGTCGCGGACGGCCGCCAGCACCTCGTCGGCCTCGTCCAGCCGCCCCGCCTCCAGCAGGAGGGCCCCGAGCGCGCGGCGGACCGTCACGTCGTCCGGCTGAGCCAGGACGGCCGCCCGCAAGCCCGCCTCGTCGGAGGGGGGCGGTGGGGGAGCGGGAGCAGGCGCCAGATGGTCGAGGAAGCGCTCCACCTGAGCTCTCGGCTGGAGTCCGACGAACTCGGCGACCAGCTGTCCGTCCCGGAACCCCTTCACCGCGGGGATGCCCTGGATGCCGAAACGAGCGGTGACCTCCGGGTTGGCATCGACGTCGAGCTTGGCCAGGGTGACTGCGCCGTGGAGCGCGACAGCCTGCTCGAGGATGGGGCCGAGGGTGCGGCAGGGGGCACACCAGCCGGCCCAGAAATCGACGACGACCGGGCGGACGGACGATGCGGCGATGACGGCGGCGTCGAAGGTGGTGTCGGTCACGTCGAGGATGGGGGCGGCGGTGGTCATCACCCTCGATTCTGACCGCCCGGCGCCGATCGACGCCTCCATCGCCTCCCTCCCGAACGGCGCGGTTCACGACGCCCTCCGCGCGTCTCCAATGCGCTACCTTTTGCAACGTTCGCGGGGACGCCCGGCACCCTCGCCACCATTCACGGCTGGGCCGGCGGATCGCCACGGCGCCGCTCAGGCCCCGCCCATGAGGACCCCCATCTGCCGATGTCGCAGGAGCAGCGCGCTGTGACTGCCCGGAGCCGAGATCGCCTGGCGCGGCGCTCCATCCTGGCCCTCGGCTCGGCCCTGCGCGGGGGTAGCCTGGTCATCCGCGAGGACTCCGGGACAACCGTCCTGGGCCACGGCGGGAGATGCGCTCACATGACCGTCCACGACCCGCGGGCGTGGGGCATGACGGCGACCGCGGGAGGGAACGGTCTGGGGGCTGCCTACATGCGCGGGTACTGGGACACCCCGGACCTCACCGGGCTGCTCTGCCTGCTGGCCCACAACGTCGGCGGGATCAACCGCCTGACCGCGCCCCTCGCCGCCGCCCGGCAGGTTGCGGGACGGATTCGCTCGCACCGGCCGACGCGCGTCGCGGACCGCCGCAACATCCACGCCCACTACGACCTCGGGAACAGCTTCTTTGAGCTCTTCCTGGATCCGACGATGGCCTACTCGTGCGCCATCTTCGAGCCCGGAGACGACCTGGAGGCCGCGTCGCTGCGCAAGTTCGACCGCATCTGCGACCGGCTGCGCCTGACGGCCGACGACCACCTGCTGGAGATCGGGACCGGCTGGGGCGGTCTCGCCATTCACGCCGCCCGGCGCAGCGGCTGCCGCGTCACCACCACCACGATCTCGCAGGAGCAGTGCGAGTATTCGCGGGCACGCGTCGCCGCGGCCGGCCTCTCCGACCTCATCACCGTGCTCGACCAGAACTACCGCGACCTGAAGGGCACGTACTCGAAGCTCGTCTCGGTCGAGATGATCGAGGCCGTCGACTGGCGGCTGTACGACGAATTCTTCCGCTGCTGCGAGAGGCTGCTCGCACCGGATGGGCTGGCCGTGCTGCAGGCCATCGTGATCGAGGACCGCGCCTGGTCGGCCGCGCGCTGGCGCGAGGACTTCATCAAACGGTACATCTTCCCGGGGGGATTCCTGCCCTCGGTCAGGTCGCTGGCCGATGCCGCCAACCGGGCCAGCGGGCTCCGGCTGGTGGAGCTCGACGACATCGGCGCCAACTATCCGGTCACGCTCCGCCACTGGCGCGAGGCGCTCGACGCGGCGCACGACCGCGCCGTCATGCTGGGCTTCGACGAGCGCTTCCTGCGCATGTGGCGCTTCTACTTCGCGTACTGCGAGGCGGGCTTCCTGGAACGCCGCATCAGCGACGTCCACATGACCTTTGCCGGCCGCGCATGGCGGCGGATGCCGCAGCGCCGGGGGGACGTGGCGGCCGAGGTCAGCGAGCTGCCGGTCGCGGCCGGCGCTGCTCGAGGGCCTGTCTGACCCTGTCGGCGGCCTTGGTGGCCCCGATCCCGGGGAGGGGCGTCAGGTGGGCGCGGAAGCCGTGGAGGCGACGGGCCATCTCGTCGAGAGCGCCGTCCGGCGTGTCCGCATTGCGGATCAGGGCGAGGAGCACGTGCTGGTTGCGATCGCGGGCCAGCCGGATGAGAAGCTCGGCAGGCGTCGCCGTGTTGGCTGCCACCTGCGCTCGGACCGTGTGCGACCAGTCTCGCGCGAGCCGGGCGAGGAGGTGCGGGGAGGCGGTGTCGTTGGCCGCCACGCCGCGGCGCACCCGGGTCCGCCAGTCGCGGGCCAGGCGCTCAAGCAGCTCCGGGGGCGTGACCGGATTGAGCGCGACCTCCTCTCTCACCCGGGCATAGGGATCGCCGGCGAGCC
>OCZT010000717.1_pt1 | contig 33461 bp, 22 predicted proteins | sample 1539031 | NCBI WGS metagenome assembly OCZT01 (sample SAMEA3539308, study PRJEB22396) | soil metagenome | biome: tundra; feature: field; material: soil | place: USA | collected 2010-05 | depth 0.15 m | reverse complement strand
GTTTCTGGATCAGTATACTCCCAGCCGCGTCCTCCTTGATACGGGCGACTTCGAACACAACCTGCGCGACCGCATCAACGCCGGAAAAACGCGTTTCTTCGACCTCCACCTCTCGATGATGCCCCAGGTGACGCGCTACGGTTTCCTCGGTCCGGTGGACGTCGCCGTGGTCGAAGCTGCCGATCTGACCGACGGTGGCGGTATCGTGCACACCTGCGGAGTCGGCGCCGCGCCCACCTTCTGCCATATGGCGGATCGGATCATCGTCGAACTCAACCGCCATCATCCGCCGGCCATCCTGGGGCTGCACGATATCTATGAGCCTGCCGATCCCCCCTATCGCAAGCAGATTCCGATTTACAAGCCGTCCGACCGCATCGGCTCGCCCATCATCACCATCGACCCCGCCAAGATAGTGGGAGTTGTGGAAACCGACCTCGAGGACGAAGCACGCGGCTTCAGCGAGGTTAGCCCCCTGACGGAATCTCTCGGCTACAACGTCGCCGAATTCCTCGCCGCGCAGCTCGCCGATGGCATGATTCCCAAACCGTTCCTGCCCATGCAATCTGGCGTCGGCGATATTGCCAATTCCGTGCTCGGTGCACTCGGCAGTCATCCCGGCATCCCGCCATTCGAGATGTATACCGAGGTGCTGCAAGACTCCGTAGTGGACTTGATTGAGCGGGAGCGCGTCACTTTTGCCAGTAGTTGCTCCTTCACCGTCACCCCCGCCGTGCTCCGGCGGATCTACGACAATCTGAAGTGGTTCCGTTCCCGCGTATTGCTGCGGCCGCAGGAGATCTCTAACAGCCCGGAAGTCATCCGGCGATTAGGCATCATCTCCGTCAATACCGCCATCGAGGTGGATATTTTCGGCAACGTCAACAGCACCCACGTCATGGGGCGGAAGCTCATGAACGGCATCGGCGGGTCGGGCGATTTCACGCGCAATGCCTATCTGTCCATCTTCACTTGCCCGTCGGTCGCCAAGGGAGGCAAGATCAGTACCATTGTGCCCCTGGTGTCGCACGTCGACCACAGTGAGCACTCGGTCCAGGTCATCGCCACCGAGAGAGGCGTGGCGGACCTGCGCGGAAAGTCGCCGTTCGAACGCGCTCACGAGATCATCAGCCGGTGCGCGCATCCCGAGTATCGCGACCTGCTGCGGCGCTACCTGACCATCGTGGAAGGCGGCCATACACCGCACACCCTATCGGCGGCATTCCGCATGCACGAGCATTTCCAGAAAACCGGCGACATGCGCGGCAGTAGTTGGTAACCCAACGCGTGACGGAGTGGACAGACGTTTTCGTCTGTCCACCTACTTCTTGACTTTCTTCACGTCGGGAGGTAGAACCCTCTCGTCCCCGCAATCCTTGTCAGGCGCTGGACGCCCGCCACCCTTCCCCTTCGGCGGCGGGGTCGGAGGCGGTGGCGGAGGCGGCCGTCGAGTCGGAGGGGGCCGTCGAGTCGGAGGGGGCGGCGGAGGAGTAGGCGGCGGCGGCGGTGGCGGCGCGCTCAGGGTCAGCTCGACATACACTGGACTGCCGGCCTTCGGTGTCACCGTACTCGACGCCGCCAGGCGCTTGCCGTTGGCGTCTTCGACTGCTACCACCAGGCCGGTGGCCTGCGCCGGAATCTCGCATGATTTCAGCACCAGCGAAAAATCGCCCGACGCATCGGTCTTCACGCGGGACCCGGCCTTCAGGCTGCCCGCACTGTCGGTCAACCGGACGAACAATCCCGCCGCCCCGGCTCCCTTGGCGTCCAGCACGCGCCCGAATATCGCCAGGTCCGCCGGATCCACCGTTGGACGCTTCGCAATCCGCTCCGCCACCCCGCCAAGGTTCTGTGCCACTGCGCTGCTCGCCGTGATGGCGGCGTTGAGCTTCTGCAAGGTGGCGGGTGGAGTCTTGGGGTTCTTTTGCAGCCGGTCCCGAACCGCCGTCAACCGGACGGTGCTGGCTGCCTGCTCTGCGGCGAAGTCTTTCATGTCGGCGGTGACGTCGTCGGAGACGGTTTGCATCGCCTCAGCGACTGCGTTGAAGTCTGTGTTGTTAGTCGTAGGCGTCATATTCATTGGCCTCCAAAGGTCTTTCGCATTTGGCCGGTTATTCCTGAGCAGAATTCCGAAATGACCGTGCCGCCCATGATCTGGTTGGTAGTACCCGGCATCGTGTTGGTTCCGAACGCCACCACGCAGTGCGTTGCCTGGTTCTCATCGACGATGTTGAACAGTCCGCCTGCCAGATGAGACGTCAAGGCAGACCCTGGGAGCTCGGAGAAGCGGTTGCCCCTGGAGCGCAGGGAGAATAGGGCGAGCGCATAGACGTCAGCGTAGATTCCCTGAGCCGTCGCTACGAACTGGTTGTGCTGGATGGCCAGATCGTCCATCGAAAGGAGCACGCAGGGGAAGAGCGCAATCTGGGCGTCGGAAACATAAGTTACCTGGTTGCTCTCGAACAAGGTGCGCCCATCCAGCAGCGACGGGTCGGTCGCCACGGCGCCGGCTGCCGGTTGCCCGGTGGCCCCGGCCAGCGCCCCCACGGCGGCCGCGCCCAACTCCAGCGGGAATCCCAGGTTTTCGATCAGCACGGCTAGTCCATAGGTGAGATTCCTCGGCCAGAGGCCGAAGGATTGCAGGTTGTTGCCAATGACGGACATGGGGCCTTTACCCTTGATCTTCAACGCCGGCCCCGCCGGCATGCGGATTTCGTTGTGGTGGATGCGCAGGCACCCGGTGCCTCCCTTGCCGATCACGGTCGCGTTGATTCCCGCCTGCTGTCCGTGAGATGGCGGCTCTGCCTTCGGACCCACCCCGTTGTCCAAAATGCGGTTATTCGAAATATCCAGATCGCTCACGTTCGCCACGAACACTCCACAGGCTGGCACGTTGTTGGCGGACCCGTTGCCCGTGATCTCGTTATCGTGGATGCTCACGTTGTTCGCATGGTGAAGCAGGATGCCGGCCACCGCCGTGGAGAAATAGGGCAGCGTGGGTGCGAGCTGCGCGCAGTCCGAGATGCGGTTGCCCTCAATTAGAAGGTCCTCAATATCACCCAGGGCAACAGGTTGATTGGCGGCATCCAGTACCGTGCTGATGCCGCTGTTTCCCGCTCCCGTAATCTGGTTGCCGGTGATTTCCGCGGTGACCACCCCAGTGTCTTTCGGCGCTGGGTCGATCCCGGACGGCAAGCCTCCCAGGCCAATCCCCGGACCGGAGGAATTCGCCATGACGTTGTCCCGGATGAAGACTTGCGAGGACCCGTCCAATGCCCAGACCCCGCCGCCGGAGAACTGGTTCCCGCGGACCTCGATTCCGCTCGATTGCGCGATGACGGCGAAATCGCCGGTATCGGTGTTGCTCGTGAACACGCAGTTCCGGATGGCGATCTGCGCCCCGAGGGTTACTTGGACCACCATGGATGGTGCTTTCACGTTCAGGGAATCGAACGCCACCTGGCTCACCGAGGCGCCGGAGCCCGCCGGAGCGGCCTGGAAGACGGGACCGGATCCGCTGAATTGAACTTTCGCCTGGGGACAGCCGCGGATCGTCAGATTGCTGCGCGCGATCGTCACCGTCGCACTGGGGCTGTAGCTGCCGGGCAATAGACAGACTTCCACGGCGGTAGTCCCAACGGGTAATGAATTGATGGCCGTCTGGATATCGCTAAAATCTCCCTGGCTCACCACGCCGTCGCCCACCGTCACCGAACAACAACAGCATCCGCCCGGCTCGAGGCCGGTGAGTGGCGGAAACACGACCCGGCAGTCGTGTATCGTACTCGGAAGCGTCACCAGTGCGAGGCGGGCGTAGTGATGATAGATCCCCCGCGGAGGCGCCTTGTCGAGGTACTCCACGGTCCCGTCGGCTGTGCGTGCGGCGAGGGTCCAGCAGTGGCCGCTCTCAAACGGCGTCCCCGGGGAGACCGAGTCGAAAGCAACCGTAATCCCATTCTCCAGTACGAGAGCCGTGCCCGGCGGCGGCACCTTAATGTCTCCCGTACTGCCGGCGGCGTTCAGGTCCACCCAAACGGTGGTGTTGTCGCTCTCATATACCGTTCCGCCCTGATTCCAACGTGTAAGCCGGGTATGCCGCCCGGAATCGGTCTGCCCATTGGAATCCACCGGAAAGTTGCTGGCGAGCACGGGCGTGGCCAGGGTGATAGTCTTGGCCGAGTCGCTGACGAACAAGACTTGGTGCAATTCACCGGGCAGCCCATTTAATTCCAGATAATCGTCGGTGATTTCAACCCAATCGTTGGGCGAAAAGCGCAGCACCGCGTCCTTTCCCGTACTTTGCACCGTGAGCAGCTTCCCCCCTTGCGTGATGGCCGTGACACCCGTCGCTACCGATGCGTTGTCCCTGGACCATTTGAAGGTGGCGGTGCCCGCACTCCCCGGCTGGTGGATCTCCACCCGGTAGAGTTGGTTTTCCAGGCCGGTGTAGCCGGTGTTGGGCGTCAGGCAGCATGGGCCGCCCTGACTGGACTGCACCACTCCCGTGGTCAGCCGGGGACCCGGAGGCAAAAGCAGTTTGTCCCAACCCGGTATGTCCGTTTTGCAGGTCAGACCCGTCACGCCGCTAACGTCCATCCACTTGACCTGCCATACCGATTGCAGGCGGCCCGTGGTGTCCACTCCCACCGCCTTCTCCACCAGGTCGGGATCCTGCAGGAAGGTCACTTCCCGCTGCCACAAGTCCAGATACATCAGGTAGGGACCGCCCGTCTGCGGAAAGGGCGCGGGGTTTGGATAGTAGGGCTGTGAATTGTAATCCACCCAATCGGCGCCCCTGAGTTCATCTAGGGAGGTATCCCAACCCGGATATTTCACCTCGGGAGCCGCGCCGGGTCCGGGAATCCACTTCGCCGGGTTGGGCTCCGGCAATCCGTGATTTTCCGCCAGTATCCCGTCCACATACATGCGGCCGGGGCCGATGTTGACGGAGATCTTGCCGGCGACGGTGTTCGGGCCGATTTTAAAGCCGTCCGGCGTGATCGAGGGCACCCCGGCCTGCCCCACGACGTCCAGCGTCTCGGCCTGCACGCGGCGCGTGAATTCGGCGAGCCATTCATTCCAGTCCGAGTCCAGTTGGACTCGTCCCTGCTGCATCACGACACCTAAGAAGTTGTTCCACGCATCGGAAGTGAAGCGGCTGCTGTCGAAACTCATTGTTGGCTCCTCCTGGTGGGGCAGGCGTTAGCCTGCCAATCCGAGCGAAGCTCGGACATCTTGCTTTCCTTTGCCGGCTTAAGTTTCATAGAAGACTCCGAATTCCAGGCCGACCGGCAGGTACTCCCGCATCCTCACCCGAAGGTCGGTTTCCCGCAGCGGCGCCAGCACGAAGTGGAAGGCGCCCATTTCGCCGCCGTCGTCCGCGCCACGCCGGATCGCATCGTCGGTGCATGCCGCGAACTTGCCGTAGGCGGGGTCGCCGTAGCGCAGGGAGAAGAAGAGAGGTTGCGGCGAGCCCGGCCCTTCCTCGACGCATTCGAACCTCCGCGGCGTCACCGCTCCAGCCGGCAGGTAGCTGTAGCGCACACAGCCCTCCTGCTTGCGGGAGGCCCACAGGGGTGCGGCCCACAGTGGCGGAGTGCCTGTCTGATCCGCCGCCGACAGCGCGGCCCAAAAGAGGCTGTCGGAAACCAGGCTCAACACAGCGGCGTAAACTTTCCCCACCACCGTGCAACCCTGGAGAGTCAACCCGCCCCGGGGCTGCGGCCGCCCGGTGATGGCATCGACCGTCGCCACGTAAGCAACTCCCGCCGGGTCGGTGGCGTCCACGATGCTGTCCGTCAGGTTAGCCGTTGCCTGGCCGTTGACCCACAATCCTCCCAGGATCGATCGCTCAACCGCCACCTGCAATCCCGAGGGTTCCACCATCAGGGCCGGCAGGCCGGCATATGCCGGCTGTGGATCTCCGCTGGGCAGGAGTGCCCACCCCGGAACCAGAGTGCAGTGGGTCAATCCCAAGTGGCTAAGTTGGTTCGATCCTCCGTTGGGCGCGTGGACCAGCGCCGCTGGCGCCGGAGCGCCCGTAGCCGGCGGGTCGTAGGTGACCACCAGTCCGTTCAAGTCAAAAGCGCTCTCCGCCCCTCCGGTCACCGTAATCTCGGCGCCTACCACCAGGGTCGGCCGGAACCCATCGGCGGCCCTCAGCTCGATGTGGCCGTTGGTATTCACCGCCACCTTCAGGCCGGCTGGCGCCAGGTGCCGGCCGCTATCGGTGACCTCCACGATTCCATCCCCCTGTAGTGCCGTGAGGGCCGCCTGGACGGTGGGGTAGTCGTTCGGCACGCGGAGGATGATCTGCTCCGGCGAGCCGGTGAAACTCGCGGAGCGGGGGTATTCGCCGCCACCCATGTCGCCGTTGAAGCCGTAATAGTAGGTCGCCTGCACCTTCGGCAGGTCGCCGCCGGCCGCCGGCGGCGGCAGCGCGATCCGGCCCAGTTCCGGATCGATGGCGGCACCATACGTTCCGCCCACGAAGCCCAGGTTCGCCCAGGAACCGTCATCGCCGGCAAGGTCGCAAACCATAATCCTGGCCTTATCCAGGAACACCCCGTCAACCCACAGCGCCAGGCTGCCTTCTTTCCCGTAGTAAACCGGCGCGGCTTGCTGAACATCCGCGCACAACACGCGCCGCAGCAACCGGTCCGGCACGTTCACCGGTTGCGCCGCCGCCGTGATATCGGAGCCCTGCGATACCGGATTGTTGAACAACGGCATGTCCCGCCCCAGTGAACTGAAGCGATAACATTGCGGGTTCTTGGGAACCGGCACCGCCGGCGACATCGTGAGGCTGTAGGCGTTCAACGACCAAAGGAAGATCCCGATGTTCTGTATGTTGTAGCGGCCCCTCTCCACCGCGATGCGCCGCACGTCTACCGTGTGGGCCGTGGCATCAAAGCCCGTGTTCACGTAGGCTGCGGGCTCCCAGTACCGCAAATTGGGAGCGTAGTAGTTGCCCGGCCGGATGTGGTTCATGTATTGTGTGTCGGCCAACAACTGGAAGAACTCCACCGCGTGCGCGCCCCATCCGGTCGCATCGCGCGCCAGTTGTTCCAGCACCAGGACGGTGCCCTTGCGGCGTCGGAAGGAAATCGTGTGGGCCACTTCGGCGCGCGGACTGGACACCGCTGGAGCCGCTCCGTTCACCGGCTGGTAGCCGATTAAATCCCCGATATAGGGGATCACCCAAGGGGCACAGGTTTCGATGAACTGGTTGTCGTAAAGCTGGTCCAAGTCCTCCGCGATTACCGCCAGTTGCTCTTCTACCAGCATGAGCAGGGATTCCAGTGGACCGCGCGCCGCCTTGGCCGTGAGCTGATCCAACTGCTGCTGCTGGACTGGCGTCAACGGGGGCAAAAGGGCTTGTAGAGCCCCCAGTTGGGCCGATTCCGCCGGGCTCAGCAGGCTTTGCGTCTGCGCCAACTGGGCGTCTTTCAGCCGGTAAAGCGCGGGCAGCAGGTTGAAGAGGCTCTGTCCTTTGGCGCTCATGACATCACTCCCAAAATCACCTGGCTGGGGTCGGGATCCAGCACCAAAATCTCCGCCGGCAACGGTAAAGACAGCGGGTTGGCCACCGGCAGATAGGGACAGATCCGGGTGGGGGAATCAGAAGGTCTCGGCAGCGTGACTTTCTGCGTCAGCCAGTTATTCAAACCCGAGAGCGTGAATGCCCCCTGGCTCGACAAGTCTCCGGCGCGGCTGGTGGCCACGGGGTGGATGTCGGTGACGTTCACCGCGGCTACGCCGGGAACGCTCTGGATAACGGTGGCCACTTCGTCGGCTGAAACACCCTGGCCGAATGTCCGCTTGGCGAAACTATACGCCGTGGCTAAAGCTTGACGCACCTGTGTGTTTACGCGCGTGCGCGCCGCTTCATTGCCGATATCCGGGGCATATTGCAGGTCCGCCGAAAGGCCGAAAAGAGTCTCCAGGAACGACTGCACCGTGATAGGCACCAGCGGATTGCCGTAATCCTGCAGCGAGGTCGCCAGATTGGTCAGCGTGGGGTTGCCGGGCGGCAACGCGACGCCATCCACTCCCGCCACCGTCAGGAAAACTCCTCGGGCCAGCCCGCTCGGAATCCACAAAGCGTAAGCCTTGGCGATCCCGGCGAACGTCGAAGCGTAGCTCTGATAATCGGTGATGGACACCGCGCGTCCCAGCGTCAAGACCGTCTGCGGCGCGTTGGATCGGATGTCGTCGATGGAGTCGGCGTCCTGGCCTCCCGTGGCAGCTTCCAGATTGTTGACGCCGCTCACCCCCAGCGGGCGGTCGATCAGCGAAGTCACCGCACCGGCGCCCACGTTGCCCGCCGAACCGATGCCGATCCGGTAATTGGCCTGGATGTTGTTTTGCCCCGTGGGCAGCGTGGCCCCCTCCAATCCGTCGCCAAACAGCACTTTGGTGACGCCGCCCGGTTGGTTCAGTGTCGCGAAAACCGGCTGCGAGGGGCCTTGCGCGTAGAGGCTGGGCACCTCGCTCCAGGTCGCTCCGTTGGCCTGCACCTGGAGGGTGCTCTGCCTTCCCGTCGGAGTGGGGGCCTGGACATACGTCAAGGGAGCCTGACGTAGTTTAAAGCTTTGATTGGCAATGGCAGCGTTGCCGTTGCCCATGATCTCTGTCACCGATTGGCCCTGCGTCGCCAAACCGACGTTGGCGTTCACGCTGGTGGAGGTGCGGTCGTAACAATTGGCCAGGTTCAACTCGAGCCCGATCCGCGTATGCGGATAAGGTTGGGTGACGCTGTTGTCCACCGACGCAATCAAGACGTATTCCGTCATGATCGGATCGGTCTTGCCAGGTTGCGCCAGCGTGAAGTTGCTCAACGAGGCCTGCACCGCTCCCGGCCTGCCATTGGAGTCTTCCACATTCAACGTCAGCACGCCTGTGGCGGAACTCCAGTCGGGAATGCTGCCGTCCGCGTTTAGGGGAAGGGGCGTCGGATCGGTCAGGGTCAGCGTATCTCCCGGATTCAGTGGCAGCGTGGGCGGCCCGGCGTCGGGAACGAACACCAGGCTCGTGATGCCATCGGCCACCCTCAGTTTTTGGCGATTCCCCGAGAGGGCTACTACTTTGCATGCCGTGAGGTCGGGCCGCAGGTCGTGCAGGTCCAACCAGGCGCCGTAGAGAGGATAGTCCAGCGGCTGTTCCGCTACCGCCAGTTGATCGCTTTGCGCCCACACCTCGGTTGCCTGCAACTGAAAAGTACTGGCGATGTTGGGATCCGCGTAGTCGCCCGCCAGCTCCGTCACTTTTCCGCTCAAGCCGAAATTGGCGGCTGATACCGTGGCGGCGCGTTGTACCTTGAACATCTGCGCCACGTACGCCGGCACGGCCTGGGCTGTTACCCCATCGAATGGCACGCTCGCCGGGAGCACGGAGATGCCGAATGGGCCAAAGGCCAGCCAGGAGACGTCGCTCATGTCGACGAACAGGATCTCGGTGCTGGACAGTGCCTGGAAGGAGAGCACGCTGTTGGCGCCATATATCTGGAAGTAATCTACCGCGCCGTCCACGAAGTTCCCCTGTTCGAGCCATAGGCTGTTGTCGTTGTTCTGCACGAAAACCTGACTGACCGACAGGGCCTGGAAAGCAGTTACGTTCGAGTCTACCTGCACGCGGGCCGGCGGGACGCTCCCGAAGGGCCCCTGTTCGAACCATAAGTTGCCATCATTTCCCAGTACGAAGGCCTGAGTGGCCGACATCGCCTGGAAGGTATTCACGTTCCCGTCTACCTGTACGCGGGCCGGCGGGACACTTCCGAAGGGCGCTTGTTCGAGCCACAGGTTGCCATCGTTTCCCAGCACGAAGATCTGGGAGGGAGACAGCGCCTGAAAGACAGCCACGGCCGCATCTACTTGCACGCGCGCTGGCACGCCGCCCCCGAACGGCGCTTGTTCGAGCCACAGGTTGCCGTCATTTCCCAGCACGAAGACCTGGCTGGTGGAGAACGCCTGGAAAGAATTGATGTTCCCGTCTACCAATACGCGTGCCGGCGGGATGCTGCCGAACGGCGCCTGTTCGAGCCACAGAGTGCCATCGTTTCCAAAAACGAAAACCTCGGTGGCCGACAATGCCTGGAACGCATACGCGTTGCGGTCAACCGGAACCCGGGCCACTGTCCCAACACCGCCGAGAGGCGCCTGCTCAAGCCAAAGGTTGTCCCCGTTGTCGAGCACGAACACCTGAGTTGAGGCTTTCGCGCTGGTCAGGGCGAACCAACTCGCCGCCACGATTTTTGCATAGGTTGCGTCCAGATCGATCTGGCTGCTGGACGCAATCTGGAAATTCTTCCACTGCCAGGGGGTAGGGCTATCGTCAATGAGCAGTGGCAGGTTGGTTTGCTGGTTGCCCTGCGCGCTCACAAACAGGTTCGGACTCGGCGCATTGTGCCCGAAAAGCGCAGCCTTCTGACGAAAAGCAAAAACCTTAGCCGCGCCCCACGTGGAAGGATCGCCCGACGTTCCGTTTCCCGACTCGTGCACCAGCCTCTGGTCCCATGCCACGTAAGTGAGCTGGCGAAGGTTGTCCACGACAACCTGATTGAGGACCACGACATCCCACTGCTCGCTGGGTTGCGCGCTGCCGGGGTCCCACTCCTCCCGCAATACACCCAGGATCAGCAGCGAATCGCCGAGCTTCAATTGAGTCGTCGTACCGCTCAGATAGACTCCGCTGGTTCCCGGCGGAATCCAAGGCTGGCCGGTCTGCACATTTAGCGCGTTCCAGTCGGACTTAGCCGCGATATCGGCCGAAGTCTCAAAGGTCTGTGGCGTTTGCCCCTGCGCCGGGACGCTTTGCATCTGCGTCCCTTGGGGAATGGTGATGGCGGGGTTCGATGGATTGGCGGCTTGGCCCGTTATACCTTTGAGCGTAAAGGCCACATAGGTCGAAGCCGACACGCCCGGCGATGGCTGATAGCCGATCAGCCTCGACAGTTCGGTCAGCGATGGCTGTTGTACCGCCGTGCGCAGGTAGCTTTCGTTGGCCAGGCGTTCCTGGTAAAACGTCAGAATGTCCAGCACCATGGAAGTGGCATCCAGAAAGGCGACCGTGAAATCGTCGTTGTCCCGCGTCTTCAAGCTCGCCAGCGCCGGATAGTCCGAGCTGGAGAGCCGCGCCAGCATGGATTCCCTGAAGGTGCCCCAAGTCCCCGCCCGGTAGGACAGCGAGGATTGTCCCGGCGGGTTGCTCTCCATCTGCGGGGTCTGCACACTCGTGCCCGCGCAGCAACCGCAGGTGCAACTCGTGGTTCCCGAGCAGCTCATATCACTTGCCCCCCTCCAAAAGCAGCGTCAACTGACCGTGGTCCGGATAATTGGGGTCGTTGTCCAGCCGCGCCACCTGTAGCGGCCCCACCTTGATCTCTCCGGCGGCGAGGTACTGGGTCGAGTTCACCCCCTGCGGTTGGAACGTAGTGGCCGTGACCGCCACGACACCCGCCACCGAACGGACCGCGGCGTACACCGGGCTCAGGTAAACCGTCTGTCCGAAGGAGAAGTTGTCCGCATAGAACAATCCTTTCTGACCGTTCGGTAAGATCCGGTTGCTCAGGACCTGTAGCAGCGATTGCTCCACATAGCTCATGAAGTAGTTAGGATCCACGCAGATCTGTAGCTCGATCTCTAGCGAAACGTACTGCGGTGAATCCAACTCCAGATCCTGGCCCGCCAGCCGGTAGCGTTCCTCGGCGGCTTTCAAGGTCCCCTGCAAGGTGGGGGTTAAGAGGCCGCCCCCTTGCGGTTCCACCGCGATAAAGACGGTATACCAACTGCCCGTCCAGCGAAGCGACGCCACCGACCGGTCCACTTGCGGATTCTTCGCCGCCACAGCCTCGTAGTCCGCCATGGTCACCGCTCTCTCCTGGGTAAGAAAGGCCTCGGGCGCCCGGCGGCGGATCTGATCGTTAGTTTCCGGGTCCGTTCCTCCCGTGGCGGGTAGTGGATTCCGGCACGTTTGAATACGCGCGTCGGCAGCCGCCAGATACACCAGGCTGTCGGCCCCGACGTTCCCCGCTGTGCCGTTGCCGATCCGGTAATGGGCCACAAACGATGTCCCTGTGTCCGGAGTCTTACCGTTCACGGTGTCCCCAAACCGCAGGGTGGCCGTGCCATCGGTGTCCACCTCCACTACGAAATCCGGGGCCGATTCGGTGCTTTCCAGCAGATCCAGTTTCGGCGTCCACGTCTGCGACACGCCGTCCAGGGTGCCGGTCAACCCGATGGCGGGAACAGCCTGGCTGGGGTCGAAGTTCATCAGGTCGTACGCGGCCAGGCTGGCATCGGCCGTCTGCGCGAAGCTCTCCACCGTGATGAACTCCGAACTGCCGTTCACATCGTCCGCGGCCGTCGCCAGAGTAAGGCCGGGAAACTCCTCCACCAGAACCGGTACCGCTACGCCCACACCGGAAGGCGGGTTATAGAGCATCTGAAGATCGAAGGATGAGGCGCTGGCGCCGGGCTTCGTCAGCACGCCGAAATACGACGGCCAGGTGACCGGACTGGCGGCTTCGAGTGTCAAGTAGGCAACGGTCGGGCTGACCGATCCGTATAAATCCACAGCGCCCATCTTAGGCAGCATCGTCGGCGCTGCCGGAAAACTTGCGGGGACCGTGCCGGGAGTGTAAGTGGAAGGAACCTGGATCAATTTCGACTTAGCGTTGATTTGCGTGACCGCGTAGTTCGGATCCGCGGGCGCTAAAGTGAGATTCGTGAACTTCTCCACCCTTACCTGTTGCTGGATGCCGGCGGCTCCCCCCGGTGGACTATAAATCACCGCAAGGTTGAAGCTCGTCGCACTTGAGCCGCTGCTTGCCACCACACCGAAATACTGCGGCCAACCGGCCGGGTTGGTGGCCTGCAAAGTCAGGCAGGCGAAGCCGGCGGCGTCCGCCAGGCTGAGGGGACCCGTGCCGCCCAGCAGGCGGACTCCAGCCGTTACCGGGATGCTGACCACGGGCAGCGTGGCCACTGCCAGCGGGACCGCCTGGGTCAGCGGGCTGTCCGGAACCAGAGGCCTGAAACGCACCGGCAATGGTGCGCGCGGCGAGACCTGGCAAGGGCCGGCCGCCAGGTCCGGTGGGAAAAAGAGCTGGGGCCCCGGCATCGTTCCAAAGTCTATGCCCGAAAAAGACACGCCGTGGTCCGCCGCCACGATGTTGCCGAAGGCCACGCTGACCTCGGTCACGGTCTGCCGGTCCCCGCTGGAATCCAGATGCTCCGCGGAAATACACACGGGAAATGGCAGGGCGTCACTCTGTGACCATTGGATTTCGGTCACCGGGATCGGGTTTCCCGCCGCATCGCGGAACAGCGGGTCCACCAGGGTAGCCACTTGTGTCAGCCGGACCGCACACCGGTGCCGGATATCCGCGTCTGTCGGGATCCCTGTCTGGGGGCCCTTCATTTCCTGGAATATCAGCACGTCGCCGGGCTGAAGGTTTGCCAACGACCCGGCAAGCGTGGCTTCCGTTGCGCCCTGCGGCAGGCAACAGTTCGTGTCGCCCCACGTGTAGAAAGACATCTGGTTGAGTTCCGGGTACAAAACCGTGTCCCACATGGGCTCAAATATCTGGACGCCGCGCAAAAGCGCCGCCTCTTCGTTGCCCGCGCCCACTGCCAGGCTGGAAGGCATACCCGGAGCATACGTATAGAAACGCGTCAGCTTGCGATCCAGGAAAACCTGCTCGCCCGGATTGCCCGCCACCTGAGTTTGCAGCCATGCCCGCGCGTTACAGCCGTCGTGAACGTGATAGTCCACCAGCAGCGCATGACGCCGCAGGGAAACCCGGCTGCGCGCGGTTTCGAGGTAGGCTTCCGTGGCCACGGCATCCTGCTGGTAACTCAATTGATCGCCCACGTAAGCGATCAGTTCGGTCAGCGCCACGCCTAAGTCGGCCTCCGTGGCCGATCCTCCCCAGGCCGGCAGCAGTTGGTTCAACCGGTCCAACATGATCTGCCGGAAGCTGCCGTAATCTTTGGCGAGGTAGTTAATCGGCGGCGGAGTCGGCCCAGCCGGCGAACAGATGACGGGCGGCGGAGCGCAGTCGAAGTCCGGTCCGCATTCCACTTTGAAGGAGAACTTCACTTCGGCCAGTTGCGGATCGAAGCCGGTCAGCGCCGCGGTAACATCGAACGGATCCTGCTGCGCCGCTGCAACGTCGTTCACCAGCCTCAGCGTGTAAGTGGAAAAATCGCCCGCCCGGTTGGTGCGCACCACTAGCACGTTGGCGGCATCGGCAAGCGCCTTGAAGTATTTTTGTTCCTTCGGGTTGGCCTGAGCGGGCGGCGGTATGGCCGGCGCCGCCCAATCCACCGTGATCCCGGTGATGCTCTCACCGCCCTCGATGAACACATAGTTCGGCGGCTGCGCGTCGGGCAATGTCACGGTCTTCAAACAATGCACCAGCAAGGTTTGCTGCCGTGGGCTATCTAGCGCAATGGCATCGTCATCCAGCACCTCCAGGTAGTCGATGCCGTTGAGAGTCGGGTTCTTGAGAACCGCACTCTTACGGTTCTGGTTGCAGCAACTGTAAATCATGCGGTGCTCGCCCCATATACGAAGGTTTGGACCTGGGTCACGTCCGTATTCAACAGGGAGTAAGTGACCGTAACTGTCAGCACCGCATCCTGGGCTGACGCCACCACCGACTGGACCTTTACATAACTCGCCAGCCACTTCTGCAGGGCTGCCTGTACGCTGAACTGGGTAGCTGCGGCCATCTCCACGCTGTTAGGCGCGAAAGGAAGCTGCAACAGGCCGCTGCCGAAACTCGGCAGGTTGACGCGCTCGCCGGGAGAGGTGAACAGCACTTGCTCCACCAGTTGCGTAACATAATCCTGCGCCGAGGCTTCCTGGGTGCGTCCCCGTCCGTCGAATTGGTATGGAAAATTCAGGTTCATGGCTGTCTATCTCAAGTCGCCAGGGCCCGTGTCTGGGCCACTACCGGAAGCAGCGGCGTGCCGGTCGGCACACAGACCGCCGTCCCCGTCATGATGACCACCGGCTGGCCCTCGGAGGTCACTTGCACCGAACCTACAACCCACTGGCCTGTGACGCATGGGCCGTTGCCCACCGGCGGTACAAAAGCGCATCCCGCCACCGCGTAGGGAGCGGCAATGGTGGTGATCGGCATGCCTGAGACTAATACCCGCGGGCTGGGAACCGTCGGTATCGCCTGTCCCCCGTGCGAGCACAGCACCGTCGCCCCTACATGTAAAATCGGACCTGGCATAGCTATATCACCGTCAATCCGCCAAGGTTGACATCCACGATCGGCCCAATCAGCGTGATTGTGGCCCCCTGTCCGTTGCTGATGTAGATACCGGTTTCGTTGACCACGATCATGGCCCCGCTTACGCTCTTCAACACGATTCCGCCCGTGACCGGTGTCGGCGGGGCATCGCTCAGCATCAACATATTCTGCCCGGTGGTCTGCAACACGATATTCTGCCCGGGCGGGATGGCCGGCGGCGCGGTCGCAAAAATGGGAACATCCGCCACCAATCCCCAGAACCCCCCCGTCCAGATGGGATAATCCGGGTCCCCTTGTTCGAACTCGACCCAAACCTGCGACCCAATGGGCGGCACCACAAAGATTCCGGACTGGATGCCCGCCGCCGGCACGCAGGGCATGGCCCAACTGGAAGGGATCAACCCCAGCACATCCGGCACTTGCACCAGGACCCGGCCGATCTGTTCCGGATCGATATTCTCGACCACCAGACCGCGGTACTTGCCGTAATAACGCGTCCCGTACCCGCCAAACGAAGAATCTGCTTCGCTCATAGGTTCACCGTCGACACCGTCGAAACCAAACCGTTTCGAGTCAGCGTAAAGTCCTGCTTGTACTCTCCCCGCTTGATCTTGTGCGTTACGCTCTTCACATAGTAGAGGCCGTCGAACGCCGGTCCCGCGCCCCGTACGCCCACTAACTGCCGGGCCTTCAGAATCCCGCCGTAGCGCGTCACATTCAGGCTTCCGTGGCACGACACCGCCTCGGCGTTTTGAGCCGCCGCGGCCAGGCCCATCATGATCGCCTGGGGGATTGGCTTCTTGGCCAAATCGTCCCGGAAGGGAGTCAGGTCGGGCGGCAGAAGATTGGTCGGCAGCGGCGGAATGATTCCCAGCGGCGGATTCAGCGGCGTTATCGGCGGTACCGGAATCGGAATAGTGATGCCGGTCTGTGAGTTATAAATGTATAGCACGGGAATCTTGTTCTTCTCCTGGTCGAAAGAGAACTGCAGGCTTTCCACGTTCGTGTAGGCGTCCATGTCCGCGCTCAAAGCGGGCTGCACTGGGCCGACTTTGACCTGAGGCCCCCAATAGGCCTTGCTGACCCCGGGTATCGGCCCCGGGTCGATATAGAAGACATACCCCGCCTGATTGGCCAGGTACCGTATGTACTGCAGGTCCGTCCCTTGCTGGCCGGGGATCTGGTCAATCGGCAGGGGGACGAACAACAACACACTCGGAATCACCAGCGGGATCACGCCGAAGAGCGCGTACTTGAGCAATAGAAGCGCCACGCGCCCTTCCGCCGGGATCGCCGGAAACGGAAACCCGCTGGGCTTGGATTGGTCCATCAGCGCGGTGAGATCCTTTCCCATCAGCGTCAGCGTGGAGTTGGACCCTTTGTCACCCGGCGAAATTTGGTTGTTGGTGATCACACCGTCGATCAGCACGTTGCTCACACCATTGACCGTGGCGACGATCACTACCCGCATGAACAACAGAGGCAAACCCCCGGTCAACAGAAACAGAATCTGCAACGGCGACTGCTTGTCGATACTGAAGGTCAGTTTGAACCCGCTTTGGCCCACATCCTCCACCTGCACTTCCACTTCCGCCAACGCGTCCATCACTGCCCTGGGCGGCGTCAATGGAATGATCGGGCCGATCATCAGGCTCAACTGTACGCTCTTAAGCAGCACCGGGCACTCCAGGTATGCCTTGCGGCATCGTGATGTTGATGACCGTGCCCGTTGTCTCCAGCAATGCGTTGGGCCGGATCGCCCCATTAGCGTCGCAAATCAGCCAGTAGATCAGCGGATCTCCCAGGTAGTTGGCGGCCAGAAGGTCCAGCCGGTCCCCCTGCCGTACGCTGTGCTGCGCCACCGTGGCATAATTCTGGGCTCCCGGCTGGGGCACGATCCGCCGCGCCAGGTAAGTAATGCTCTGGCCATCGGGTGTCGTATAGGTCAATGTGCTGGAGCCGTAATACCGGCTGTCGGTCGGGAATGTGACCGCCGGCACTACCCCCATCTGAATCAGCGTCTGTAGTGGATAATTCACACCAAGCCTCCCAATCCCAGAACCGAGATCGCCACGTTAGCCGCCTGCGACGCCAGCTGTTCCTTATTAGTGAGATAAGTCATGTACATATGGCCGCCCGGATGGTCGAAGCCCAAATCGTCCACACTCAGCACTCGCAGACCCAGGCTGACCTTGGCCCGGATCGGATTCAAGTTAGTATCGAATGCCTCTTCGGTAATGGAGAAATCCGTCAGCCGCACCGGCACCACACGGCTTTTGCTCCAGATAAAGAGTGTCAGTGGCTGTTCCAACGGGATGATTTCCAGAGTCCCGTTGTTGGCCATGTTGTTGTCGGACTCCAGGGTCTCGACCGTCGGGTTGATCAGCATTTCCAACTGGGCGAGTTGCGGGTGCAGGCCGAACTGAACGGTCGTCCGGTTCTGCGTGGGAAATTCCAGTTGGTCGGTGGCGTCCAGCTCCGCTTCCAGTTTGATGGTCTCGACCGCCGGTCCCCGCAGCCGGAGCGCATCCACCCGCACGCCGTCCCCGCCGCCCGCCACCGCCTGGATCTGCAGGCTTCGGGTCAGCGTGTCCGGGTTGTACTGCAGCGCGATGACGCTCAGCACCACGGAAGTGTCGGGATCCATCAGCACGATGCCGCCTTTGATCAGGCGGGGGGAAATTGTCGATGATGCCATATCGCTTTACCTTTTGAGTCGTTCCCTGCAAGCCTCGGGTGGACCTCGCCTTCCGAGACATCATGTACCTTTATGCGGCTTAAACTGTGACCCGTCGGTCTCCGTCGCGGCGCCCGCGGGCCGGCGCTTTCCAACTCCGCACCGTCGAAGACCAGCGGCCGTACCATCCTTGCCAGCGGACCGACAAGATAGCGGCGCACGCGTTCTCGCGCCACCGGCCGCGACCAAAGCCATCCGGCCGCGCGCGGAGAAAAGCGGTAATACAGATACGCCAGCCATCGCCCCGGGCGCGTGCGCATCAGGTATCGATCGCGGAAACGCCGCAGCGTCACTACTTCGTCGGCCAGGGGCGAGCCGTAGCATGCGGTCGCGATGAAGCATGCGGCCGCGGCCACGCAATCCCCCGGTTCGGGCTTGGCATCCTTGCCGAACTGAGCTTCAAACTCCTTCTGCACCCGTTCGGAGCGGGGGGCTTGGAAAGAGAAGGACACCATCTGTTCCCAAATCGGGTTGTTGGTGACGAAGGTCTTGTCCCTGCCAAACGTGCCGCAGTCTTCGCAACGTTTGAGCGGTGTCACCGACGATTTGGCGGGCGAATCGCTGAGCGTCACGTTCTTGAGATCCACGCTGTTTACCCGGATGTCAAAGATCGACTCGGGCGGCGTTGGGCCAAAGAGTTCGCCCATGGGGTGGTTGGTCGTGTCCTCGAAACTGACTCTTAGCTGCACGTTGACGTGCGCGGCTTTTCCTTTCTTCTCGTAGTCCCGAAGCTGGTCCAGGTAACAGTATTTGATGACTCGGTGAATGTGCTGGGACTCATACAACTCGAACTTCTTCTTGATCTCATCCTTCAGTTCTTTAGCCCGCTGCGCCTGCAGGCTGGCCATTAGTGCGTTGATCTTGGGTGCAATCACTAATTCCCAAACGGCGGTTGCGATCAGCGCCACGATACCGATCGCGAGGCCCGCCGCCTCGCTCAAAGCCAGCTCGGCAACGGTACCGCTTTCCATGGTCGGGGCCAGCGCTTCCGCTTCGATAGCCTCTGTCTCCGCCAGGGCGCCCGCCTTTTTCCCAACCTCTTTGACTCCCGCTTCGTCCAATGTTTGAGCAAGACCTTGGGTTGGTCCCACATCGGGGAGTTTATTGATTTCTCCCAGACCGGAGCCTTCCGCCCCCCCGACGTCGGCCGCATTCGTGCCACCCCCACCCGCGCCAGGCTCGGCGAAATCCACCGTGCTCATGGGTGGATGGGTGGCCGCGTGGCTCACCATCTCGACGCCCTTGTTGGCGCCCATCTCGAAGGTGGCGCGAGTACAGCCGGAACAAGCCGGTATCGGCTCAAGCACGGTCTTCCCCTGCACCGTCCTGGCCCGCATCGTCAGAAAGTGCACCCTTCCCTTCGCGTTCGCGGGCAAATTGCCCTTGACTTCCTCGAAGATCTTCATCTCTGCGTCATTGATGTGCGAGAACGGGAAATCGCGCCGTGAACCCGAGCCGGCGATGCTTTTCGTCGCCGACAACGTACGTTCCTTTGGCACGGTCGCATGATGAACATCCGCGCCCTCGCCCAGGTCGTCCGTCGCCGCCGAGCTAATCGCCCGAATCTCCTTGGGTCCTTTGTAGCCCTCCACCTCAACGATCGCGGCGCCTATAACTCTCGCCTGGCCGGTGGGGATTTCTCCCCCCGTGCGTATGATCGCTTCCAGCCTGGCGGAGATGCTGGAAAAGTCCTCCGCTGCGACGATTGGTTCAAGCACCCCCCGCTGCAACCGCTGCCGGCTGATCTTGCCCAGAGGCGGACCGGCCACTGCGGAATCCCGTGTCGCCCCCCCCTGCGCGATGCGCGCCGCCGCTCCTTCCGCTTCTCCTTCCGACGCATCGGCAGCTTCACCGATGGGCAATCCACTGCCGGGATTACGATCCGCTCCCGACTGCTGCACCGTATGGACCAGCTCATGGGCTAACAGCTTCCGGCCCTCGGTACTGCCAGTCGAGTATCTGCCGCTGCCGAATACTACGTGATTCCCGACGGTATATGCCGAAGCGCCTACCGCGTGGGCCGACGCGCCGGCCGCGGCATCCGAGTGCACGCGTACCCCACTGAAATCGCGCCCAATCCGCTGCTCGAAGAAGGCTCGCGTCGTTCCATCCAGCTCCTGGCCCAGGGTGTTAAGCACATCGTGTACGATCGAGGGCGCTTCCGTGTTTTCCACCGCACCGATCGCTTTCCGCTGCAACGCCTTCTTCTCTTTGCATTCCTCGCACTCGCCGCTCGAACCACCAGCTTCGCCACAGGCACACTTCCGTTGGACACCGGGCCCGGGCCCCACGCTCATCCGGGAAAACGACCAGCCGCGTCCCGCAATTCCGCCCGCCATTACCTGGTCCGCCACGCGGTCCGCTTCCTGCTCGAACGAATCGTCGGGTTCGCCCACCAGCAAGCTGCCGGGCGCGGCTGTGGACGCCGCTTTCGCTTTTGGAGCCGCCTCGCCCTTTTTTGCCAGTACCCCCTGGCTCATCCCTTCAACCCCTCCCCCGCAACCCTCGCTAATCTAACGCCGCACCCGATCGCCACTCTCAACGGCCCTGGCCCGCCGCCCATTCCTTTAATTGCTCCTCGGTCATCGCGGATTTCTTCAGCTCTTCGGAGAATCCGCTGTCTCCCCGGCCTCCCTTCTTGTCGTCGTGGCAGTTGGGACAAGGTCCCTTGCCCTGCTGTTCTTCCACCGTCGGGAAACCCTTCGGTGTTGGGTCCACGTGAACTCCCGGCGGTGTCGCGTGGCTTCCCGGAGGCTCCGCGGCCGCCTTCGGTTGTGGTGCGGCCTTCGGTTTGTTCTCCCCTTCGGCGCCGGCGCCTTTTGGCTCGTATTTGAAGTCCGGGAACGTAACGTACAGCTCGGTGTTGCCGATATGCGCTCTAAACAAGCTGCCCAGAAAGCTCCTGTCCTTACGCTCCTCTTTTTCGACCGGCGCGCTGCCAATTTCCACCTTTTCCAGGCTCAGTCCCGCAAAGAAATTCAACCCTGTTTCGTGGTCGGACTGGTACTTCACGAAAAGCGTGACGTTCGCATAGGCGGTCTTTCCATTGTTGGTTAAGGCCGCCACCTCGCTTCGTTTGGCCTCCATCTGCTTCTCGATCTCGGGTTGCAGTGCGTCCACAGCCTTCTGAAACTCTTGCTGGTTCTGCTCATCCAAAAAGTACTTCTGGATGAGAAGACCGCCGACGGCTTTGACCACCTCCGCCGCCGCGACGCCGGCGGCAGCGCCCGCCTGTCCTGCCTCCACGTCGCCGTGCGCTCCCTGTGCCCCGGCCGGAGTGCGTCGAGGCGGCGCTACATGCGGAACCGCCGCCTCCCCTTCCGGCGCGGGCGCCGCGGCCTTGGGTCCGGCCGCTGGTTTAGCAACTGCCGGTGCTTGTACCTCGGGAGCCTCCGCCGCAGGGACCTTTACCAGCGGAGCCTTGGTGGCCTGAGGAGCGGCCGGCGCGGCCGCCGGGGGCGCGGCTGCCGCCGGGGGCTTCGCCGCCGCTTCCGGAGTGGCCTCCGACGGGCCTTTCGCAGGCGTTTGAGCCTTCACGGACATCTTCTTTGGAGCCGATTTGCCGGCGGGCGCCGCCGCTGCGGGTGCGATGGGAGCATGCGCCGCCGGGTCCTCTACCGTCTTGGTTGCAGCGCCCTTTGTACCGGGACCTTTGGGCGCTTCGGCAGCTGCCGCCTCCGGGCTGCCTGTCTTTCCACCCGGACCCGCGGCGCCGCCGCCGGTGGGTGCTGGCAGCTTTGCCACGCGTACCAGGATCGGACCGTGTTCGTAGTGCTCCACCGCCGGCCCACAATCGCCGCAAAGCCTCCGCGAGACCACCATTGCTTTCACCACGAAATCGTTCTCGTCCGCGGCCTGTATCATCCGCTGCTCGGCATCCCCAGGCGCTCCGCCGGCCCCACGCTTCTGCCTGCCAGGTCCCGGATTCCATCTCGTCACTCCCGACTCTTTGGTCGCCTTATCCAGTGCCGGATTAATCCAATCTCCACTCACGGTGTAGACCAGCGTGGGGTCGCCGTCGCTATCCACCACCAACCCTATGTCGAGCGTCTTGTCCGTGCTAAGCGTCTTCCGCGTAGCCGCATCGAGCTTCCCGGCAATCTGGGTCATGACTGTCTCCATGTGATCCAGGTCCGCCGCGCTAGCCTGGAATCCGGCCTTCGGGGGGCCCCCTGAGGCGCCGCCCGTGGCGCCTTTTCCTCCTGCCGGTTCACGCGCCAGACTGGGAGCACTGGCCCCCGTGACTGCAATCCCATCCCCCCCGTGGCCAATCTGATCGGCAGCGCGGTCCGCGTCACGCTCCAGCTGGCCATAAGACTCCGGCAAAGGTGGCTGGCCGCCCCGCGACTGCTGTACCGTATGCGCTAACTCGTGCGCTAATAGCTTGCCGCCGGTCGTCGTCGAAGGCGAGTATTGTCCCTCGCCGAAAACCACGTGGTCGCCCACGGTATAGGCCGACGCATTCACCGATCGTGCCGATTCCGCGGCCCGCCCATCCGTGTGCACGCGCACTTTGCTGAAGTCATGCCCGAAGCGTGGTCTGAAAAACGCGTGGTCGGCCGCATCCAGTGGCTGCCCCGCGGAACGCAACACATCATGCACGATCGGCGGAGCGGTCGTCGGTCCCGTCCCAATGGCGCGCCGCTGCAAAGTCGCTTCCTTCTCCTGGCACTCTTCGCATTCCCCATGTGCGGAACCGCCGCAAGCACGCTTGCGCTGCACCAACAGCCCGGACGCGTGCGTCAGTCCGCTCGCCTTCACCGCCGGCTTTTCCGGAATTTGTGCCACTACGCTCATGCGATCAACTCTGGACGATCGAAATACTTAGCTGCTTCCCACCCTTCATCACGAAACCAGATTCTCCTTTGACGATGAGGTTGCAGGCGGCTTCGACTCCGGCGTTTTCCCCGGCGGCGCCGATTTGCCGCCACCGCCGCCTCCTCCTCCGCCCGAGCCGCCAAACGTTGGACGCGCATGTCCGCAACCCCAGCCGCTCCCCGCCTTCTTGCCTCCTTTATGTACGCAAACGGTCGTGGTACCGCTCTCCGTATCGTCATGAAACTGACGGGCCAGGTCGCACGGAACCCTGACGCATCCGTGGGAGTGTACCCCTAACGCAACGGTCTGGGAATCGTGGAAACCAAACTCGAGACCATTTTTAAAACTCGTGAACCATGCCATCCCGTTCCCCTTCATGTTGGTATGGCAACCCGTGCATTTAATACCGATGGTGTGGGAGCCAGTAGGAGTGATACCGGGATTGGGAGAGGAAAGAAACGGTCCCACGAGCCCGGTCGCATGCTTCGCATCGCCCATTTCCGCCTCCACCATTTGCGTACTTAGATTGACGTCCAAATGACGGATGAAATTGCTGGCGCTTGCGGCTCCGCTATTGGCGCACGTTTCGTTGCCACAATCGGGATGGTGGACCGGCCCCTGGCCTGGTGCGCATTTGACGTCACAATCGGATGGCCCGCATTTCGACTTCTTCTTGCTTTTCTCACGCTGAATGGTCCTGGCGAGACCGCCGCCCGATTGCTGAACAACATGAGTCAGCTCGTGAGCCAGCAGTTTCTTCCCTTCCACGCTGTCAGGCTGGAAATTGCCGTGTCCGAAGTAAACATCGTCGCCGACCGTGTAGGCTTCTGCCTGAAGCCGGGCGGCGGAGACGCTCGCTGGCGCGTCGCTATGAACGCGAACGCGGCCGAAATTATGCCCGAAATGACCTTCCATCAAAGATCGGGTTGTGGATGGGAGGGGTTCTCCCTGGCCGGCCGGCCGTTGCCATGCAACCGTAGCGGGTGCGGCAACGCCAGGTTCCCGTTTGGGCCGGCCAGATGCGTCCGGTGACAGCCCATCTTTGGTTGTTGGTCCTTCCTCTTCGCCTTCCGGATCGGCGGCTTTCCTCTGCACACCTCCGGAAACGCCCATGATTGTCTGGGCTTGATGTTTCCCGGTCATCGATTCCGCCATCCGCTCGGCTTCCATTTCACAAGCATCGCCGGGTTGGCTCAATGTCAGTTTTGTTTGGACAACTGGGTCCTTCTTAGACGATCGGCATTCCTCGCAACCGCAGTCGCCCCCGCCGCTGCATTTGCGTTGCAACCTGATTCCCGAAAGAGACCACGAGAATCCGGGAGCGTAACTGGGTGCCTCGTGTTGGAGAGCCATCTCGTGCTCGCCAGGAAGTGTGGCAACAGATCCGGTAGCGGCGGAGGGCTTGATCTGGGTGCTCAAAGGCGCCGCTGGTTTTCTCGCTAGTATTGCATGAGTCATAGTTTCAGCACATCCTCCTCACACCATCGGCACAGGTGTGTGATGCGGACGAAAATCTGCGATCCGCCGGTCCCGAATCGGCATTGTGACGACGAATTTGGCCACTTTCCGTGAAAGCGACGCCAGTTTCATGGCTTCAACCCCTTCCCGATCGCCCGCGCCAATCCACCGCCCAACTTCCGCCCTCCCGCGGGTCCCGGTTCCATCGGCATTCTTCCCAGCCGCAGCACCGGCGTGCGATGCGGCCGCGCCCACTCCGCGCGCGTCGCAGGGTCCGCCAGCACCCGGGATAGTTCCGCTTGCAGCCCCTCCGCCAGAGCCTTCCGCTCCCCGGCTTCTAACCCTCTCAGAACCAGCCGGTCGATGCTCAGCACGATGCGGCTCATACCCACCCCCGGGTTTCCGCGTCGGACAGCGGCCGCTCGATCTTTTGCGCCTCCAGCCCGGCGGCCTCTAGCACGTGTCCCATCTCCACCGGCCGCTTGGACTCCGCGGCCAGAAACGCAGCGTTCAAAGCGATGTTGCGGATATTGCCTCCCGCCACGTTGAGCTGCGAAAGTCTCTTGGGATCCAATCCCTGCGTGGGAGTCTGCACCGGGAAAATGCGCCTCCAGATGGCTTCCCGCTGGGCCGCGTCGGGAAAGGGAAAATTCACCGTGAAACGCAGTCGCCGTTGAAACGCCCGGTCCACCGACGTCTTCATGTTGGTGGTCAGAACCGACAAACCCTGGTAAGCCTCCATGCGTTGCAGCAGATAGCTCACGTCGATGTTGGCGTACCGGTCGTGGCTGTCCTTCACCTCCCCGCGCTTGCCGAAAAGGGCGTCGGCTTCGTCGAAAAGCAGCAGCACGCCGCCTTCTTCCGCCGCGTCGAACACCTGCTTCACATTCTTCGACGTTTCCCCGATGTACTTGCTGACCACCGCCGAAACGTCCACCCGGTACAAATCCAGTTCCAGATCGCGCGCCAGCACCTCCGCCGCCAGAGTCTTGCCAACGCCGCTTTCTCCCGTAAATAGCGCGCTCACCCCCAAGCCCCGCCGACCCTTGGCGGAAAATCCCCATGTCTCGTATACCTTCATGCGATGCCGCACCTGCGACGCCAGTTGCCGAAGCGTCTGCATTTGCAGCGCGGGCAGCACCAGGTCTTCCCACCCGGCGGCCGGAACCACGCGTTGCGCCATATCTTCCAGGCGCGGCCTGGAATAAGAACGGCAGATACTCCACAACTCCCCAGGCTGCACCGCGCCGTTGTCCAAGCCGGTCAGTGCACCGGTCTCGAATATTGTTTTGGCGCTCAACCGGAACTGCTCGGATAAGTTGTCCAAAGTCCCGTTGCAGCTTGCCGCCGCCGCGCCCAGGGCTCGCTCCCACAGACGCCTCTGCTCGCTGGGCCGGGGCTTGTTCACGTCAAAACGAAGGAAGGCCCGGTTCAAATGGACAGCATCCCGGCTGGCCAATACCACCAGGCCCGGCAGCCTCTCCGCCAGGTGCCGCGCGGAAGCCGTGAAGCCCCCTGCCGCGCACTGAATCAGTAGCGCTCCAGGCAAAAGCAAGGCCTCTCTCTGCCATAGGAAGTTGATTTGGTCCAGGTCCGGCCCGGCCGTCGGAAGGTCCTCTGCCCGCACCGTATACAAGTGCCGTCCGGTTTCGTGGACCGCCAGCGCCGCGGCGTCTTCCTGGCCCTGCGCGTCGTCGCCGCAAAGGTGCAGCAAGGGAGGATCCTGTGGGTACGCGCCAAAAACGCGCCCAGCCTGCGCCGCCACCGCCTTGTGCTCTTCCGTGATCCACGCCGGATAGGGGCTCGCGTGGATCGGCGATTGCAGCCGCGTATCCAGCTCGTTGGCCCCCGCCAGATAGTGCAGGATGCGCTCATCGATACGCAGCGGCGCGGAAGTGAGCCCATGGCCGGCCTCCACCTCCAGCAAGCGAAAACGGCGCAGCGGGCGCGAGGGTGTCAACGCGCTCCAATGGGGCTCGGTGAGCGCCGCCAGCGCCAGCCCGAAGGTGGCATAAGCTCGCTGGGGATGGCCGCGGGATTCGCCGCACAGCGAGGCCAGGTCCGAGTCCATTTCCACCCCGGCGCAGAGCAGCAGAACCTCACGCTCAAATGGGCTCAAGCCAAAAAGTTCCAAGAGCCAGTCGATGGCTGGCGGCGACTCCAGCTCCATGCGCGCCATTTGGATCGCATTCCCCGTATCCCCTTCGTGCGTCGATCCCAAGCACTGTTTGAGACGCGCAAATTCCGCCGCCAGGTAGCACTGGTTGGCTTCACTCCACGAGACTTTGGCTAGAGGCGTCATGTCACAATCACGAATGGCCCTGTAAATACCGGCGGCGTGGCTGCCCAATTCACCGTCACCGGGCTGTCCACCCCGTCCACTTGCAGACGCGCAAGGTAAGGCTTGGCGGGGAGCGGTGGAAATTGGAAGCTCAGTGTGTCCACCGCAGTGGTGAAATTCTCCGCCGGAGCCCCGGTCGAACCCAATGCTAAAGAGACACTTTGCAGTGGTTGCGCTTTGGGATTAAAACTGAGCGTGACTAATACGCCCGAAGCATTATGTACTACCACCGGAGGAGCAGCCGATATCTTGGGCGCCACTCCCATCGGCAGGCTGTTAGTGCTCTGTAGTGCGCCGCTTGAGTCGATGTAAGTCACCCCCAGGCTATAGAGCCCTGCTGGAAGGTTGTCCGCATCGGTCGGGACCGTGAAGGTGATCGAACTGCTCGAAACCGTCGTCGGCGCAAAGGCCGGGCGCTCGATCCCCAGACGCACGTTGGACAGCACCACGCCGTTGGCCGTACCCAGTCCTGTGCCAGTCACCGTCACCGTATCTCCCTGCGCAGGGGCGGCTTGACCCGGGGGAAGCTGGATCGCCACCAATTGCGCGAACGGATTCCCAAACTGCGAGGAGTCCTCCGCCTGCGCCGAGATACTGCGGCTCAGAACCGGCAAACCAGGAGAGGTCGGCAGCTCCGGCCGAATCAGCACCACCGAGACCTGAAAAGCGAACGTAGGGCGATAGTCGGCCTTCAGCGCCGTCCAGACCCAGGCTATCTCTTCGCGGCCAAGGGTGGCCGGCGTAATCTTAATCATTTCGATCTGCTCGGCCAAACCCGACGTTTTCAGTACACCACTCAATGGATTGGTGGCCGGCGGCACCTTCAGCAGAGCGGAGCGGATCTGGCTGCGCAGTAAGACCGGATTCAAATGCAGCAACAGGACCGCATAGCCCAGGAGTGCCTCCGCTTCGGTGTCCGCGCCGGAGTAGGCCGTCAGCAGGTAGTGTAGATCCAGGGCCAGCGGCGGGTTTGTCAGCGGAGTCACCCCGTCCGGGCCCAGCGACGGCAGGCACTGATTGCGCCAGGCGGCGTTAAGCGTGACTTGGTGCAAGAACACGTTCACCTGTAGGTTCGAACTAGCACCAGTGCCGAAAGAGGTCTGCACGATGTCCGGTGCCACCGCGGAAACCGCCACGGTGCCCAAAACCGAACTGAGGCTACTGTAGGCATCGTGCAACAGCGACTGCAGAACAGCGGTAACTGCCGAAAGGGCCAGCGCGTTACTCATCGGGCCCCTCCATCCCGGCGTTTGAGGTATGCGCCAAGATCCAAAGACTTATTCGTGGGCTTGGGCGCTGCACGGACGGGCGCCGTTGGCGCTGCCGTCACTTCGATGCGGCCAATGTGGATCTGGATTTCATCCGGCTCCCGCGCCGGCATTCCCGAGCGGCCGGATAAGTCCCTCTCCCGCTTCCGGCCTGCCGCGGGAGTCATCGGTTGCCGCGCCTCCCGTAAGACCGTCGGGTCCGGCACTCGCAGCTTCTCTGCCGTCGGCGGCTTGAGAACAACCCTCGTTTCCGTCCGCTCGGGAGAGGACTGCCGCTGCGGGACTGCTGTGCCGCCTCCGGCATTGCTTTGTGCCGCCTCGATGCTCGCCAAACCAATCCCTGGCTGCTCGATGGGGTCTTGTCGCGTCTGGGGCACTAATGGCCTGAAGGTTGTTCTTTCCTCGGGAATCGAACCGTCCTCCCCTTTTGGCGAGGTCCCGGCGGGCACGGGCGCCGGGCGTTGCATGGGAACGATGGGAACGACACCGAAAGCCGGTGGGCCTGTCTCCCTCCTGGGCTCCTCGACAACCCGCGGCCTGTCGGCATCCTGTGTTGCCACAGATTCCACCCGTCCACTAGAAACTACCCGTTCTTCCGATTCCACAATCTCCGGAGTCTCTGTATATTGCTGTGCGGCGAACACCGGCCCCAGAATTGGACGGATGGACCCGCCGGGGTTCCGGGCGTTGCGGACCATGCGCTGAAGGTACCCATTCAACGTTGCACCATTTCCATGTAGAGTGCCCGGCGGGGTTCACTCAACGAAAGGATTTCCTTCTCCGCCCAGCCGTAGGCCGAAGCCAGCGTGTGGGCCTCGAAAAGCAGCCGCTTCGCCCGCGCTTCAATCTCAGCCCAAAGAAACGCCGCGATATTCAGCGTTTCATCCCATTCGTTGCCGCACGCCGGACAGTGCAGATGCAAACGGGTTTCCGCCATGGGATCGGCCAAGGCCATCTCGTGCTCCAGGTCCTCCAGGTTCTCCTCAGTCCATTCAGGAGACTCGCCCCCCTCGATCCGGCAACCTTCCGCCAGCCGAATCGCGGCCAGCCTGGCATCGGTCTCACCGGCCACCCGAGCCAGATCGCGGCTGCTAGGCAGGCGGAAAGAATGCCCTCTCACCACCACCGGTCCGCACCGGCCCGGTTCATTCGCATCCTCCCCCGCCAAGGCTCGCCCGTCCATCTCAAATTCCAGCCTCTCCCCGCATTGCGGGCAGGCAATCCACCCTCGAAGACTGCGTCCGAAACAAGCACAACGTAACTCCGCCAAGGCCCGGTTGCGGCGGCCCAGCGGCCAGTCGGCCAAGCCTTCGTACGGTGTTTCGGGGAAGGCCGTGGCCAGCGCCAGCAGACCCTGGTCCAACGGATGCAACCGCAACCCGCGCTCCCACAGACTCAGGAAATCGGGATTGGAAAGAGGCCGCATGTTAGGCGTTCACAGTGGTTAGCGTGGGCTCCTTCGGTTCACTCACGCTGGTATCTCGCTCCCACCCTTCGTTTTCCAACTTGATATGCTCGATGGCTATGGCGTTGGCGTTGGCATCCAGGTCCGGCATGGCCTGGTATTCGGAGACCCAGCAGCGATGAATCTTGTAGGCGATGACTAACTGGCCCGCTTCGTTGCAGAACTCCATGTAGAGTTCCTTCCGGAAGTTGGCAAGGGAGACTTCCGAGCCCAGCGCCGACCCGAAATTCCATACCAGTCCGGCCCAATCGTGGAAATCCAGGCTCATCGTAAGACCGCGTTCCAGCATGATCGCGTCGAACTTGTTCCGCCCCGGTGACTTGTGGGATGTCGACGGATCGCCGCCCTCCCGATGTTCCACCACCTCCGTGGTGCGCTTCAGCGCGCCGACTTTACTGATGCCGGCCACATACTGGCCGTCCCACTTCAAGCGGAACTTGAAGTTCTTATAGGGGTCCAGCCGCGTTGTGTTGACTGAGAACTGAGCCATCGCATTGCCTCCTTAGTTAGGTTTGGATCCTCAGGATTGGATCTGGCCGGCCATCTGCTGGATCTGAATCACCACAAATTCGGCCGGGTACAAGGGCGCGAAGCCTACCAGAATGTTGACAATCCCCAAGTCGATGCTGGCTTGCGGATTGTTCTCCGAGTCGCACTTGACGAAGTAGGCCTGCTGCGGCGTGGTGCCTTGGAATGCCCCTTTCAGGAACAGCCCTTGCATGAAGGCGCCGATGTTGAGCCTGATCTGGCCCCACAGCGGTTCCGCATTGGGTTCGAAGACCACCCATTGCGTGCCATCGTACAAACTCGATTCGATAAACAAGGCCAGCCGTCTGATGGGCACATATTTCCATTGCGACCCGGCCTGGTCGTTGCCTTGCAGGGTGCGTGCTCCCCACACTACGTCGCCATAAACCTTGAACTGACGCAGGCAATTGATGGCTTGCGTGTTCAGGTTGCCGTTTTCCAGGTCGGTCAGAACGTATTGCAGTCCCGACACGCCGCTCAGGCTCGCGCCAATCCCGGCAGCCGCCTTCCATACGCCCCGGTTACCATCTGTGGTGGCGTGTATGCCGGCCACGAAACCGCAAGGTGGGAATAACTTCGTCCGGTTTCCAAATAGAGGATCCGGCGCCTGCACCCAAGGGAAGTAATAGGCTGAATTGATAGAATACTGGCCGCTTAACAGTCCCGCGGTGGGTGCGCCCCCTCCTAGGACCGTGCCCACCGGGCCTGAACTGTTGAGGCCGGCGGCCGTTGCCGTTTGCGGACTGTCCACCAGGTAAAAGGCTCGTTTCTCGTGACAGTATTCCTGCAAATTCTGAATCGTGGACTGATCCGTCTCCCCGGGCACACACAGCAAATTGAAGATATCCACCCGGTCCAGCAGGTGCACACCATAAGTGTTAGTGGCATTCGGATCGGACCCCAGCGCGCTCTCAAAGTTGCCATCGCTCGCCGGCACAAGAATCGATCCGTCCACTCCGCCGTTCAGCGATACCGGAGCGCGGGTCGCCGCCGGTGGCCCGCTCGGAACTACCGCACTATTCGTCAGCGGGTTGATGAAAGTGACGTAGGCGGAATCGTTATCGATCACCGTCACCACGTATTGTGGATCCGTCGGGTCAGTCGACAGATTGGCGAAATTCTCCAATACTCTGCCGCTGGTCCCGTTCACCACCTGCAAACTGAACCGCCCCGGCTTACCGGCCAGCAAAACCACGGCGATTTGCAGATTGTTCCCCCAGGCGCCCGGATTGTTGGCAAACAATGTCAGTGTGGCGCCGCCGGTCAGCGCGGTGGCCAGACCGGTGCTGTCAACTTTGACAACCGTCGGTGCCGAGGCGCTCCACGAGGCGCTGCCCGTCAGGTCCTGAGTCGGCCCGGCCGAGAAAGTCCCTGTCGCTTTGAACTGCTGAGTTGCGCCGTTCAGAATCGATGGATTCGCAGGCGTTATCGCGACGGACTGCAGCACCGGTGCGGTCACCGCCAGCGTGGCGCTGCCCGTCTTCCCACCCCATACGGCCGTAACGCTGACCGAGCCAACCGCGCCTCCCTTGGCTAACCCGCTGCCGTTGACTGTCGCCGAGGGCGACCAGGTGGCGGCGCCTGTCAAATCGTGCTGCGTCCCGTCCGAATAGCTCCCCGTAACTGTAAGTTGTACCGTGAGACCGCTGGCAACCGACGGGTTCGCCGGAGTGATTGCGATGGAGCTTAGCGTCGCCGCAGTCACCGTAACCGTCGTGTAGGCGGACACAGATCCAAATGTCGCGGAGATCACCGTCGTTCCCGCGTTGCCCGGAGTGAGCTTGCCGGTATTAGTGTCGATCGCGGCCACCGAGCTGTCGGAGGTACTCCACTTCGCGGTGCTCACCGCGCTCGTCGTGCCATCCGAAAAGCTCCCCGTCGCCGCCAGCGTTGTGGCCGCGTCCGTCGTCAGAAAAGTAGGGTTAGCCGGCCCGATCGCGATGGCCTGCAACTGCGCCTTTGCCACTGTGAGCACCGCGACGGCTGCCGCCGCGACCCCTTGCCACACGGCACTGATGTTCGACGTCGCTGCTACCGTCGCCCCGGCTGGGGCTGTAGCCAGGCCGCTGCCAGCATCGATCGTTGCCGCGGTCGTCACGCTCGACGCCCAAACCGCCGTCGCGGTCAGGTCCTGCGTCGAGCTGTCGGAATAGGTTCCGGTCGCCGTGAACTGCTGCGCAAGACCCAATCCGACATTTGCCGTCGGGGGCGTAATGTCGATCTTGCTTAGTGTTGCCAAGCTGACCGTGAGTTCGACAGTTGCCTCCAGCACGCCCGACGTGGCCGTGATCACCGCCGTGCCGGCCCCGGCGCCTTTCGCGATGCCACCGCTGCTCACCGTGGCTACCGTCGTCGCGCCGGACACCCAAGTCACGCCGCTGGTCAAGGCCTTGCTGCTGCCGTCGGAATACTTGCCCATCGCTGTAAACTGCAGCGGCTGGCCAACCGGGATCCGCGGGGGCGTCGCCGGTGTAATCCAGATGCTTTCCAGCACTGGGCCGGCACCCACGGTAACGAGGCTGCTTCCCGATACTCCGTTCGACGTAGCCGTGATCGTCGACGTCGCGATTCCAATCCCCGCGGCCACCGCCGTGGCACATGGTATTGGAACGCTCCCGGGAGCTGCCGTCAGAGTTCCGTCCCATACGATGCGGACAATATAGGCTTGTTGGCCGCCGTTGCCAAAGAACTGGTTCACCGCATAGCCCAGATAGCTCTGCGAATTCAGCCCGCCGAATTGATTTTGAAAATCCGACCAGCTCTGCACCAGTACGGCTTGATTAGTCGGCCCTTGGTTCGCCCAACCGACGAACGCCCCAACGGACGTCGCTACGCCGGTTATGGGGTGTACACCGCTTGGAATTTCCTCTATATAAACACCAGGGTAGGTAAATGCTGCCATGATGAGCCCCTCCTTAACCCTATTTTTGCCCTAACTTCGGTTCCCGGTGTGAGTAGCATACAGAGGTACAAGCCAGAGGTCAAGCTTTCTTTTGGGCTAACACATCCTTCTGCCCCACAGTCGTCTTAGATGCAGGCGGTTGTTAGCCGCGTTCAGTACGATCGCTCACACTTGGCGCCGGCGGCTTCCAGAAAGCCGTCCAAGTGCTCTGCGCGATGTCAGGCAGGCCGGGCGCCACGTTGTAGAGCTTGCCGTCGCGCATCCACTGCTCGAAGCGGTCCACCTCGCTGAAGAGGTGGTCGAACGAATCCACCACAAAAACGATCGGCTGATAATGGTCGATCTCGGCCACCTGATTGATCGCCCATTCCAATTGCAACGGGTAGCGCTGCACCTCTTCGGACCTCCCCCTGCCCGGTCTTCCCCAGTGCGCTGACGTCTGGGCACACTCGCCGCTGCCTCCGCCATCCCACCGGCGAAGCCCACGGCAGACGAGCCGGTACTCCGACCGGACACGGCCCCGTTCCTGTCCTTAAGGACAATCTAGTTCGAATGGTCAAGGGAGGCTTTTGCTAAGATTTGTTGGCTCTGCGCAGGAAACTGTAAAGGCTTGTCCTTTCGTTGGGTTCGGGCTTGAACGGTTTTGTCCGGGTGCTCTGGGATGCCAGAGATGGTC
>OCZT010000716.1_pt1 | contig 33462 bp, 31 predicted proteins | sample 1539031 | NCBI WGS metagenome assembly OCZT01 (sample SAMEA3539308, study PRJEB22396) | soil metagenome | biome: tundra; feature: field; material: soil | place: USA | collected 2010-05 | depth 0.15 m | reverse complement strand
GGGTCGCCCTCGCGGCGCCGCCACTGGCCGGCTCCATCGACGCGCGGCCGGGTCGGGTCGGGCCGGTGCTGGCGGCGGTTGGCATTCCCCGCAGTGCGGCGAAGAAATCCCCGGCGGTGGCGAATCGCTCGGCCGGGTCGGTGGCCAAGGCCCGCATCACGGCGCGGTCCACTCGGGCCGGAAGTTGTGGTCGCAGCTGGCTGGGCGGTTCGGGCGGCCCGTTGGGGGCCGGGGGCCGGCCCACCAACAGGTAATAGACCAGAGCCCCCAACCCCCAGAGATCGCTGGCCCGGATGGGCTCGGAACTGGTCGGGGCCTCGGGCGGTCGGAAAGCACGGGTGATGTCCACCCAGGATGCCTCTGGCGTCACCCGGCTCACCACCGTCCTGATCGATTGACCGACCAGCACCGGGCCCTGGGCGGAGAGCGCCACCGTGGCCGGCTGGATGTCCCCGTGCACCATCCCCAAAGCATGCAGCTGGTCCACGGTTCTGGCCAGGCGGCCGGTGATCGCGAACACCCCGGGAGCCCGCCCGGCTTGGAGCAAGCTGACCAGGAAGCCGCTGGCGGCGTCCTCGGTGACCAGGTACACCAGGGGATTCCGCAGTTCCTGAACCCCGATCTCCAGGACCGGGAGCAGGCCGGGCACCTGGGCGGCCCGGCGATCTCCGGCCAAGCGTTGCAGAGTCTCCAGGAACCCGGCCGCGGTGGCATACGGCTCCTGAAAGGTCCAGACCAGCACCGGCCGCCCATCGGCGAGAACCGTGCCCCGATGGATGCTGGCGTACGGCAGCATCTGCAGCCGCCCACCGACCCGGTAGCGGCCGATGGCGGCCCCAGTCAGCTCATCGACTCGCACGGTGCCTCTCATCTTACGGGCCGGCCCCAAGCCACCGAGTGGCTCGGCCCCAGCCCTATGCTCTGATCGCCATGGATCTTTCCGACTCCGGCCACTGACCGTGGGGCCCAGCGAGTTCCAGGGGCTTCCCCCGGTTCCGCCGCAGCGGCTGTGCAGCTGCGGCCAGCGCACGCGCTGGAGCCACCTCCAGTACCTGGGCAAAGGACGCAGCGCACCCGTGTACGTGTGCGCCGGCTGCGGCCTCGCCTATCGGGGTAGGGAGGGGGAGGGAGCCCGCCAGCCGACCGCCTCCAAGCGACAGCGGCCGCTGCCCCAGGAGGGGCCTCCCGAGAACCCAGTTTTCGACGAGCAGGTTGCGGCCAAGCTCCGCCAGCTGCTCTCCGGTCCCTGACCGCTCAGCACCAGTGCTTACCTGACGTAGCGCTGCAGCCAATCGGCGGCCGTCGTCGCCACCTCCTGGCGGTCCACGTCCACGCTGATCCCGTGGCCGCTTCTGGGGAAGAGCCGAAGGGCTCTAACCTCGGAGCTGACCTGGCCGATGATGCGGTCCGCATTGGCCGGGTCCACGATGCTGTCCCGACCGCCCTGGAGCACCAGGATCGGTCTGAAGACGGCGGGCAGCTCTCTGCCGACCAGGCGGCCGAGCCGCGCCAGCTCGGCGATCGCGCGGGTGGGGCGGCGACCGCAGCTGTAGAGCTCGTGTATCGCTTCTTGGTCGTAGAGGTCGACCTCGTCGGAGGGGGTGTCCCAGCGCACCAGGTACTGGACCACCGGCAGCAGCCGGACCCGCCAGTCGCGCAGCTGGAGGAAGCCGGCCTGGGAGACGACCGCCCGCAGCTCGGGCCGGGTCGCCGCCAGGTGCAGAGCGATGGTGGCGCCCATGGACTGGCCTGCCACCCCCAGCAAGCGGCAACGGGTGTGGAGCTGGTCCAGGGCCTCATTGGCCGACCGAATCCAGTCCCGATGGCCGGTCTTCTCCAGCTCCTCGGGCGAGGTCCCGTGCCCCGCCAGCAGTGGCGCGTACACGGTGAAGCCGCGCCGGCCCAGCTCCTCGGCGAGAGGCCGCATCTCCGGCGGGGTCCCCGCAAAGCCGTGGAGCAGCAGGATGCCCCGGTCGTCGCCTTCCATCCAGTAAGGGGCGATCAGGTCCGGGGGCAGCGGCTCCGACTGCCTAGAGGTCACGGCGCGCCATCATGCCGGGCAGAGTACCGAACCGTTCCCAGCCGACCGGGATCCACTCCGTAGACTCGCCCGGTGACCATTGCCCTGCTCCGATCGGAGAAGGCTCCGGCAAGACCCCCAGCTCCGGGCCCATCCGGGCCGGCCCGGATGGGCCCCCGGCTGCGGGCGCTGCTGGAGTTTTGTCCCCCCCACGGGCCGGTGGCGGACATCGGCAGCGGGCACGGGCGGCTGGCGCTGGAGTTGAAGCGCCGGAACCCTGGGCGCCAGGTGCTCGCGACGGAGATCAATCCCGGGCCCTCGGCGGAGCTCCGTCGCCTGCTCGGCGCGGAGAGCGGCGTTCAGATCCTGGAAGGGGAGGGGCTGAGGCCAGTGGCCGGGTTGGGCTGCCGCGGCGTGGTCATCGCCGGGCTGGGCGGGCTGACCATTGCCCAGATGTTGGAGCGAGATCGGGAGATCGCCCAGGGGCTGGAGTGGCTCGGCTTGCAGCCGGCCCAGCGGGTTGCGCGACTCCAGAGCTGGCTCCAGACGGCCGGGTGGCCCCTCGTGGACCACCGCCAGGTGGAGGAGAAGGGCCATCTCTATCAGATGTTCCTGGTGGCTCCCCGATGAAGGTTGCCGAGGCGCTGGCGGCCATTGAGACGTTTGACCTGCGCCACCAAGCGCTGCTGGGGGAGCAGGAGGAGGCGGCGCAACGGACCAAGACCGACCCCACCGTCCGCCAGCTGAGGCAGCGCCGGGCGGCCCTCGACACCCAGGTCCAGCAGCAGGCATCCGCGCTCAAGCAGTTGGAGCTGGAGGTGGCGGAGCTGGCGGGCCGGGTGAAGAGCCATGAGAAGGCGATCTACGACGGCAGCGTCCGCCATCCCGCCGACCTCCAACGGCGCCAGCATGAGCTGGAGACGCTTCGGGTCAAGATCCAGGGACTGGAGGAGACCGAGCTCAGTCAGATGGAGGCTCAGGAACAGACGTCGGCAGAGCTGGTGGAGGTCCGAGCCCAGCTGATCGAGCGTGAGCAGGAGGTGGAACGGCTGCGCGCGGCAGACCGCGCCAACGCTCCCAAGCTGGCGGCGGAGATCTTGGCAGGGGAGGAGGAGCGGCGCCAACTGGCAGAGTCACTGGCGCCGTCCCAACTGCGCACCTACGAGCGAACCGTTGCCCGGCGCCGGCCGGCGGTGGCCAAGGTGGTCAACGGGACCTGCAGCGGCTGCCGGTTGCCGCTGCCCTCGCGGCTGCTGCAGGAGGCGCGGCAGGACCAGCTGGTCACCTGCGAAAACTGCGAGCGGATCCTGCTTCTTTGAGCGGCGAGGCCGGAGCGTTGGTTTGGGTAGACGCCTACTGCGACGGCGCCTGCAGCGGCAACCCCGGCCCGGGTGGCTGGGCCTACCGGATCGAGTGGCCGGAGGCGGCGGAGGAGGGTTGTGGCGGCGAGCCCCAGACCACGAACAACCGCATGGAGTTGGTCGCCGCACGCGAGGCCATGGCCTCGTTCCTGCGCCGGCGCGGGCCGGCGCAGGGGCTGCGCCTCCACACCGATTCCCGCAACGTGATCGGCTGGCTCAGTGAGAACTGGAAGCGGAAGGCCAACACTGATCTGTTTCCGGAGATCGATAGATTGACGGCCGCCCTAGGCAAGGAGCTCAGCTGGCGCCATGTGCGAGGGCACCGGGACAACCTGGGTAATAACCGGGTTGACCAGCTCGCGGTCGAAGCCTGCCAGCGACAGAAGCCGCTGATCGACTCGCCGCTGCAGCCCTGACGGAGCGTCGCGACCTCGGCCCTGCACGAAGTGGCGATACGATGGCCCCGGATGGCGAGCAGATGACCGCGGCCGGGCCTGGCCCGGTCGAGGAAAGTCCGAGCTCCAAAGAGCAGGGCGCCGGGTAACGCCCGGCGAGGGAAACCTCAGGGAGAGTGCCACAGAAATACACAGCCAGCGACCGTGCTGGCAACGGTGAAATGGTGGGGTAAGAGCCCACCGGCAGCCGGGTGACCGGCTGGCCAGGTAAACCCCGCCCGGAGCAAGACCCGGCAGGGTGCGGGTGGCAACACCCCTGGGCGGCTCGCCCAGCAGCACCCGGGTGGGTCGCTAGAGGCGTCGGGTAACCGCCGCCGTAGATGGATGGTCATCACCCCTCGGGGGGAGCCCGCCGCGCGGGAGGCCCGAGGGGCACAGAACTCGGCTTACCGCCCGCCTTCCCATCTCCCCGCAGGGGGGTCATCCCCCCTGCGCCGCTCCCTCCCCGATCTCAGCACGTGACGGGCCTGCGCAGTCTTAGGGACGGTTCCCCCAATCGGAGCGCTCACTTGGATACGATCCGGTAAACAAGTTACCCAAAGTGATTGACCTACCCATCTGGGCGTGATACAGTCCCCACGACCTCCGGTTCGGGGGAATTGTGGTGAAAAGGGGAGTGGCCATCCAGAATGAACGGCGGGACAGGGAGGCGAGATGGCGTTCTTCGGGCGCTTCGATCACTCCCTCGATGAGCGCGGCCGGGTGGCCGTTCCTGCCCGCTTCCGGGAAGAGCTCAGGGGGGGCTGGGTCACCGGTCACCCGGCGGGCTTTCTCCTGATGTACCCCCAGCCCGAGTGGGAGGCGATGACGGCCGAGCTTCGCTATGACCCGATCGCTCAGTCCGGCTATAGCGGCTATCTGCGCCGTCTCTACGCCGCCTCCCAGGAGATCAGCTGGGACAGCCAGGGCCGGATCCTGTTGCTGCCCCACCTGCGCCAGCACGCCGGCCTGAGTGACAACGTCGTCTTTGTGGGCGTCAACAACGTGGTCGAGGTCCACTCGGAGCAGAGCTTCGGCCTCCAGGCCGCTCCCCTCGACTCGGAGGAGTGGGAGGCTATGCGCCAGACTGTCGTCAACCAGAAGCACACCCGCAACCAGGCGATTGCGTTCGAGGCACCCACTTCGTGAGCGTCATGCTGGGCGTCATGCCCAGACCAGTCCGCCGCTCCGCAGTGCGCGCCTCCGCGCCAGCGCGCCATGTCGCCGGCACCCACCAGCCGGTGATGCTGGCGGAGCTGCTGGAGCTGCTCTCGCCCAGTCCCGGCCAGGTGGTGGTTGACGCCACCCTGGGCGCCGGCGGGGTCTCAGCCGCCTTCCTCCATCGCGTCCTCCCAGGCGGGCGGGTCTTGGCATTGGATCGAGATCCGTCCGCCATCTCCGCCGCCCAGCGGCGTTTCGCCGCCTACGGTGATGCCTTCACCGCGGTGGTGGGCAGCTTCTCGGAGCTGGAGCGGATCGCCGCCCGGCACCAGATCCAGGCCGACATCGTGGTGATGGACCTGGGCATCTCGTCGCTGCAGCTGGACGACCCCCAACGGGGCTTCAGCTTCCAGGTCGACGGTCCCCTCGACATGCGGATGGGACCGTCCGAGCAGACGCTGACGGCGGCGGACATCGTGGCCAACTACAGCGAGGCCGACCTGGCCAACCTGTTCTGGGAGTTGGGTGAGGAACGCCAGTCCCGCCCGATTGCCCGCGCGATCGTCGCCCGCCGCCGGCAGGCGCCGATTCGCACCACCACGCAGCTGGCGGAAATCTGCGCGCAGGCCGTGCCCCGGCGGTTCTGGCCCAAGCGTATCCACCCGGCGACCAGGGTGTTTTTGGCCCTGCGCGTCGCCGTCAACGACGAGCTCGGTGAGCTCGAACGCGGCCTGGCCGCTGCCACTCAAATTCTTCGGCCCGATGGGCGAATTGGGACGCTCTCCTTCCAACCGTCCGAGCACAGACTCACTAAGCACTCCCTCAACGTCCTAGCAAAAGACTGTGTTTGTCCGTCCCATCAAATGGTCTGCACCTGCGCCCATCGGGCCACTCTCTCCTTGGTAACGCGACGCTCCGTCAAGCCCACTCCGGAAGAGGTCGAGCGCAACCCCCGAGCGCGATCCGCCCAGCTGCGGGTCGCGGTCCGGCTGCCCAACACCGGCCCCTAGACCGCGTCGCCCCGGCGACCTCCCCGCCCGTCTTCGTTCCAGCAATCGTCCCTCCCTACTTCCTACTCCAGAACCAACTCAGATGACCACCATCGCCGCCGAGCCCCGCCTGTGGGCCCCCTCTTTGCCCTTCGATGAGGAGGACTGGGTGGGGGCTATCCGCCGCCGTCGCGGGCTGCCGCGCTCTTTGGTCGCCTGGCTCCTGCTGCCCGCGTTGGCGGCGCTGGTAGCGGTCGGGGTGATGTATGCGGCCCAGACCGCTCAGGCCACCGCCCTGACCTATCAGATCGCCTCCCTGAGGGCCGCCAAGGCCCAGTTGCTGAACACCCAGCGGCTGCAGTCGCAGCAACTGCAACAGCTGCAGAGCGCCGGCCAGGTGGCCCAGTCCGCCGGCCACCTGGGCATGGCCCCGCCCTCCAGCTGGGCGGTGGTGAACCCGCCGGCGGCGGCCACCAGCGATCCCCTCACGCCGGTGATAGTCGCCCTCCGGGGCGGCTGAGCCGGTGGCGTCCCGCTCCTATCCCCGTACCCGCCCCCGCCTGGCGCCTCGGCGCCGGCCCGCCGACCTGGCGGGGGCCCAGCGGTCGCCGAGCGCGAGCCCTCCCGTCAGCAGACGGGTTTTCGGGCTGGCGCTCTTCCTCATCGTGGCCGTGGTGGGGATGGCCGGCCGGCTGGTGGACCTCGAGGTGAGTCAGGGTCCGCAGCTGGCCGCGGCGGCGGTGGCTCAGCAGGAGCAGTCGGCGACCATTCCAGCCGTCCGCGGGCTGATCCTCGATGCCAACGGCCAGGTTTTGGCCGGCGACGCGGTCGCCTACGACGTCTTCGCCGATCCCCGAGAGATCCCGCTCTCGTCGCGGCTGCGGGAGGCGACCCTGCTGGCGCCGGTTCTGAGCCTCTCGGTGGATGACCTGGAGGCCCTCCTCTCCAAGCCGCTCCAGTTCGTGTACCTTGCCAAGGGCCAGCCCCCCCAAGTGGAGGACAACCTCCGGCGACTGAGCCTCGCCGGGATCGGGAGCCTGCCACGGCAGGTTCGCTCCTACGGACCGGGCGCCCTCCCCGGGACCACCCTGGCGTCCAACTTGATCGGTTTCGTGAACTCGGCCGGCCAGGGCCAGTACGGGCTGGAGGGCTACTACAACAGCATCCTCTCGGGCCACCCGGGCACGGAGTCGGTGGTCCACGATCTCCAGGGCAACGCGGTGGTCCTCAACGACCAGCCCCAGACCCCGGCGGTCGACGGCCGCACCCTCAACACCGGCATCGACGCCACCATGCAGTCGGCGGTGGAGCAGGACCTGGCCGCCGAGGTCAAGGCGGACCAGGCCGCCTCCGGGACCATGATCGTCGAGAACGTCCATACGGGCGCGATCGTGGCCTGGGCCGACTCCCCCTCGTACAACGCCAACGACTACGCCAGCCAGCCCGAGGCCCTGTTCCAGGACGCCGGGGTCGCCAACCTCTACGAGCCGGGCTCGGTGATGAAGATGGTGACCTTCGCCGGGGCCCTGCAGAACAACGTCATCACGCCGAACGCGACCTTCGACGAGACCCCCGCGGCCGCTACGGTCGACGGGGTGCAGATCCACGACTGGAACAACGTCTACCACGGGGTGATTTCTTACCAGTACGTGCTGGACAACTCCCTGAACGTGGGCGCGCTGCACGTGGAGGAATTGGAGGGAGCGAAGACCTTTTACAACACGATGGAGGACTTCGGGATCGGCAAGCCAACCGGGATCGACCTGGCCGGCGAAGAGAGTCAGCCGCTGCCGCCGCTCTCCCAAGAGACGGCCCTGCAGCTGGCGACCTCGAGCTTCGGCCAGGGCGAGGTGGTCACCCCGATCGAGATGCTCGCGGCGGTCAACGCCATTGCCAACGGCGGGGTCTGGGTGCAGCCCCACGTGGTGACCTCGATCACCGGCGGCGGCAAGCCCACTACCGTGATCAAGCCGGAGACCCGCCGGGTGGTCTCGTCTCAAACTGCGTCCACCCTGGCGAAGATGATGGTCGGGGTGATCGACGACCCGGGGGCCGACGCCTCCGAGGCCCGGATCTGGCCGACCTGGAAGGGTCAGCTGGCGGGCAAGACCGGCACCGCCGAGGTGGCCCAGAACGGGGTCTACAGCGACAACACCATCGACTCCTTCGCGGAGTTCCTGCCCGAGAGCGACCCGGAGTACTCGATGATCTGCATCCTCCGCGAGCCCCAGGTGGCTCCGATTCTGCGGTACTCCTTCTACGACGCTGTCCCCACCGTCAAGAAGGTCACCCAGGTGCTGATCGACCGCTTCAAGCTCCAACCATAAGATGCCTCGGATGAACTGGCTGGCGGCAGCGGGCACGTTCGCGGGGGCGCTCGCCGTCTACCCCCTGGCCATCTCGGGCCTGGGCCGGATGGGCCTGCGCCAGGTGGAACGCTCCTACCTGCCCCAATCCCACCTCAGCAAGATCGGCACTCCCACCGCCGGAGGCATCGTCTTCGTGATCGCGGTGCTGGCCGCCTGGGCGGTCGTGGCCCGCGATCCGGCCGGAGGCCTGGTGGCCGGGGCCGCCGCCCTGGGTTGCGGCGCCGGCCTGCTCGATGACATCACCAAGGTGCGGTGCGGCGAGGGAGTGCGGTTCCGTCCCAAGCTGCTGCTGCTGGCGGTCTGCGCCGGCCTTTTGGCGGTCGGGGTCTTCGCCACCTCCGCCACCACCCAGATCGTCCCCGGCCTCGGGCCCCGCGACCTCGGCCTGCTCGGGCTGGCGCTGGCCGGGTTCGCGATCCTAGGCACCGCCAACGCCGCCAACCTGACCGACGGGGTGGACGGTCTGGCAGCGGGATGCGGCATCCCCGGCCTCTCGGCCTGCGCCGCCCTGGCGATGCTGGAGCACCGCCCGGAGCTGGCCGTGACGTGTGCCTGTCTGGCAGCGGCGCTGCTGGCCTTCCTTTTCTTCAACCGGCCGAGGGCCCGGGTCTTCATGGGCGACGCTGGCTCGCTGGCAGTGGGCCTAGCCCTGGCGGTCGCCGCCATTGAGGTGGGGGCCCTGGTGTTGCTGCCGCTGCTGGCCCTGGTCTTCGTGGCCGAGGCCGGCTCGGTGATCATCCAGCTGAGTCACGTCCGGCTCACTCATGGGCGGCGCCTCTTTCGGGCCAGCCCGATTCACCACCACTTCGAGAAGGGTGGCATGAGTGAGTGGGGGATCGACTTCCGATTCTGGGCGGTGGCCGTCCTGGCCGCTGCCCTGGCCACCTACTGGGCCTGGTCAGCGGGCCTTCCGGGAGGGGCTCGATGATCGCCCACGTGGAGCGCTGGCTGCCGGTCGGCCAGACGCGCCAGAGTGGCAGGGGGATCCACCGCCTGCCCCTGCCGGAGCTGGACGTCTGGCTGCTGCTGCTGACCCTCGCGCTCTGCGGCCTGGGGCTGATCATGGTGTACTCCGCGAGCCAGGCGCTGGCCTACACCGACTACGGCAACACGGCCTACTTCTTCGACCGCCAGCTGCTCTGGCTGGCGGTGGGCCTGGTGGCAATGGGAGTCTGCGCCAAGATCGACTACCACCGCTGGGTCCAGCTCGCGCCGATTCTGGCGATCGTCACCCTGGTGCTTCTGGCGGCGGTGCTGGTGCCCCACATCGGAGTCGAGGTCCAGGGCGCTCGGCGCTGGATTCGGCTGGGTCCGATGGACATCCAGCCCAGCGTGCTGGCCCAGTTCATGGTGGTGGTGGCCGGCGCGGTCTGGCTGGACCGGCTGGGTCCCCGGATCACCGACCTCAGAGATGGAGTCCTCAACTACAGCTGGAAGATCGCGGTGGTGGCGCTCTTGGTGGTGATGGAGAAGGACCTCGGCTCCACTGTGGTCCTCTCGGTGACCGCTCTCGGACTGCTCTGGCTGGCCGGGGTCAGGATCCGCCATCTGGCCGGGGTCGGGGCGGTCAGCTTTCTCGGTGGGCTGCTGCTGGTGCGCGCGGAGCCGTACCGCACCGCCCGCCTTTTGAGCTACCTCAATCCCTTCGCCCACAAGCTGGGGAGCGGCTTCCAAGCGGTCCAGGCCCTCTATTCGCTGGCGGCGGGGGGGGTCTTCGGCACCGGGCTTAACGGGGCGGTGTCCCCCTCCCAGCTCCTGCCCGAGGCCCACACCGATTTTATCTTCGCGATCATCGGCGAGGAGTTGGGGCTGGTCGGAACTCTCCTGGTGCTGCTGCTCTTCCTGGGCTTTGCCTGGCGGGGGATTAGGGCTGCCCGAAACGCGCCGGACCGTCTCGGCGTTCTCCTGGCTGGCGGGGCGACGATCTGGATCGTCGGCCAGGCACTGATCAACATCGGCGGGGTGACCGACACTATCCCCTCAACGGGGGTACCCCTTACCTTCATCAGCTTCGGCGGGTCGTCGCTGGCGCTCTCTCTGGCTGCCACCGGCATCCTGCTCAACATCTCGGCCCGCCGGCGCCGAGTGGGGATCGGTAATGCGCGTGCTAATCACCGGGGGCGGAACGGGCGGCCACTGCACCCCGGCCATCGCGGTGGCGGAGGCGCTCAGGCAGACTGATCCTGAGGTCGCGATCACCTACGTCGGCCGCGCCGACGGCCTGGAGTCCCGGCTGGTCCCGATGGCTGGGCTCGACTTCGCCGGCCTCCGCCTCGGGAGCATGGGGTCGAGTGTGCTCAGCTCGGCGCCCCGGCTGGCGCTGCGCCTGCCGCTGGCCTACCGGGAGGCGGCGCGCCTAGTGGGTCGCTTCCGGCCCCAGGTGGTGCTGGCGACCGGCGGTTACGTCTGCGTTCCGGTGGTGCTCGCCGCCCGGCGTCGCCACATCCCGGTCTTGCTCTTGGAGCAGAACCTGCTGCCCGGCAGGGCGGTCAAGTGGCTGGCGTCCCGGGTCCAGGAGGTGGCCAGCTCGTTTCCCGGCACCGCCGAGTTCCTGCCCCGGGCCAAGGTGGTCTGTACCGGCAACCCCGTCCGGCTGCCATTCGCCGAGCTGGTGGGGCGCCCCCAGCTCCCGGAGGCCCCGCCGACCCTTTTGGTGATGGGTGGCTCCCAGGGGGCCCGGCACCTCAACGAGGTGCTGCTGGAGGCGCTACCCAGCCTGCTGGCGCAGCTTCCCCACTTGACCGTGGTTCACCTCACCGGGCCCACCGACCATCTCCAGGTGGTGGCGGCCGCCCGGGAGGCCGGGCTGCCGGTCGGGGAGAGATACCAGCCCTCGCCGTTCGTCTCGGACGTGGCTGAGCGACTGGCGGCCGCCAGCCTGGTGGTGATGCGGGCGGGCGGCAGCTCCCTCGCCGAGGTGGTCTGCTTGGGGCGCCCCATGGTGCTGGTGCCCTACCCCCACGCCGGCGAGCACCAGAGCGCCAATGCCCTCCCCTTCGAGGAGGCGGGTGCGGCCCTGGTGATCCCCGATCAGGAGCTGACCGCGGGGCTGCTCGAGGGCGCTGTCCGGGAGGTCCTGGGCGATCCCCGGCGCTGGCGGGCGATGGCCAGCGCCAGTGCCTCAATGGCCAGGCCCAGGGCCGCCTTCGACGTGGCCGCGCTCCTCGCTGAGCTGGCCGGCCAGAGAGGCTGAGCTTGGCTGACCAGGCGCCGAGGGGCTGGCCGGCACCCCCCGCGCATCTGCACTTCCTGGGCATCTGCGGCTACGCGGTCTCGGGGCTGGCGCTCTGCTGCCAGGAGTTGGGCTTCCGGGTCACCGGCTCCGATGAGGACGCCTATCCGCCCACCACCGAGACCCTGGAGGCGGCGGGCATTCCATTCAGCCCCCACCATGACGAGGCCAACCTCGACCGCTGGGGGGTGCCCCAGTTGGTGGTGCTGGGGAACCAGGTCCAGGCCGGCAACTCGGAGTTGGTCGCGGCCCGGGACCGGGGTCTGCCGCTCCTCAGCGAGGCTGAGGCCTACCGGGGACTCACCCAGGGAAGACAGCGCGCGGTGGTCTGTGGGACCCACGGCAAGACCACCACCTCGTCCCTGGCGGCCTTCATGCTGGAGGTGGCCGGCTGCGCCCCTGGGTTCCGGCTGGGCGCCACCTCCCGGGACTTCACGACCACCGCTCGCCTGGGAGACCCCAGAGAGGGCGGCCCCTTCGTCTTCGAGGGAGACGAGTACACGACCTCCGCCCTCGACCCCAGCGCCAAGTTCCTCCATTGGCAGCCTCAGGTCGTGACCCTGCTCAACTTGGAATTGGACCATCCCGACCTCTACCCAGACCTACCTGCCTACGTCGCCCCCTACCGGGAGCTGTTGGCCCAGTTGGGGCCCCAGGACCACCTGATCTACAACGCCGCGGACCCCCTCGTTAGCGAGCTGGCGAAATCCTCCTCGGCGAAGGTTCAGAGCTTCGGCCTGGCGGGTGCTGATTGGACCCTCACCGCCCCACTCGCCAATGTCGGAGGTAGGCTGCGGCTCCTGGTCCGGACCCCAGACGGAGGCGAGGTCGAGATGGCGCTGCCCGGTTTCGGGGCCCACAACGCGGCCGACGGCTTGGCAGCACTGGCGACCGCGGTCCAGCTGGGCGCTGATCCGCAGGTCGCCGCCCAGGCGGCCGCCAGCTCCCGGGGAGCGGCCAGGCGCTTTGAGGTGCTGGGCTCGGTTCGCGAGGTGACGGTGGTTGACGACTACGCCCACCACCCGACCAAGATCCGGGCGACCATCGCCGGCGCTCGTCAGCAGTTCGGGGAAGAGGTGCAGCTGATCATGGTCCACGTCCCCCACACCTACTCGCGGACCAGGGCGCTGCTGCCCGAGTACCGGGGAGCCTTCGAGGGCCTCGACCTCCTGGTGCTGGGGGAGATTGAGCCCGCCCGGGAGCGGCACCTCGCGGGCACGGTCAGCTCCGCCGACGTGGCGGCCTTGGTCTCGGGACCGGAGGTGGTGCTGGTGGGATCAGCGGAGGCGGCCATCCGAGAGGTGGTGGACCGGCTCAGGGCCCCGGCGGTCGTTGTCTGCAGCTCGGTGCGCGGCTTCGACGATGTGGCAGCCCGGCTCCTCAGAGCCCTGGGTGAGCGCCAGGAGTGAGCTCGGCCAGCCTGCCCGCCCCCCTACCGGAGCTTCTGGGGGAGCCGCTGAGTCGGGGTGAGCTGAGGGCCGACGAGCCCCTCGGGAAGCACAGTCAGTTTGGGGTCGGGGGACCGGCCGACTGGTACTGGGAGCCGGCCTCGGCAGCCCTGCTGCCGGACGTCCTCCGCCTCTGCTCGGAGCTGGACTTCCCCTGCACAGTGCTGGGGGCGGGCAGCAACTGCCTCATCCTCGACGGCGGGATTCGCGGGCTGGTGCTGAAGTTTCCGGCCACCAGGGCGGAGCACCAGGGCGAGGGGCTGGTGTGTCTCCAGGCCGGCGCCCTGCTGCCCCGGGCCGCGTTCGACACCGCCTACCAGGGGCTGCTGGGGCTGGCCTTCGGGGTCGGCATCCCGGGCACCGCCGGTGCGGCCGCCGCCGGCAACGCTGGGGCCTTCGGAGGCGAGATCGGCGAGATTCTGGAGAGCCTGGAGGCGGTCCTGCCCGGCGGGGACGTGTTGCGGCTGTCACCTGATGATCTCCGGCCCCGCTATCGGCGCACTGCGTTGCAGGAAACCTCGCTTCAGGGAGCGGTGGTGACCCAGGTTTGGCTTCGGCTGAGGGAGGGCGAGGTGGCCTCCGCCCGCTTAGACGTCCGGCGGGTGATGCGGGAGCGCAAGGCCAGCCAGCCCAGCGGGGTGCGGAGCCTCGGCAGCACCTTCAAGAACCCGACTGAGGAGAAGGCCGGCCAGCTGATCGATGCCTGCGGGCTCAAGGGGTTCCAGGTCGGCGCGGCCCAGGTCTCGCCCCAGCATGCCAACTTCATTTGCAACCTGGGAGGGGCCCGAGCCACCGACGTGCTTGCATTGACGGCCTTAATCCGTCAACGTGTACGAGAGCGCTTCGGGGTTGAGCTCGAACTGGAGATCATCCCCGTCGGCAGTCCCGGTTTTCAACAACGTTCCAGCTGAGGGGCAGCCATGAGTCCGCCTGCGCGCCAGCAGTCCTCCCCGGGACGGTCGTTTGGCGCGGTCGTTCCCGACGAATTCGAGGCCTGGAGGCCGCCCGGAAGCTCCCGATCCGGGCGGGCCCCGGTGCGCCGGCAGCGACCGGAGGCGACCCGGGCCAGCGCGCGTCCGATCTGGGGCCGCATCCCCGACGATGAGATCGAGGAGGTGGCGCGCCAGGCTGCGGAGCGGCGGGCGTCTCGGTTCGCGGCCCGGCAGCGTTTCCTGGGACGGCATCGGGTGTCCGCCCCCCGCAAGCCCCCGGCCCTCGACGCCCTGCGGGAGGTGGGCCGGGGCGCCAAGGCGCTGGCGCTGATTCTGGTGACGGTGACTCTCGCCGTGGTGGTACTGTTCGCCCTCCCCTGGCTCAAGGTGCAGCGAGTCGAGGTGGTGGGGTCTTCGGTGGTGTCTCGGCAGCAGTTGCTCGCGGACGCCGGAGCGCGCTGGGGTGAGAGCACGATTCTGCTCAATGCCTCGGCGATGTCCCGCAGCCTTCTGGCCGAGCCATGGGTCAGGGATGCCGCCGTGCGGGTCCGCTGGCCGGGGACTTTGGTGCTGGCCGTGACCCCGCTCCCGGCGGTCATGGTCTATCAGCAGGGGTCGGAGCAACAGCAACTGGCCGCCAGCGGGGCGGCGTTGGGCCTGGTGCCGGGGATTCCCAGCACCCAGCTGCCGCTGCTGGTTGACCAGCGCAACCTGCGGGTGGCCAAAGCCGGCACGGTCATCCTGCCAACCCGCCTGACCCAGGCCCTGGTGGCCCTCGCCCGGGTCTTCCCCGCCTCCTACGGGGTGGGGGTCAGCCGCTATCTGATCACCTCGACCGCTGCCTTGGAGATCGAGAGCAACGCGGGATGGACCGCCGACCTGGGGCCGGCCGTGACCAACTCTCAGATCTCGTCAATCGGTCAGAAGTTGGAGGCGCTGCGGGCCCTGGCGGGACAGGTGAACCTGAAGACCTCGGGTATCAAGGAGATCCACCTGGAGGACCCCACGCAGGTGGCGGTCAGCTACTGAGCGCGGGGTGGGCCGGCGGCGGTGGTCCAGACGCAAAATTGAGGGTGTACCGGGCACCTCAGCCACAACATGATGTGGTTTTGGGCCAGTTTGGGGCTTGTGCTGCTCTGACTTTGCGGCTACACTGCGAGACGGCCCCGGAAGAGTCCTGCAACGGGGCCGCTGGCGCCCCATATCCCGAGCTTGACCACAACCACACGTTGCAAAAAATCTCAGTACCACAATTGGGGATTCCCCTGATGATCGAGCGTGTCGGCGCCCATCGGGCGCCGCCTCCCCGCCCGCTCTCACCGGCACCGAGTTGAGCAGCCGCCGCCTGGTCGCTCTGGACCTGGGTAGCGCCAAGGTTTGCTGTGCGGTGGCGGAGGACGATGGCTCCAAACTTCGCGTCATCGGAGTGGGGGAGGCCCCTTCAGCGGGGGTCCGCAAGGGGGCGATCACCGATCCCGACGCGGCTACTCAGGCGATCTCCCACGCCCTCGACGCGGCTGAGCGCTCCAGTGGAGTGGAGATCGACTCCGCCCTCCTAACCCTGAGCGGTAGGCACATCCAGAGCCGGTCCAGTCAGGCGGTGGTCTCCGTCACCTCCCGGGGTGGCGTGGTCGGCTCCAGCGACCTCAACCGGGTGCTCGAGGGGGCCAGAAACGTGCCCGGGCTGGAGGGTCAGGAGGTGGTCCATCTCATCCCCCGCGAATACCAGGTCGACGCCAAGTCCGGACTCCGGGACCCTCGAGGAGCCCAGGGTGCCCGGCTCTCAGTCGACGCCGAACTGGTGCTGGCCTCGAGCGCGCATCTGGCGGCGCTGGTGGACTGCGTCCACGCCGCCGGCCTGCGCATCGACGACGTGGTGGTTCAGCCGCTGGCATCCGCTGAGGGGGTCCTGCGCGACCAGGAGCTGGAGGCGGGGGTGGCGGTGATCGATGTCGGGGCCGGGACCACCAACATCGCCATCTTCCAGGGCGGTACCATCCGCCGAGTCCTGGTGCTCCCGGTCGGTGGCCAGAACGTCACCAACGATCTGGCCACCGGCTTGCGCTGTGACCAGGACGAGGCTGAGGTGCTCAAGTGCCGACACGGCCATTGCGACCCCGCCCAGGTCCTCCCGGAGGAGATGATCACCCTGGTGGGCAGTTCGCATGTCGGGGCGGAAGAGGTGCCCCGGAGATGGCTCGCCGAGATCATTGAACCCCGGGCGCGGGAGATGGCGCGTCTGATCGGCCAGGCCCTCGACGATGAGAGCCCGGGCCTATCAAAACTGGTGGTCACCGGCGGCGGGTTCCGGCTGAGGGGCTTCGCCGCGGCGGTACATCAGATCCTGGAGATGCCGGTGCGGCTCGCTGTCCCCGAGGGGCTGAGCGGGCTGGCCGATCAGCTCGGCATGCCTGAGCACGCGGCGGCGGCCGGACTCCTCCGTTGGGGCCAGCGCTCGGGCGCCCGGAGAGACCGCGGCAACATGAGAACCATCCGCAGCGCGGGCCGGCTCAATCGCTGGCTCCACGAGCTGTTCTGACCCTGAAGGAGACGCGATGCTTCAAAGCGATCTAGAACACACCAGCCAGGGGAGCGCTCGGATCAAGGTCATCGGTATCGGCGGTGGCGGCAGCAATGCCGTCAACCGGATGATCCGGGCCAAGCTCCGTGGGGTCGACTTCATCGCGGTCAACACCGACCGCCAGGCGCTGGAGACCTCCGAGGCGCCGTCCAAGATCCACATCGGCCGCAAGGTGACCAGAGGCCTGGGCTGCGGCGGCGATCCCGAGTTGGGGGAGCTGGCCGCTGAGGAGTCGCGGGAGGAGCTCTCCAGCGTGCTTCACGACGCCGACATGGTCTTCATCACTTCCGGCATGGGAGGCGGCACCGGCACCGGCGCGGCGCCGATCATCGCCGAGATCGCCCGCACCAGCGGCGCCCTCACGATTGGAGTGGTCACCAAGCCTTTCACGTTCGAGGGCCGCAAGCGCATGGAGGCGGCGGAGAGGGGGGTGGAACAGCTCTCGGGGCGGGTGGACACGCTCATCACCATTCCCAACGACCGCCTGATCGCGGTCACCGACAAGAAGACCACCATGATCGAGGCCTTCAAGAAGGCGGACGACGTGCTCCGCCAGGGCGTCCAGGGGATCAGCGACCTGATCGTCTTCCCGGGGCTGATCAACCTCGACTTCGCCGACGTGAAGGCGATCATGATGGGGCAGGGACCGGCGCTGATGGGGATCGGCTATGGCAGCGGCGACAACCGGGCCCAGGACGCGGCGCGCGACGCGGTCTCCAGCCAACTCCTGGAGACCTCCATCGCCGGTGCCCACGGGATCCTCCTCAACGTCACCGCCAGCCCCGACCTGACCCTCTACGAGGTCAACGAGGCCTGCGATCTGATCCGGCAGAGTGCCGATCCCAACGTCAACATCATCTTCGGGGCGGTGGTCGACGATCGGATGGGCGGGGACGTGAAGATCACCGTCATCGCCACCGGGTTCAGTTCGGACGCCCAGATCAACCCCCTGCTGGCTGAGAAGTACCAGGCGACCCGGCCCCAAGACCTCCAGGAGCCTCTCCCGGAGCGCTCCCGGCAGCCGCAGCGGGAGAACCCGGACCTCTACGAGGACGTTGACATCCCGGCCTTTCTGCGGGAGCCGCGCTGAGGCTGGCGCGTCTCGAGACCGCTGGGGCCGTCGGGCCAGCGGTACTTGGCTCTGATCCGCCCCTGACCTTCAGCCAGTGGGTTCTCACGAGCCTGCGCCGCGGGTACTGGGCTCGTCAGGCGGGCTGACCGGCTGGTTCTACGCCGATGTCGCGCCCCCCTTAACCCGCCAGCCTTCGGACGGCGGCCTTAACGAAGGCCGGCAGCGTCTCGCATTCCCCGGCATTGAGTTTGACTATTGACGTGTGTATATTGTGTGTATGCCGAGAGTGAACGTCTACCTGCCAGACGACCTGGCGGCTCTCGCCCGGCCCCTGGGGCTGAACTTGTCCCACGTGCTTCAGAGCGCCCTGCGAGTGCGGATCGACTCAGTGCGAATGGAGGCTTGGCTGGGCGACTTGGATCTGCCCGACCCGCCCCCAAGCGGCCACGAGGCCACCCTCGAAGCCCTGGAGCTCGTCGAGGGCGAGCCAGGTTGTGGCTGAAGCGCTGGTCCTGGAGACGTCAGCGTTCCTCGATCTCGTGGTAGGCAACGAGGAGGGGAGGGCGGTGCGCGACGCTCTCCGCAGCCACCTAGTCCACGTATCCGACCATGCGGGCTTGGCAGTGGCGATGGCTCTTCGCGCGATGACCCGGCGCCAGCTGCTATCCGCGGCCCAGCTGGCCCGCGGGATCCAACTTTTGGCTACGGCGCCGTTCATCAGCCATCCCGCTCTCAGCCTGCTGCCGGCCGCCATGAGCAAGAGCGACCTGCGTCTCGGGGACGCCCTCTGCGTGGAGCTGAGTGACCGGCTGGCTGCCCCCCTGGTGACCACCGACGCGCGTTTGGCCACCGTTTGGCCCCGTTGCTGGCTGATCACCGTGCCCATCGCCGGTCCGCGACCAGCTCCGGCCCCCGCGTAAGGGGTCATTTACGCCCCGGCGGCTCGGGGAAGGCGCCGCGGGGATCCGGCCCGCGCGAGCCGATCAGGGGATCTGGAAGTCGAACGTGAGCGACCCGGGTGGTTCGTGCCCCGCCACCAGGGTACCCTCGCCGCACAGCCCCTGCAGTTCGTCGGTCGCGGACTCCGGGACCACTGACCAGAGGGTCTTCGACTGCGCTCCGTCGAACGACCCTCGGCACTCCGCGACGAAGGTCCCGCGCTTGCCCCTGACGCTGCCCGTAACCAGCTCGAAGCCGACGTAGGTCGCCGTGCCGTCCGCCCGGTAGCACATCAGCAGCTCCGAGCTGCCCTTTCCTTCGACGTCGCCGAGGTAATCCATGGTGATGGTGGCCCGGGTCAGCTTGGCGTCTCCCGCGAGCTCCTGATAGGTCGCCTCGTCCCAGGACCCAACCTTGAAGGTGCCGGCCGCTGCTGTCGTCATCCCCACCCCCCTTGACCTTTCGAACCTCAACCGTTGTCTGAGCCACATCAGCCTACGCTGCGGATGGACGCCCGACGGCCCCTACGAGGAGGCCGGAGAAACGGGGTCCCGGGCCTCGGGCCCCGGGCCCGCAGCCAGGGCCGGGGATGCAGCCGGCGCCAGGGTGCGCCGTGCCCGCCAGGCGGCCACCGTGGCTGCCAGCAGGACGATGGGAACCAGGGGGACGGGAAGCGTCACCCGGGGGCTGGCGTCGACCAGGATCACGGCGTTGAACAGGATCATCCAGAAGGCCAGCCAGCGGAGGTCGCGGCCTGAACCCCTGAGCGCCGCCGCGGTCCAGACCGCTGGTCCCGCCAGCAGCATGAGGTCGTGGTTGAGGCTGTGGGGCGCGACCAGCAGGGAGAGACAGACACTCGATGTGAGGGCCAGCTTCCAGTCCCGGGCGGTCTTGGGCGGATTCCGCCACCAGGCCCAGGAGAGGCCCAGCAGCGCCAGCCCAATCGAGGCCCAGGCCAGCGCCTGGGTCAGGATCCCGTGCCCGGTGAGCCGCCAGAAGAACCCGAGCACGGTCTCGTCGAGGGTGGGTGGGAATCGGGAGAAGAGGGTGTAGGACTCGATCCTGGGGAGCTGCAGCATCCCGGGAATGCTGACCACGGCCACCGTGACCGCGGCCAGCGCCACCAGGCAGACCACCGCCGCCCGAACCGCGGGGCGGTGCCAGGCGGCCACAGCCGGGACCACCATCAGCAGGAGCAGGTCCGGCTTGAAAGCCAAGAGCAGGCTGGCTGCGGCCGTGCGCGGCCACCGTCCCCAGGCAGAGCTGCACCACCAGGCCGAGGTGAAGAGCGCCAGGCAGAGCGGCCACAGCAGGTCGTACTGGCCCTCTCCCAGCGACATGTAGGTGGGGTACGAAGCGACGATCGCCAGTGCCAATGGGATGGCGTCCGCACCGAGCCGTTCCTGGCGGGCCAGCCAGATTGTGCCGACGAGGCAAAGCAAAAGGCAGACCGCGTCCCACAGGTAGAAGGCGGGCCAAAGGGGTAGGACGGTGAACGGGATCACCACCCAGGCCGCCGGGGGCAGGGCGACGAACGGTTCCACGTAGGCGCTGCCGGGCCCGTGCCCCCCGTGCCCGAGGAACGCCTCAGCCGCCACCTGGAACTGGACGGAGTACATGTGATGCGAGGCGGCGAGGCCCCCGGCCCCGATCGCCCGGGCCATCGAGTAGAAGGCCGCGAAGTCGGGCACGGCCTGCTGATCAATCTGGGCCGCGACCAAGAAGACGTAGCTGAGCAGGAGCGCCCCACTGATGAGCACGACCACTTGCCGAGTGCTGAACCGCTGTCTTCGCATTGTGGTTCTCTTCGCTTTCCCGACTATGGCGGCGGCCTCTTCGCCCGTCCCTTTCGACGCCGGAGCGAGGAGAGGGGGTGCGGGGCCGCTCAGCTATCGCAGCGGATCAGCGCTCCCGAAGTGCGGGGCGGCGGCCGAAGAGGCCCCAAGCCGTCATCCGCAGCTTGATCACCCCCTCCTGGTCGGTCAACTCGGCCCGGACCTGGACCAGGCCTCGATCTGGCCGGCTCCGCGAAGGGCGAACCGAGATGATCTCGAGCGAGCCACGGAGCTCGTCCCCCGGGTGGACCGGGCTAAGCCAGGCCACGTTGTCCACCCCTGGGGAGCCGAGGCTGGCGGCGCGATGCAGCAGGCTATCGACGTAGAGTCGCATCCAGATCGAGGCCGAGTGCCAACCGCTGGCGATGAGACCCTGGAACACCGTCTCCTGGGCCAGCGCGGGATCGACGTGGTAAGGCTGAGGGTCGAACTGCCGGGCGAACTCGACGATCTCCTCGGCAGTGATGAGGTGCGACCCTATTTGGCGGATCTGGCCGACCTCAAAGTCCTCCCAGAAGAGGTCGATCTCCGGCCCCCAGGGCGCGAACTCGGTGGGCTGCTCTTGGGCCTGCACGCTCATCTCCTGGTGCCGCTCGGGAGATCCTCCCGGTCATGCTACGCTGCCCGCACCTCGCTCCCCTTCGAAGCGGGAGGTAGAGCCCTCATTGGAGATCGCACCGCGCCCTGATGTCGGCATTCGAACCGGTCGCCAACCCGGTTAGCTTCCCCGAACTGGAAGAGCGCGTCCTCGAGTTCTGGCAGAAAGAGCACATCTTCGAGCGCGGCCTGGAGTTGCGCCGGGACGCGGAGCGGTTCGTCTTCTACGAGGGTCCCCCGACCGCCAACGGCCTGCCCGGGGTGCACCACGTCCTGGCCCGATCGTTCAAGGATTGCTTTCTCCGCTACCAGCAGATGCGCGGCCGGCTGGTGGAGCGCCGGGGTGGCTGGGACACGCATGGACTGCCGGTCGAGCTGGAGGTCGAGCGCAGCCTCCGGATCGGCTCCAAGCAGGAGATCGAGCGGATGGGGGTCGAGGAGTTCAACCGTCTCTGCCGGGCCAACGTCATGGAGTACATCGACGAGTGGGAGCGGCTCACCAACCGGATCGGATTCTGGCTGGACCTGAAGAACGCCTACCGCACCTACGACACCGAGTACATCGAGTCGGTCTGGTGGAGCCTCAAGCAGATCCACGAGCGGGGCTGGCTCTTCCGCGGCTATCGGGTGGCCCCCTACTGCCCCCGCTGCCAGACCTCCCTCAGCAGCCATGAGCTGGCCCAGCCCGGGGCCTATCGGGATGACACCCCCGACCCCGGGGTCACGGTGCGCTTTCGGCTGAGGGACGATCCTGGGACCAGCCTGCTGGCCTGGACGACCACCCCCTGGACCCTGCCCGGCAACCTGGGGTTGGCGGTGGGACCGGAGATCACCTATGTCGAGGTCCGGCAGGGGAGTGAGCGGCTAATCCTGGCCAAGGACCGCCTCGAGGTCCTGGATGGTCCCTACCAGGTGGAGCGCGAGGTCAAAGGGCGGGAGCTGGTCGGACTCCGCTATCAGCCACTCTTCTCCTACCTACCAGAGCAGCCGAGCGCCTTCACCGTGATGGCCGCGGACTTTGTCGCCACCGACGAGGGGACCGGCATCGTGCACACCGCCGGCGCCTATGGCGAGGACGACCTGAGGCTCTGCCAGGAAGCGGGGATCGACGTGAGGCACACGGTCGGGCTGGATGGGCGCTTTCTTCCCTTTGTCACCGATTTTCAGGGGATCTTCGTCAAGGACGCCGACCGGCTGATAACCCAGAACCTGCAGAGCCGGGGCCTCCTCTACCAGGAAGAGCGGATCCTCCACACCTACCCCTTCTGCTGGCGCTGTGAAACCCCGCTCCTCTACTACGCGCTCGACTCCTGGTTCATCCGGACGACCGCGGTCAAGGAGCAGATGATCCGCCACAACCAGTCGGTCCACTGGGTGCCCTCCCACCTCCGCGACGGGCGGATGGGCAACTGGCTGGAGTCGGTCCAGGACTGGAACCTGTCTCGGGCCCGCTACTGGGGGACCCCGCTGCCGATCTGGATCTGCTCCAACTGCCAGGAGCAAAGGTGCGTCGGCAGTCTGGCTGAGCTGGGCCTCAAGCCGGGCACCGACGTCCACAAACCGTTCATCGATGAGGTCACCCTGCGCTGCGACTGCGGGGGGGAGATGAGGCGGGTGCCGGAGGTCATCGATGCCTGGTACGACAGCGGCGCCATGCCCTTCGCCCAGTGGCATTACCCGTTCGAAAACGAGAAGCATTTTGCCGCCAACCATCCGGCGGACTTCATCAGCGAAGGGCTGGACCAGACCCGTGGCTGGTTCTACACCCTGCTCGCGGAATCAGTGATGCTCTTCGATCAGCCTGCCTACCGCAACGTGGTGGTGCCCAGCTTGGTCGTGGACGATCAGGGGCGGAAGATGTCCAAGACCAGAGGAAACTTCCTCGACCCCTTCGAGCTGATCTCGAAAACTGGGGCCGACGCCGTTCGCTGGTGGTTCTACACCACGGTCTCGGTGGGACTCGAGTACCGGATTTCAGTGCAGCGGGTGGCGGACACCGCCCTCCGCTTCCTCAACGTGCTCTGGAACACCCAGAGCTTCCTCATCACCTATGCCAACCTCGCCGGTTGGCAACCGTCCGCGGAAGCGCCGCCTCCGGCGAAGCGGCACCCCCTGGACCGCTGGATTCTGGCTCGACTTCAGGAGACGGTCGCCGACGCGGTACCAGCTCTCGATCGCTACGACGCCAACAGCGCCTGTCGGGCGATCGCCGCGCTGGTGGACGACACAAGCACCTGGTATCTGCGCCGGTCCCGGCCCCGCTTCCGTGGCACCCCTGAGGAGATTGCCTCCAGCTGCGCGACCCTGCACGAGGTGCTCCGGCAGACCGCGAGGCTGATGGCTCCCTTCACCCCATTCGTGGCCGACGCTATTTACCGAGCCCTCACCCCAGAAGTGGACGGGGCGACGGTCTCGGTCCACCTGGAGACCTATCCCGAACCCCAGCTCGAGCAGCTCGACCACGAACTCCTCCGCCAGATGGCGGTGGTGCGCCGGCTGGCCGAGGATGCCAGGTCGCTTAGAGAGCAGAAGGGAGTCCCCATCCGCCAGCCTCTGGCGCAGGCTGTGGTCCAGGGGGTGGAGCTGGCCGAAGAGCTGGCCCAGGTCCTGGCGCAGGAGCTCAACGTGGCCGAGGTTGTCTGCACCTTGGGCTCCGACCCGGGCCAGGTGACCGTGGAGCTGGACTTCGAGCTGACCCCGGCCCTGCGCCGCGAGGGGTTGGTCCGGTCGTTCACGAGGCAGCTTCAGGACCTCCGGCGCAAGAGCGGGCTGCGAGCGGGAGAACCCATCGAGGCCCGGTACGCGACTGACGAGGAACTGGCGGCTGCGATCGAGGAGGGGAAGGGCCAGATTCAAGCCCAGTGCTTCGTCAAATCCCTGGAGCGCGGCGAGCCCGGCTCGGAGCGACCGCCCGAGTACTCGGCGTGGTCGGAACTCAAGGTGCCACCGCATGCGATCTGGGTTGCCCTGCGCCGGCTCCGCTCCGACGCACAATGACGTCGATGGGGTCTTCCCCCGCTGCCCTAGGACGGCACATAATGCTCCCGCCCCCAGGCAGCGGCAGGTAACCCCTCCCGTCTAGCTGGCCTCCCGGCCCTGGGGAGTTCATCGAGGAAGTTCGAGCATGAGCGAGATCGCCACCACGACCCGCGAGGGCGACCTGGCCAAGATCCGCCGCCAGGTCGAATCGGAGAAGGCGCGCCTGGACCAGGAGCTGGCTCAACTGGCTGGGGTCCCCACTAACGGCGGTGGTCGAGAAGCGCCCTTCCATGAGCACCCCACCGAGCACGCCGGCGAGATGGAGGAGCACGAGCGACTGCTGGCGATCCGCGAGAATCTGCACCAAATGTACGAGCAGTGCGATGACGCGCTGGGGCGGCTGGAACGGGGCGAGTACGGACTCTGCCGCAGCTGCGGCACGGAGATCGCCATCGAGAGGTTGCGCGCCCTGCCCTATGCGACCCGGTGCGTTCCCTGCAAAGAGGCCAAGCGCGACTGACCGTTCCTAAACACCGGACCCAGCGGACAAGGAGCCGTGCCGAAGTTGAGCCCACCGCTCGGGTCGGTGGGCTCCGGGGCGATCCCGGTTCCCGCTTTATCGGAGCTGGCCACCGAAGCGGTCTTACCGCTGCTCGCCAGGCGTTTCCCGTCTCCCGCGCACTGAGGGCGACGCGCCCGGTATTCGGTTGGGTTCAGGGTCGCCCGGGTTTGGGTATCAGCCTGGCGAACTCCTGTTCGTCGACGCTACCACCGCAAGCTACCCATTGGCAACCGCATGTCGCATGCCCATGACCAGCTCCGCTACCCCACGCGGGACCCGACAAGGTCCCGGGGCGTCTTGAGTAGATCACGGCCCTGGCCCCTTTGGACGGGGGTAGCGGCGATCCTAGTCTTCGGCGTCGATCGACTCACCAAGTTCTGGGTCACCCATTCGCTCGCTCTGGGACAGCAGCTCTGGCCCAGTTCGCCAGTCCACATCTACTACACCGAGAACAGCGGGGCCGCCTTCAGCATCCTGCCCAGTGCGGACTGGCTCTTCCTGGCGGTGGCGCTGGCGGTGGTTTTGGTCATCGCCTGGCGCTGGCGGCTCCTGGCCCTCCAGCCCTGGTGGGTGCAGACCGGGGTGGGGTTGTTGCTCGGAGGGGCGCTCGCCAACGCCGTGGACCGGGTGACCGAGGGCTACGTGGTGGACTTCATCCAATTCCCGCACTTTCCCGTCTTCAATGTCGCCGACTCCGGGATCACCGTAGGGGTCGTGATCCTGCTGGTCCGGATCACGCTGGCTGGCCGCGCCGGTGCCTGAAGTGGCTCCGCCGCCAGCTGGGCGTGGGCTCGCACCCGCCCTCCCGTCCGAGGCTGGCCTCCGCCTCGATGTCTTCCTCTCCGCGCGATTGGGCGGGACGCGCGCCCACGCCCAGCGGCTGGTGAAGGAGAGCCTGGTCTCGGTGGGTGGGCGCCTCGTACTGCGGCCTTCGCAGCTGGTCCGCCAGGACGATGTCGTTTCGCTCGCGCCGGAAGCCCCAACGGCGGTTTCGGAGGAGCCTTTTCAGGAAGTGCGCGTCGTGTATCAGGACGACTCCCTGATGGTCGTGGATAAGCCCGCCGGAATGGTGGTGCACCCCGGACCGGGGCATCGGGACGGCACTCTCGCCCAGCTGGTCCAGAGCTGGGGCGGACCCTGGTCGATGGCCGGCGGCGAGGAGCGCGCCGGGATCGTGCACCGGCTCGACCGGGGCACCAGCGGGCTGTTGGTGCTGGCGCGGACCGAGGAGGCCCACCGAAAGCTGGCGCGCCAGCTCCGCACCAGGACCATGGGCCGTGAGTACTGGGCGCTCGCCGAGGGCGGGTTCCGAGAGGACCGGGGTCGCATCGAGGCGGCGATCGGCCGGGACCCGAAGCGGCCCCGCCGGATGGCGGTCGGTGCTGGTGGTCGCGAGGCGGCCACCGAGTTCGCCGTCTTGGAACGCTTGCCCCAGCACACGGCGCTGCGCCTTCGGCTTCTGACCGGGCGCACTCACCAGATCCGGGTCCACCTCGCCTACATCGGAAGGCCGCTGGCCGGGGACGGGCTCTACGGCACCTCGTCAGCCGGTGGCCTGTCCCGTCCCGCCCTGCACGCTGCCATGCTCCACCTTCAGCACCCGGACGACGGCCGGGAGATGGCCTTCGTCAGCCCCCTCCCGGCGGACCTGGAGCTGCTCCGTCTCCAGGTCGGGGCCTCGCCCGGCAGTCGAGCCGTCTGGCCCTGGGAACCCCTAACCTCGAACCCGGAATGACCAAGAGTTCAGGTAGAGGACGTCTCATCGTGCTATCGGGGCCGAGCGGGGTGGGCAAGGACACCGTGATCGGGGAGCTGCTGGGGTTGCGGCCCTCGCTTCGGCGCCCCGCCGCCTACACCACCAGGCTGCCCCGGCCCGGCGAGGTCGACGGGCGCGACTACTCGTTCGTCAGCCCCGAGGCCTTCAGCGACAGGGAAACCACTCACCAGTTCTTGGAGACGGCTTCGGTCCACGGCAATCGCTACGGCACCTCGCGGGCCCGAGTGGAGGAGCTTCTCGATAAGGGCCAAGACGTGCTGCTCAAGCTCGACGTGCAAGGCGCTGCCCAACTGCGGGACGCCGGGGTCGACGCCACCTTCGTGTTCCTCGCTCCGCCCTCCCGGGAGGTGTTGCTGGAGCGGCTCCTGCGCCGGGAGACCGAGAGTGCCGAGGAGCTGGCCGTTCGCACCAGGGACGCCGACCGGGAGCTGGCCGAGGCCGGCTGGTATCACCACGTGGTGGGGAACGATGAGGTGAGGCGGGCGGCCCGCGAGGTGGCCGCCATCCTGACCGAGAAGGCCCCCGCCCCGAGCTGAACGACCCCTGGCGCCTGCCACAATGGCTTCGGGATGGCTGAGGAGATGCGGCCGGGGCTCAGCGGACGCAAGGTCGCGGTCCATGTCTGCGGCGGGGTGGCGGTGGTCAAGGTGCCTGAGCTGATCACCTCGCTGCGCCGTCAGGGCGCCGAGGTCAGGGTGGCGATGACCCCTTCGGCCACCTCGTTCATCTCGCCGACCACTCTGCGGGCACTGTCGGGCAACCCCGTCGCCTGGCGCCTCTTCCCGGCCAAGGGAAGCGCCAGAGATGCGGACCAGGGGGAGGGACACGGGATGGCCCACATCGACCTCTCCAGCTGGGCCAACTGTCACCTGGTGGTGCCCTTGACCGCCTCCACCCTGGCCCGGCTGGCGACCGGGCTGGCCGACGACGTGGTCAGTTCTACTCTGCTGGCGACGACAGCGCCGATGATTTTGGCCCCGGCCATGGAGACCGGAATGTGGCGCAACCCCGCGACCCAGAAGAACCTCGCCACCCTGGTTGCGAGGGGAGCACTGGTGGTCGGGCCGAACAGTGGCCGGCTCGCCTCCGGGCGCATCGGGGAGGGCCGCCTGGCCGAGCCAGCAGAGATCGTGGCCGCGACCCTCCGGGTCCTGCAACCGTACGGATTGATGCGGGACTGGGAGGTTCTGGTCACTGCGGGAGGCACGCGCGAGCCGATCGACCCGGTCCGCTACCTCGGCAATCGGAGCAGCGGGAAGATGGGGGAGCGGCTCGCTGCGGAGGCAGCGGCTCGAGGCGCCCTGGTCCACCTGGTGACGGCCGCCGAGGCCGCCCCGGAGCTGCCCGGGGTCGAGACGGTGAGGGTGGAGACGGCCGATGAGATGCTCCGCGCCTGCCTGGCCCGGCTTCCTTCAGTGCGCCTCGTCCTGATGGCGGCGGCGGTCGCCGACTTCCGAGTGGAGCAGCCGGCCTCCCACAAGCTCCACCGACGCGACCAGCCGGAGCTGGAACTGCGGCTGGTCCCCAACGTCGACATCCTCACCCAGCTCATGGCGGATAGACCTCCGGGGTGCCTCGTCGTCGGCTTCGCCGCCGAGACTGAGGACGTGGCCCAGCGCGGGCTGGCCAAGCTGAAGCAGAAGGGCTGCGACATGATCGTCGCCAATCCCGTCAGCGGCGAGCACTCGGCGATGGGGGGAGACATGGCCGAAGCCACCCTGCTCACCCGGGACGGCCGCACCACGCAACTGGACTGGCGGCCCAAGTCGGCGATCACCGCCGCCATCCTGGATGAAGTGCAGCGGCTGGACGAGGACGCTCCGAGACCCTCGTTCACCGGGTGAGCCCGTCCCTGCACCTAGTTGCCCGGGTGTCCCCCGACCTCCGGGCGGGTCCGCCGGCGGGGCTCTACGACTACCTCATCCCCGAAGAGCTCCGGGGCCAGCTGCGCCTGGGCCAGCGGGTGGTGGTGCCCTTCGGGCGCCGCCGGGTGTTCGCCTTCGTGGTCGAGCTTCTGGACGATTCCCCAATCGAGCAACTGCGCCCTTTGGAGCGGATCCGGGACGAGGAGCCGCTCCTGCTTCCCCACCAGATCAGCCTCGCCCAGTGGATCGCCGCTCACTATCTATGTCCGCTGCCTGAGGTCCTGCGCGCCATGATCCCGCCAGCCCTCCGGACCGGCAAGGCAACCTCCCGGCGCCTCGGCAGCCCCAAGGCGACCGCCAAGGAGCCGGCGGCGCCGGCCAAGAGCCTGGCCCGGCTGGACCTCACCCCGGAGCAGGAGGAGGTCTTCGCCCCCATTAGGGACGCCATCTCCTGGTCGAGGGCGGACGAGTTCCTCCTCTTCGGGGTCACCGGATCGGGCAAGACTGAGGTGTATCTGGCCGCGATCAAGGCGGCGCTGGCCCTGGGCAAGGGGGCCATCGTGCTGGTCCCCGAGATCTCCCTCACCCCCCAGACCGAGAAGCGGTTCCTGGTCCATTTCCCGGGAATCGTGGCCGTACTCCATTCCGGGCTGACCGTCGCCGAGCGGGGCCGGGAGTGGCGACGGGTGCGCGCCGGCCAGGCCCAGGTGGTGGTCGGATCCCGCAGCGCCGTCTTCGCGCCGATGGCCAATCCCGGAGTTGTGATCGTGGACGAGGAGGACTCGTCGTCCTACAAGCAGTACGACGCCATGCCCCGCTACCAGGCCGCGGACGTAGCCCGCCACCTGGGGCGGATTCTCTCGGTGCCCGTGGTCCTCGGCAGCGCCACCCCGCGGCTGGAGGCCTATCAGCAGGCGCTGGGCGCCAAAGGGCTCCGCCTGCTGCGAATGCCGCACCGGTTCGGGGGGCGGCCGCTACCGCCGGTCGAGGTGGTGGATCTGCGGGAGGAGCTGGCCTGGGGCAATCGCTCCCCTTTCTCCCGGCGGCTCACCGAGTTGGTGACCGAGACCCTCTCTGAGGGCGGCCAGGGGATCCTCTTCCTCAACCGGAGGGGGACCTCCAGCGTCGTGCTCTGCCGCAGCTGTGGGGAGGCGCTGGGATGCCCCAACTGCTCGGTGTCCCTGACCCTCCACTTCGAGGGGCGGCTCTGCACCTGCCACTACTGCGACCACCAGGTGGCGCTACCCGAGCAGTGCCCCACCTGTGGCAGCCGGCTGCTCCGGGCGCTGGGGGCTGGGACCGAGCGGATCGAGGCCGAGGCCAGAGAGCTCTGGCCCGAGGCCCGGATCCTCCGGATGGACCGGGACACCGTCGGGCACCGCGATGCCCACCGGGAGATCTACGAGGCCTTCGTGCGCCGCGACGCCGACCTCCTGATCGGCACCCAAATGGTGGCCAAGGGCTGGGACCTGCCGGGGGTCAGGCTGGTGGGGATAGTCAACGCCGACATCGCCCTCCACTTCCCCGACTTCCGAGCTGCCGAGAAGACCTTCTCCCTGCTGACCCAGGTGGCCGGCCGGGCCGGGCGCGGCGATGAGCCTGCCCAGGTGATTCTCCAGACGTACAGCCCGGACCACTCCGCCATCCAGCTCGCCAGCGCCCACGACTACGAGGGCTTCGCCGCCATGGAGCTGGAGGTGCGCCGCCAGCTCCGCTTTCCACCGTTCACCAGGCTCCTGGTCCTCACCCGCAGCGATCCGAGCGACCGCGAGGCGCGGGAGCAGGCGGAGCGGGAGGCGCTTCGACTCCGGGGGCTGCTGGAGGGAAGTGGGGTGGAGGTGTTGGGGCCGAGCCCCGCGTTCATCCCGAGGCTGCGCTCCCTTTACCGGTGGCAGCTGACGATCCGGGCGACACGGCTGGAGGCGGTCCGGCCCCATCTTCCCGAAGGCCGCGGCTGGGCCATCGACGTTGACCCTGCGTGACCGGACCTCCCCGCAAGCGCAGCCGAGCACGGTGGGGCCGGGACTGGGAGACTGAGCACCTTCGCCATCCCCGTCCGCTCGGGACCGCCGCAGCGCGGGCAATCCTGGAGGTGACTCGGTGCGCGTCGTCTTCGCCGGATCGGCCGAGTTTTCAATACCGGTCCTGAGGGCCCTGGCGGGCTCCGGCCACGAGGTTGTCGAGGTGCTGACCGCGCCCGATCGAGATGGCAGCCGGGGTGCCGCGGCGCCCCGACCAGTTAAGGCCGAGGCCCTCGCGCTGGGGCTACCGGTGGAGCAGCCGCCCCGGCTCACCGAGGACTGCTGGCGCGACTCGGCGTCGCGCCGCGAGTCGGATGTGCTCGTGGTGGCCGCCTACGGGCAGCTGCTGCCGCTCGCGGTGCTCGATTCGATGCCCCAAGGAGGAGTGGGGGTGCATCCATCGCTGCTGCCCCGCCACCGGGGGGCATCGCCGGTGGCGGCGGCGATCCTGGCGGGCGACAGCCGGACCGGGGTTACCGTATTCCGCATGGACCAGCGGATGGATGCGGGCCCGATCCTGGCCCAGCAGGCGATCCCCATCCCGGGATCTGCCACCACGCCATCGCTGACCTCCCGGCTGGCCCAGCTGGGTGCCCAGATGGTGGTGGAGGCCCTGGACCGGCTGGAGGGCGGGGATGCCAGCGACATCCCTCAGCTGGACTCGGGGGCCACCTACTCGCACCGGCTGGGACGGCAGGACGGCAACTTGGACTGGTCCCAGACCGCGGCGGCGATCGACAGAAGTCTGCGGGCGCTGACCCCCTGGCCGGGGGTCACGGTTCCGGTGGCGGGGGCGAGGGTCAAGCTGCTCCGCGGTGCTCCCGACCAGGGAGCTGATGAGGTGCCGGTCACCGAACTGGGCGAGATCGTGGAGCGGGGCCAGGATTGGATCCTGGTCCAGACCGCTGTGGGGGCCTTTAGGGTCGAGCTGATCCAGCCCCTGGGCCGGCCGCCCATGACCCCGGCCGCCTTCCTTCGGGGCCGACAGCGGACCTCAGGGGGGCGCCGCCGTGGCTGAGCCCAAGGAGCCGCGGCTGCTGGCTCGCAACAAGCGGGCGCGGCACGAGTACCACATCCTGGAGCAGGTCGAGGCGGGGATCGAACTCTGGGGAACTGAGGTGCGTTCCCTGCGCCAGGGCGGGGCCCAGATCACCGAGGCCTACGTTCGGATCGAGCGGGGGCAGGCCTGGCTCTACGGCGCGCACATCCAGCCGTACGAGTTCGGCAATCGCCAGAATCACGACCCCGGGCGCTCGCGCCGTCTGCTCCTGCACCGCCGCCAGATCGACCACCTGGCGGGCGCCGTCAAGCAGCCGGGGGTCACGTTGGTCCCCCTGGACCTGCATCTCTTCCGCAACCGGGTGAAGGTGGAGCTGGCCTTGGGCAAGGGCAAGCGCGAATACGACAAGCGCTACGCGCTGGCCGAACGGGAGGCGAAGCGGCAGATGGAGCGCGGGGTGCGTCGGGACTGGAAGAGCGGGGTATAGTTGCCCTACGACCTGCTCGTGGGGGCGTGTGGCTTCGACGGGGACGTGGGTTGCGAGATGGCGTGTCGAGCCCCGGGCTCGTAAAACTGGGAAAAGGCATTAACTGCCAACAATCAGAGCCAACCGGCTCTGGCCTACGCTGCCTGATCTGATCAGGAAGTAAAGCCAAAAGATCGGGCTTAGGCCCGACGTCGACCGGGCGAGTGTCTGTGGCGCCCGGAGCCGACGCAAATACAGCGGGCTTGCTCACGAGTGGCGTTTCAGCGCTCGTGGGGACTTTCACTGAGACTGGCCCGCTTCGAGCCCGTCCGGGGGCGCTCTGCGGGTGAGATCAATTCTCGGGCTACACACGTAGAGGTCTCGTGAGACGCGCTCTCGGACCCGGGTTCGATTCCCGGCGCCTCCACCAGGGTTGTTGCAGGGCGAGTTGCAAGGTTGGTCAGATCAGCCAGTTTTGGGGCTTGCGAGCGTCGCTGAAGCTGGCGAATCTGGCTGCAGCCGCCGTCCTGAGGGGCTGAAGCTCCGCCCTGGACCTGCCCGAGAGGGTTAGAGCGACTAGTGAGGGCTCGGAGGGCGCGCTAAACCCACCTCGGTGGGTTGGCGGGTTAGCTCAGGCGAGCTGGTGGGACCAATACCACCGGCGGTGCTGGCCCAGCCGGCGCCCGAGCGGCGGCGTCTCGCCGGTCGGCGCGGAAGTGGAGCAGCCGCCCCACCATGTCGCCGCCCTTGGTAACTGTCGGCGGGCCGACCTTGGCCTTGGCCTTGCCCCAACCGGCGCGCTGCAAGACCCGCAGCCACTCGATCAGCAGCGCGGCGCTGGCCCGCAGCTGCTGCCACGCCATCCCGGGGCGCTTGGGCCGCAACGCCAGGCAGTCCGGCGCTACCAGATATTGGATCCTCAGGTCGCGGTGCTTGTGCTCGTAAGACTGGTGGGAGACCCGCATGGCCGCGTAGGCGTCCTCGGTTCGCTACAACGGCAATAGATCACACGGCGAGCTGGAGCACAGAATCGTCTGCTCGCCCCCGCACAGAGGGCTGCCGGTCCGGCACCTGAACCACAGCCGGCCTTGTCCGTCGGCCAGCCCAACCTCACCCCAGGTGATCGGGTAGCAGTGATCTCGCCTTCCTCCGCAGCTCCTGGCCGCGTCCCTGAGGTCCATGAGATCGCGATGCGTCGGAGGAGAGAGGAAATCAGGCTAGAACCGGTCGAATACCCAACCACCAGACAGCTTGACGCCTCGGTGGCGCCCGGCGCCGAGGCGTCGACGCGCACTAACCTATCGTCGGAGATAACGCAGCTCCGATTGGGTCCATCAGGAGGTACAGAAAACGTGGAAGTCGAACTGCAGCGGGTCTCCGAGAGGGACAAGACAGTGCTTGCCAATCTCCTGCAGCTGTACCGGCATGACCTGTCTGCCGAACGTGCCATTGAGCTCACCGAGCACGGCACCTTCATCTACCGCTTCCTCGACCATTACTTTGTCGACGGGGGCGACCGTGAGGCAGACTTCATTCGCGACGATGGCACTTTGGCCGGCTTCATCATGACGCGCCTCCTGTCGGAAGGGGTTCGCGAAATGTCCGAATTCTTCGTAGTGCGGGCTCATCGCCGCCGCGGAGTGGGCCGCCGCGCCGCAGAGCTGGTCTTCAGGCGCCATCCCGGGTCATGGGAGGTCGCGTTCGACGATGGCACCCAAGGCGCAGCGACATTTTGGCAGGTAGTGGTGGCGGGTGCAGCGAAACTCCCGGTTCGGCAGCGGAAGGCACACCCGCCAGAGCGCAGCTTTCACCAGACCGTACT
>OCZT010000715.1_pt1 | contig 33465 bp, 26 predicted proteins | sample 1539031 | NCBI WGS metagenome assembly OCZT01 (sample SAMEA3539308, study PRJEB22396) | soil metagenome | biome: tundra; feature: field; material: soil | place: USA | collected 2010-05 | depth 0.15 m | reverse complement strand
CAAGGTCCTCTTTCCTGATTCCATATGGTTCAATTTCCCTAATTCCTGGAGTATCAATTACAAATGTATTCTTATCAACCTTAAACATTGTGCTGGTAACAGTTGAATGGGTTCCTTTTTCATTAAAGGTGCTGACCAGCTTTGTTTTAAGATTCAGACCGGGATAGACTTTATTAAGCAGGGATGATTTACCCACACCTGACTGTCCCCACAGAATATTTTTCTTTCCGGTAAAAAGCTCTTTTAATTTATCTATCCCGATATCAGCCTTAGCGCTTGTTCTTATCACTTTGTAACCAATGATTGAATAAATCTCCTCCCACTCAGAAAGTAAGTTTTCCTGGTCGAGGTCTTCTTTATTTATAATAATAAAGCAGTTCAGCTTAGCACTTTCGCCGATCACAAGGAAGCGGTCTATAACTTTATTATTGAATTCAGGAGCAAATATACTGGTTACTATGAAGAAATTATCAATGTTTGATGCAATTATCTGTTCAAGTCTTTCCCCCCTGTAGCTTGAGCCTTTAATTTTGGGAGCCTTGCGGGATATATATTTCTCTCTATTCTCTATACTGTAAATGGATCCAGTCCCATCTTCATTCAAATTATAATCAACGTAGTCCCCGACAGCGGCAATATCAATCAGATAAAGCTTGTCCCTCTTCATGTTAAAGTCTTTTTTGAATTTACCCTTTAAAGAGCACCTTACGACATTATTTTCATCTGTGGTAAAAACGTAATAATCCTTACTTTCAATCCTGCTAATAAAGCCTCTGATTCAAACCTCCGGTATAAATAAAAAAAACGTCCTAAAAAAATAGGACGCTTGAAAGAATAAGTCAAATTGTGCAAAACTTAAAATCTATATGTCCCCGTGAGAATAAAGTGATTTTCTTTTATATCCTGGGTTGTTCTGGATAGGTTTGAACCGTAATTATCACCAATATCACTATACCAGCCATGCGCGAAAGCAAGGTCGAGACCTATTGTTTCTTCAGCAAGGAATCCGATACCGACAGTAATATACTTCTTATCAAAAGAAGCCGGGTCACCTTTGTAGGCAGAAGGTTGAACAAAATATCCGGCTCTGACTCTTAAACCGACTGCTGGAATGGTGTATTCTGCACCAACGTTATAATTGACAACAGCAGTAAGATCATTCTTGATAACTTTGTTTAAATCTGCGATATCAACTGCAGCGATTCCATCGGGGTTTTCAAATTTAAGTTGGGAATAATCGATCAGAGTCCCCTGTGCACTAAGTATAAGTCCTATAATATTAAATGAGAAACCGGCGCCAATTTCGAAAGGAGTCACAATATCGTATTGGACATTATCACTGAAATCCTGTTGATTAAGGTCATATCGCTGATTTGCAAACTGGCTATATCCGTTAACAGTGAAACTTTCTTTAATAGTAAAGGTTTTAGGGAACTGAATAGTTAATCCAAATCTTGACATTCTGTTGAATTGATAGAGGACACCAAGTTTAGCATCCCAACCAGAAATGTCCCATTTAAGAAGTTTGTTCAGGTAAAACGTCTGAAAGTTTACAGATGCAGGGTCAGTAGTATCAACGACTCCTTTAAAAGTATTGCCGGTAGCATCTTCATAATAATCACTGTTGGACTCATATGAACCACTGATGATGTTTAAATTTAATCCAACGAACAAATTTTTGTAAATTTCAATTGCACCTGAAAAAGTCCAGTCATTTATCCCTCCCGAATTAAGAATATTACCGCTCTGGTTCAAGGATCCCTTTAGGAGAGTAAATTCACTGGCATATTGAGAATTTATATATACCGGAGAGGAGAGATGAAGTTTAGTAGTAAGATTGGGCTGGTTAGCAGCCAGAAAACTAATAAAAGAAGAACTTTGGTTAATCCCGTTAAAGCTAAGTGCATCGTTAAAGTTTTTCGTGTTCTGATACGATAAACCAAATACAAGGCTTCCGCGGATTGTGGGGAAGGGGAATGCGAAGCTAACCCTATCGAGTGTTGTAGAACTGGCAGTGTTATTAGAAGATTGTCCGATAGCGGAACCATTAGAATTTAAAGTTGCATCATTACTAAAATTGGAATAGTCCAGACCGCCTGAGAATTCCATTTTCTTTAACAACCCAAATCCTGCTGGATTAAAAAATCCGGCAGTTGCATCATCGCTTAAACCAATATAACTATTTCCCATACCTAATGCTCTTGCAGAAGAACCTATTCCCGTATACCCAAGTCTTAAAGCATCATTTATAGTCTGCGGATATACGATTGTTGTTAAAATAACAAATATGATTAGTAGTTTTGTACAACTTCCCAATTTCATTATTTTCTGCCTCCATCATTTCTGTTGCCGTCATTATTTCTTACTGATCCAGAGCTAGTACTCTGCCTGGAGTTATCAGAGCTAGAATCCGTTTTTTTAGTATCTGAACCTGATGTAGTTGTCCCGGAACTAGTGCTGCCAGAACCTGACACAGTAACAGGAGGTGTATTTATTATCTCTCCTGTGTTTCTATCAGATTGGCCTCTGCCGTCACCGGAGTTTCTTATTGGACTAACATCCCCACTTCTGGTATTGGTTGTCTTACCATTATTTTTGTTGTTATTATTGCTAACGGTAGGGGGAGGAACCGAATACCACCAAGGGATATTATAATAGCCGGCATAAGGTCCATAATAGGGCTCATTATAATAAACGTCACCATAAATGTCTGCATTATTTTCAGAACCGCTGTAGTATTCTGTAGTATCACTCGAATTATATTCGGAGGTTCTGTCTGCAGTTGGAAAATCCATTCCCGGACTCCAGATTACCGTATAACATCCTGTGATATTAAGAAAAAGAAAAATAGCTGCAACACATAATAATTTTTTCATATTTCTGCCTTTATCTGCGTGAATGGCCGCCGCTACTCCTACCCGAGCCGCCGCCTCTGTTAGAAGAACCATTACTTCTGTTTGAACCGTTGCCATTATGAGAAGGGGATGAATTTCGTTGCGGAGCAGGGTTGTAGGTCCTTTGAGGTGGTCTATTACCTCTTGAATTAGTCCTATTCCCGTTCCTATTGTCTCTTACTATTGGATATTGTCTGTTTCTTCCGACTTCATTCCTGTTTCTGATATTAGGCGCCTGAGATTTGGGAGTTACAACATAATTCCTGTTCCGAACATTAGGAACATTAGATCTTGGATTTACTGTAGCATTCCTATTTCTTGCTGTAATGTTTGTTTTATCTATAATAGTTCTGGTAGTAGTTCTGCTATTACTGTTGACAAGTCTTGTTCTGTCTGAATTTCTGGAATAAATACCGGCACCTCTGGTAAGAGTACCTCTTACGCCATAGCTGCTGTTTCTAAAACCACTATTTCTTAATGTAAAGGCATCCCTTGTTCTGGTTTTATTAAATCCTGAATTATACCAGCCGTGTCCATGGTGAAATCCACCGCCAAATCCAATTCCCCAATAGGGATAATAGAAGAAAGGATTATAAGCAAAATAATAGGGAGCGCACCACCCATCATAAAAGAAAGGATCCCAATAGAAGGGGTCATAATAATTACCTACACCAAAACCTATTGCAACGGAAGGATAATAATTGGAATAAAATCTTCCATAGTAAGGATAAGGACCATTATCAATATTTATATCTCCTTGGTCATCATTGTAAGAAGTATCCTGACTGGCATAAGAATCATTATTGTAATTATCATCATTATATGAACCATTTTCAGGATATTTATCTCCAGAACCTCTCGTAGCTAAATTAGTATAACATCCGGCGAGGAACAAACCGCTTAATAATAAAAGCAGTAACGGGGAATATTTCAACATTTTCATTTTTTTACCTCCACTAAATCTAGGTAAATATCTGCAAAAATCAGGCCTAATCAAAATTTTTTACAGGTATCATTTGATCCTATTTTAACATCATTGAGTAATTTCTTGTATATATTTTTATACTTTAATGTATAGTTTAAGATACATATCAAAAAGAATTTTGTTCCAACCAAAAGTACTATATGTGAGCAACCCGACTACCTTTTTATTAAATTCAATATCAATTATAATTCAGCCGGCACTATTTAATGCCCACTTACTAATTATTAGACAATTATTTCCTTAAAAAGGTTTGAAGGGGTAAAAAATTATCCGCTATATAAAACACGGGGAGACTTATTCATTTCCCTTGTTCTGTAATTCTAACTGTAAAAATCACTTGAATATATTTCTTACATATTCAATTTTAATACTTCTGTCAGCAGTAGTTGGAGACCATTTTTTATTATTGAGCAAGTCTCTTAAATCGAAACCTAAAGTAAATCCTTCTCCCATGACCCATCTTAATCCCATATTCAGATATCCGTTGCCGTTACCAAAATATTTTGTATTGTTATCGTTTAAAGCAAGGTCATATTCACCAATTACGGAAAGGGTTGCGCCGATAGTTTTTTCAAAGCCCATATTAAGGTTAACATAATTATCCCCATCCTTGTTTTCCAAAGTATAATTCAAAGTACCATGCACGCTGAAAAATCCCATAAACGCAAAATTTTTACTAACAGCACCGAAAAAACCAGGGGATTTAACAGTATATCTACCCGAGGAATCAAAATAGAGACCCTTTCCCTGAGAATCGAAACCGAAAGTTAATGCAGGTAATGAATAGGATTCATTAAATAAACGGAATCGTAAATTAACCCCAGGATATTTATACCAGCCGGGAGAACCGGCGCCGATTATATTTGATCCTCCATAAGAAATGCCGAAACTTATATTATCGAATACACCTACCTCAAGTATAGCTACTAATGCGCCACCAGGTAAAACATCAGAAGTTGCTCCTACAAAGCCTTTTTCCAGTATACCGGCTGTTGGCATATCAATCAACATCCGGTTTTCATATTTTGCGGATTCCCCAGCGGTACCCTGGCTAAAACTGTTTGAACTAAATAGTAAACAGATGCAGAGCAAAATCACCTTTTTCATATTCCCTCAAAATCTGGTTGAGATAAGTTAATCAACATTCAAAAGATAATAATAATGGAGTATATATAGAAATGTCTTATAATTAAACAACATTGGGTTCGATAATAATTTCTATGGTAGAAGGGAGCAGAGAATATTTTGCCTTTATGGTAACAGATACTTTGCCAGGCTTCTCTTTTGCCCTTAATTTTAATATCCCATTGGCATTATCCTGGAATATAACTTCAACCAGATCCTTTCCTTCGTTAAATGTAAATTCGGCATAGGATTTTCTAAAAGGAGCTTTCCCCCCGAATGAATTTAATGGCACTGTTTCTATTACTAAAGTTGAAGAATTATCAGCGTACAATTTATCCGGGATTATATTATAGGTTACTTCATAAATGCTGAATATATAGTGGTAGGAGGAGAATCCCGTTATAAAAATTAAAAGTATAAATATTAAATAGATTTTACTTCTCCTCATTATTACTTTTTTAATTGATTTAATTTTTTATAATGTACAATAGTTTTTACCATAATATCAATAATCCTATGCACTACGTTATCAGGAACACCGTCTATATGTTTTGATTTAATTCTCATATCGCACTGGTCATTAACATAATCAATTACTATAAATTTTTTATTCTCAGTAATAACAATTTCTGTAGAAAAAAAATCGAGGCCAGTAAGCATGGCGATTTTTTTTGTAACCAGCAGAAGCCGGCTCAGCCTGAAATTTTTCATCTCATCTGAATTTAATTCATCATATATGTGGGTTAAATCATTCCACCAGACGGGGATAGGTCTCCCGAAAGCCCAAAAAGATCTGAACCATGCTCTTCTTCCATTTATAATCGAAGGATAAATTTTCTGTTGAAGGATATATTTATCATCTGAATTAGTAAGTCGTTCTTCAAGGACCTCTTTTAGAGATTCTGCCCCTGTAACAACACCCATTCCTCCCCCCGTATTATTGCAAGGCTTTATTATAAATGGCCTCCCTAATTTTGAAAGTTCATCAATAGAAATAAAAATATTCCTGAACTGATTATGGGGAGGGATTATGATTGAGTAGGGGACTTCAAGACCGGTAGTAATAAATTCAAGATGCATACTGGCTTTATCTATAGCATGCCGAATCTTCTTATATGGGTTAAAAATTTTAGTTTTCCTTCGGGCGAATATTTTGCCCAGGTGTATAAAATTATCGTTAACATCCGAGGCACGGTCCAGATAAAAGTTAAAGCCTAATTTCCTGTTCTTAATTTTTTCTGTGACTTCATTAATATTCCATCCCGTAATTCTGAAAGAAGTAAGACCTGCCTTATGTATTGACGACTCGATGAGATTTATAAAATCATCGTCATACTCCCACACATAAGCAAGCCCGATATCATAAATTTCCATAGTAATAAGATAGTTCTTTGTATCCCAAATTTAATCAAAATATATAAAAAACTAATTAAATATAAACCTTTTAGCGGTTCAAACAGTCCTATAGTAAATTGTATTATTACTATATTTACATTTAGGAATAAAATCAAAAGATGTAGCAGTTCACAATAAATTTCTGCAAAAAGTTGTTTATTATCATCAAATTATTACATTTAATTATTTCCCAATCATTTATATCTTTCAATTTATATGATAAAATATTTCGCACCTGCATTATTAGCACTTATTATTTTTAGCTGTTCATCGAATAAGGAATTAGTTAAAGAACTTAAAACTTCCACTGTTGTGCTGGTTAATCCTGCAGAGAGGGAAAATTATGCTCTAGACCATTTTATAAATGGTACAGTTGCAGAAGCGAAGGGGGATTATGCAGGTGCAATTTCAGAATATCTTGAATCCCTTTCCCAAGACACGAGTGCAGCGATATATTATGCACTGGCAAAGAATTATTATGTGCTGGATAAAATTCCACAGGCACTTAACTGTGCTAAAAGATCAATCGATTTGAATAAAAACAAGATAGAATATTATGAGCTTCTTGGAGATTTATTTAACACTGCCAAGCAGAATGATTCCGCAACTGTAATTTATGAAAAAATTATTAATATGGATTCCACAAATTATTCAGCATACTATAAACTTGCTCGGATTTATGAAACTACCAAACCTCTGAAAGCTATAGAACTCTATAACAAGTTAACTATTTTTGTGGGTCCCGACTGGAGTATTTTAATGAGAGTCGGTGAATTATATGAAAAGCTTGGGGATAATGAATCGGCTGCCAATTCTGTTGTTAAACTTTTAACTATAGACCCGAATAATATTGCACTGCAGAAATTGTTGGTTGAAATTTATGAGAGGGGGAAAAAGTACGATAAAGCTCTTGAAATTATAAATGATATACTGGAAACTTCTCCTGAGGATCTTGATGCACATGAGAGGAAGGCACAGCTATACATTGTACAGAATAAATGGGAAGAGGCATCCAGGGAATATGATATACTTCTTAAACACCCGGAAATACCATTTGAAGGAAAATTGAGGATAGGCGCTTCATACTTTGCGAAGTCACTTTCAGATTCTTCTTTATATCCAATAGTTAAAAAATTCTTTACTAAACTGGATCAGGATACCACTGCAGTGCAGATCAAAATATATCTCGGTGCTCTTAATTTTTTACTTAAAGATGATAATGGAGCTGAAAAGGTACTTATAGCAGCTGCTGAAATAAAGAGTTATAATTCACAAAATTGGCTTCAGGCAGGGGGATTATTATTTGATAACAAAAAGTATAAGGAAACTTCCAAGCTGATGAAATTCGCAGTCCCAATCTTTCCTGAGGACTTTGCTGTTAATTTAATTGTTGGACTGTCATTTGCACAAATAGAAAATCCTTCTGAAGCCAAAAAATATCTTCAAAAAGCAATAGAATTATCGCCATATGATGTTAATGCATTATCTGCTTACGGTTATACATTGAACCAGCTAAAAGATTATGATAATGCTGTTAAATATCTTAATAAAGCATTAACTTTAAAACCAGGAGATGTAAACCTCCTGGGAACTCTGGGTCTTATCTTTAATACACAGGAAAAATGGACGGAATGCGATAGTGTTTATGAAAAAGCTCTTAAATTAGATTCAGCGAATGCATTAGTAAATAACAATTTTGCTTATGCATTATCGGAGAGAGGACTACATCTGGAAAGAGCAATGATAATGGTAAATATTGCATTAAAAGCTGATTCAAATAATTCCTCATATCTTGATACTAAAGGATGGATTTATTTTAAGCTTAAACAATATGACAAGGCAAAAGATTTTATCCAACGGGCTATTTCAGCAGGGGGTGAATCTTCGACCACACTTGAGCATCTTGGAGATGCTATATTCATGATAGGTGAAAAGAAATCTGCTGTTGAACTTTGGCAAAAAGCATTTAATCTTGATACAACAAATAATAATCTTAAAATTAAAATTGAAAAAGGTGAAATTTGAAGCTCCTTCTTATTATTCTTTCCTCCACATTTATTATATCAACATTTACATTAATCGGGTGTATACCGTCAAAGCCTACAGAAGAAGTTGAAATTCTGTCGACAGAAAGGTTAATGACCAAGCTTGAAGCCAACAGAAGAAGAATAAAGACATTTGAGGGGAACGGTACAATTACAATTAAATCGAATGAATTTAACAACAGTGCTTCTTTCAGGATAGTTCTCGTTAAACCTGATTCCATTTACCTTACAGTAATGGGACCTTTTGGAATTGAATTAGCGCAGGCGCTGGTTACAAACAAAGATTTTGTTTTTTATGATGCTCTCCATAATACTGCTTATGAGGGTTTGCAAAGCAGTGATATACTGCGCCAGATCTTCAAGATCGATCTCTCTTTCGGGGATATAATGGATGCATTCATAGGTTCAGTTAACCTCACTAACAACCTTTATAAGTCTCCAAATAGCTACCAGGTCATTTATGATAAATACATGCTTACTTATAAAGATTCCGCCACAAAAAATATCTCAGAGTACGAGGTAGATGTCAGGAATCTTGGAATACTCCACTACCTTCTGAAAAACAGTGATGGTAATGATCTACTTGAGGGGAAATATTCTAATTTTGAATTTTTGGAAACAGTTGCAATACCGGCAAAGATAGAAGTGATGAATAGGAAACAGAATGAGACTGTAGTAATTGATTATAAGGCAATGACTGCCAATAAGAAAAATATCTATATCGATTTTAAGCTTCCTGATGATGCTTCTATAATTAAATGGTAAATAAAATAAAATACCCTATTATCATTTTCTTATTTTTTACCGTTTCTTTTATTCTTCCACAGGGAAAAGACCGGATAAAAAATAAACAAACCGAGCTCGCGAGAATCAAAGCTGAAATTTCATCGCTGGAATCACAATTAAGGATAAATACAACAAAGGAAAAGCAGACATATACAGCTCTAGAAAATTATAATAAGCAAAGTTTCCTGCTGAATACATTAATAAACAGGTTAAGGGAAGAGGAACATCTTAAACAAGAGGATATTGATTTCACCCATCAGCAGATTGAGTATATCGAAAAAGAAATTAAGATACTTCAGACGAATTATTCCAAATATGTTACCTCTATTTATAAAAAGGGAAAAGATGATGAATTAGCCGCTTTACTGAATTCGGAATCCCTCCAGCAGGCGCTCATAAGATACAAATATCTTCAAAAGTTTTCGAAAAGGAGGGAAAAGGATCTTAGTGAATTTCAGAAGAACAAGGAGGATCTTTTAACCCTTAAGGATAAGTACGAAAAAGAAAAGGAAGAGAAGTTTCTTCTTGCAGAGCAAAAGGAAAATGAAGCGACAATAATGCAGAAGAAACTTGCTGAAAGGAAGAAAGTATTAGCCTCTATCCGACATGACAAGACAGAGCTAAAGAAATCAATTAGTGTTAAGAGATCGGCCGAATCTAAAATTAAAAACCTTATATCTAAGCTGATTGAGGCAGAAGAGAGAAAGAGAAAAGAGGAACATGAAAGGTTAGCCAAACTGGAAGCGGAAAAATTAAGGAAGGAAAGCAAGATCAAAACCATTCCTACCGTGAAGAAGGAAGTTAACAAAGATGCAGTTTATGATATAAATATTTCAACCTCCGATTTTTCTTCTTTTTCTTCTTTAAAAGGGAAGCTTAACTGGCCTGTTTCTGGAGGACATATAGTAAGACATTTTGGGGAAGACCGAAATGCCAAACTGAATACTGTTACGCTTAATTACGGAGTGGATATCAAAGCATCCTCTGATCTGAATATAAAAGTTCCTGCCGATGGGGTTGTGTCTGCGATAGACTGGATTCCAGGATACGGGGGTGTTATAATAATTACACACAAAGACGGATACAGAACGGTATATAGTCACTTTTCCGAGATATTCGTTAAAGAGGGGGACAAAGTAAAACCGGGCAGCGTTATAGCAAGAGTAGGAGAAAGCCTAGAAGGTTATATAGTTCATTTTGAAATTTGGAACTCAAGAAACAATCAGAATCCGGAAATATGGCTGGCAAGAAAATAATTTAAGGTAAATGAAGTCCTTTATAATTAAAATATTCCCATTTGCCAGGAAGATTCTCCTAGAATCTCAATATGTATTTTATATAAATCTTCTTGAGAAGATAGTATTCTTTGTATTTTTTCTGATTCTGGCAAGGGAACTTGATAGAACAAATTACGGGCTTATAGCAACAGTATTTGCTTTTACCGGTATTTTGAACAGCGTATTTGATTTGGGATTTGGCTTTTATTTTCAGAGGGAGGCAGGGGCGGAAGATTTAAAGCAAAAATTAGAATCAGCAATTTTCTTTCGACTTTTGCTGATGGTTATTTTCACAGTTGTAATGTTCATATATCTTTATTTCAATTTATCAATAGATCCGGTAATTATAGGTATAATAGGTTTACTGACCTATCTGAATGGATTCAATTTTATATTAAATTCTGTCTTGTACGGTAAAAAAAAGTACAAGAAAAGCTTCATTGGTTTTTTACTAAGCAGGATATTATTTGCCGTTCTAATCATCATATTTTACTTGATGAAAGTTCAGCATTACCTGATCCTCACGTCCCTATTAATATCGATATTATTTCACCTTGGAATATTATACAAATATCTACATTACGAAAAACTGAACCTTCAATTAAAATTTGAATATACAGTTTTGAAGAAAATTTTATATTCTTCTGTCCCAATCGGCATGGGAGTAATCTTTGTTCTTGTTTATGACAGACTGGATGTACTGATAATTGAAAGGTTCTTAAGTTTTGAAGCTGTTGCGATATATTCCATAGCGTACTCTCTCTATAAAGCACCCATGATAGTTTCCAGTGTAATTTTAACCCCTATTTTTACAGACTTAAGCAGATCGTATTCATTAAATAACAAGATAGAACCGCATGAGATTTTATTAGTATCCCTCATATTGCTGATTATATCTGTTGTTACGATAATATTTGTTAATTTATTCGGAGAAACAATAATACTGTTTTTTTACAGCAGCAAATACTCATTTTCTATCCCTTATTTCAAATACCTGGTATTTGCTTTACCTGGTTTGTTTTTTAATAATTTGACCGGTGTTATATCCAATTCCATAAGGAAAGAAAAAATCCCTATGATAAGTAATGGTTTTGGTGCTTTGATTCATGTGACGGTTAATATTATACTAATAAGATTTTATGGTTTATGGGGTGCAGTAGCTGCTACTATTATCAGTGAATATTTCGTATTTATTTTACAATTTATCCTCCTGTTAAAGCACAATTTCAGGAATAAATTTTTTACATCCTGATATGAATTTTATTGTAGGTTATAAATAATCAGCATATTTCATTTATTATAAATGCAGAAATAAAAATGAGAGTAATGTTTCTTGGAAACTATGAGAAGGGAGAGGTTTTACCTGCTCCTACAATAGTAGCGAAAGCAATTTTTAATAAGTTTTCGAAATTAAATCATTCTTCAATTTATATCTGCTATTTCCAGGATGGATCAAAGTACAGTCGTTATCAGAAATTATTCGGGAAGGAATTAGTTGAGGATAATGTATATAGATGCGGAATATTCCGACTTTTCGGTTTAGTATTAAAGTTTAAGCCTGATATAATACATTTATCCACCCTGGAAATGTTTTATATTGTCCTGTTTCCGCTTAAACTTCTGATTAAAGCAAAATTTATCTATACTGTCCATGGTCTTGCTTCATATGAATTTAAGCATTATGTAAAAAAAACCATGTTCTTGAAAATAAGAGCTATTTTTAATGAATGGATAGTTCTACGCGAAGCTGATTATATATTTACGCTGTCTGAAAGAATATCCAGGTTTTTAAGGTTATATTTCAAGATTAAGAAAAACAGAATCCTTTTATTTAAAAACGGGATTGATTCGTATCCCGGAATAGTTAAAGATTATTCTGAACAAATTAAGACAGTAAAAATAATTACGGTGGGGAGTATTGACAGGGAAGAGAAAGGATATTCATTTTTATTGGAATCCTTGTCTATTCTTCAATTTCCCATAGAATTAACGATAATTTCTTCCGTTAACGGTGGAAATAAAGTATTTAATACCCTTCCCGGGCATATAAATCTCAAAATAAGGGGATCTCTTGATAACAAAAGTTTAAGACAGGAAATGGTGAATAATTGTATTTATATAGCCTCTGCCAGATATGAGACATTTAGTATCAGTTTGTTAGAAAGTATGAATGCAGGGCTTTTGTTTATTGCAACTGACAGAGTCGGTCTAACAGATCATTTCCCCAAGGATTTTAGTCCTTTTATCATTAGTTACGGAAATAAAATTCAGCTTGTTAAGAAAATAAAGGAACTAATTGAATTATCTTTAACAGAGAAAAAAGAGTTAAGCAATAAAATAAATAAATTCTCTCTCGGATTTGAATGGGAGAAAGTAATTGCGGAATTAGAAAATAAATATTACCAAATATTATATGAATAATGATCTGGTATCGGTAATATTACCAGTATATAATGCCGAAAGATATCTTGAAAAAAGTATAAGGAGTGTTTTAGATCAGACTTACTATGATATAGAGCTCCTAATTATTGATGACGGCTCTAAGGATTCTTCCTATTCTATTATAAAAAGCTTTAAGGATAAACGGATAAGGTTTTATGCACGTCCCCACCTTGGTTTAATTTCCCAGTTAAATTTTGGGATTCAGGCTGCGGAAGGCAATTATATTGCAAGAATGGATGCAGATGATATCGGAGATTTAAATCGTTTGGCGGTCCAGACAGCTTACTTGAAAAATAATACCGACATTCAACTTGTTAGCACAAATTATAATTATATTGATGAAAATGACAGAATCCTTTCCGAAAAAGAACTGCCAGAATACCATGATGATATTGAATATATGATGCCGATTCTTAATTCTGTCTGCCATGCAGGTATGGTAACGTATAAAAGCACTGTGATTGATGCAGGGTTATACAGGGAGAAGTTTTTATTTGTGGAGGATCAGGATTTGTTTTTAAGAATGATTTCCCGTGGAATAAAGATGTATAATATTCAGGAGGTGCTTTATTTATACAGACTTAAGAAGAGAGGGTTTTCCAAAACAGACAGAGATACCTTATTGAAAAACAGGTACCAATTAGGAAGTGAATATCTTCAAAACTATTACAATTATTCCTCCGGAGATTGTTATCATTATAACTTCAGGTATGGTTTGATGGAATATTACAGCGGTAATATAAATTCTGCAAGAAAGTATTTTCTGAAAGCATTAAGGTTGAATCATTCCAACAAAAAATCATTGTATAGATTTCTTTTACCTTCATTATTAGGGGATTCTATTATTAAATTCTTAAGGAATAAAGAAATCCTTTCAGGTGTGAGCTTAATTATGAATAAGTTTGGCAGGGACTATCACAAGATTGTTAAAAATGAGCAGTAATAAATTTGTTAAGCGGATATTTATATTCTTAAGTAATCTATTATCATTTATAATTACCTCTATATACGGCTTCCGCAAGTTCGATAAATGTAATAACAGTATTCTTGTGATCAATACAGAAAAGTTGGGAGATATAATTTTATCTGCTGATTTCTTAGTATCCTTAAGGAATGAGAATAGATATGAAAAATATGATCTTTTAATACCTGAAAATTTCAGCAGCTTGTTTGATTGGAATGAACTTAAATTTAATTCTATTACAATCAGTAAAAACAAATACAGATATAATTTGTTTTACAGGTTAAAAATAATAAATCTGATAAGGCAGAAAAGATATTCGCATGTTATAAATATTACCGAGGAGAGAGGAATGATTAATGAAGAATTAACTCTCATTTCAGGGACTGAACATAAAACTGCCATGAAAAATACTTCCCTTTATCTACCTAATTTTATTTTGAACCGAAACAATAAACTTTATTCTGATATTCTTGATTTTCCATATATGAATGAATATGAAAGATTATCATATTATTTATTAAAAAACAAGATTAGATTGGCAGGCAATAACAATATTTTCGGAAATGGGAACATATCGCTTGAATCAATTAACACTAAATTAAAGGGAAAAAATTATATCATTATTGGTCCTATGTCTTCGGAAATGGATAAGAGCTGGGGGATAGATAATTATAAACAGCTTTGTTCCATGTTAAAGGGGGATATTATTCTTATAGGGAAAGAAGACGAGCGGGATAAATTAGGTTTAATATGTTCAGTGGGAGAAAATATTCTGAATTTAGGTGGTAAACTGAGTTTGAAGCAAATTGCCTATTTAATGAAAAACTGTTCTTTATATATTGGAAATGATTCCGGATTGACGCATTTGGCTCATCAGTTAAATACGCCCCTGATTGCAATTATAGGAGGAGGTAAATATGGGAAATTCTTTCCTTATAAGGAACGGCAAGATGCTGTTCTTTTATTCGATCAAATGAATTGTTTCGGGTGTGATTGGAATTGTATCCACGATAAAAAATACTGCTTAATAAATGTAACGCCTGAATCGGTATATGATAAAATTAATCTTCTTAAGGCAAAGACTCCATGAAAATTGATCTTGGCTCTCCCATTGAGTATAATAAAGACGGGCTGTATAAAAGGATAGAGAAATTAAATAATATATACCCAATTAAATTTGACACCGGAGTAGATTTTGGAGCAGGCAAGGGGGTTTACTCAATTTTTCTTTCAGGTAAAGTTAAATCACTTACTGCATTTGATCTTAATTGGAACAATTTAACTAAAATCAAAAACCATCCCGAGGGGAGTAATATTAAATTAGTAATTACCTCCGGTTCGAAAACATACTTCAAAGCAGATTCATTTGATTCACTTTTTGCTATTGAAGTATTAGAACATCTGGATGATATTCATGCTGGTATAAGGAAATAAAGTGAATTTTTAGGGACAAGTGGATAGCATATATAACAGTCCCTAATAAATATTTCCAGCTTGAAACGCATCATGTTTATATGTTTAATAAAGCAGTGGATGGAAGATTTATCCCTTTCCTTTCCGTGTTTGATTGGATACACAATAAAATTGGTTCATCGAGAAGATTTTCATTAAAATCATTATAAAGTTATTTTGAGAAGGAGGGATTTGAAATGCTGGGATATGATTACCTTATTTCCCCATTTGATAATTTTAAGTCAGGCAGGAAAATAATAAAACCATTTACAGAAATTCTCGAGAGATCATTCCTAAGGTTTTTTGGTGCTAATATAGCGGTAGTATTGAGAAAGAGGTAGAGTCCAATATCCTGTTGTATAGCTCCTCATATTTCTTATTCATCGCCTCCAGAGAGAACTCCTCTTTAACCTTTTTAAGAGCGTTATCGAGGATGGGTAAATACTTAGTATAATTAATAATGATTTCTTTTAGGGTGTGAGCCATAGTTACAGGATCTAATGAACTGAACATTACTCCAGTCTGCCCATCGAGCAGAAAATCCTTTACACCACCTACATCCGCCGATACAACCAGAATCCTTCTTGCGGCAGCTTCGAGAAGTGAGATTGGGAGTCCTTCGTTAAGCCGTGTAGGCAGGACAAGAACATTTATGTCCTTATAAATTTCTTCCTCATCAGAAGAAGGGGAGGTAATTGAAATTATACCGGATAAATTATTCTGTTCAATAAATGCGGATATATTCTCCAATTCCCCTTTCCCTTTAATAATAAGCCTGAAGTTGAGATTATCCGAAGAGAGTATTTTTACTGATTCAAGAAGGTTGAATATTCCTTTTTCTTTTATTAAACGCCCCAAGAATCCCAGAGTAATTAATCCTTCCCGTGAATTATAAATTTCAGGAACTTTAACACCATAATTTATCTGAATAATTTTATTCTTTTTTATAAATGAAGTACGTCTGAGATTATTGCATATTGATTTTGAAGCTGCCGATGCAAAATCAGGGAAGATACTTCTCTGAAAAAAATCGGTGAACACATTATTAGCCGTATATAAAAGGATGAATTTTTTGTTTGGAACAAACTGAAGGAGAAAAGTAAATATCCTATGCTGGCAATGGACGATTAAGTAATTGTCCTCGTTTATGATATCAACGAGTTCTTTATATAGAGAATATAGAGAGAGAAAATTTTTTAAGTCAGGCCGGTTTATCAGCTTAATGTGTTTTATCCCCGAATGTTGTAACTGATCAACAAATATTCCCCCCGAGGAAACAACAGTAATACCAGCAGATTTATCTTTAAAATATCTGCATAGATTGAGAGTAAATCTTTCAGCCCCTCCTATATCCATAGTTTTAACGAGATAAAGGATTTTTATCTGCTTAAGGTTTATTGTCATTCTTCAGAATTATCTGCAATGATTTTTTGATATAGAAGGGGATACCCTGGATAAGATACCTTTTGGAGAGTCTTCTTGGTTCCTGAAGAAGCCGCCATGCCCATTCAAGAGCTAATTTTTGAAATAACTTAGGGCTTCTTCTTTTATGCCCTGTGTAGAAATCGAAAACCGCCCCTACCCCTATATTTAATTTAGAACCGATCTGTTCTTTATATTTATTAAGCCATAACTCCTGGCGGGGATTTCCAAGGGCGAGAAAAAGAACATCCGGTGCTGAATTTATAAGCTGCTGAAGAACTTTATTATTTTCCACCTCATTATTTTCGAAATTATATGAAGGACTAATAGCAGCAACAATTTTGCAGCCGGGGTAATCAATACGGACTTTATTTTTTAATTTTTCAATTACTTTGCTTGTTGAACCCACATATGCTATTTTCAAAGGGTGTTCATTACCAATACTAAGGATAAGTTTAAAAAGATCATTACCGGTAATACGTGTTAACCTTTTATTATATTTTAATTTAAGGAGATGGATGATGCTAATGCCATCAGGGATTACCAGGTCAGCATTCTGGCAAACAGAATAAAATTCCTTAATAATTAAAGCATTTCTGTATACTTCTAAATTTAATGGTACAATAAGTTTAGATTTCCCTGAATTAACGAGAGAATTAAGGAGATAAGATCTTAATTCAGTTAAATTGGGAGAAACAATCTGAATACCGTCTAAATCGTATGAATACAAAAATTTTGGTTATTATTTATAAATATAATCTACTAAATTACAAGAATAAAATTATGGAATTAGATGAAGAAAATTCTCTTTATAACCTTTTCATTTTTTATAGTTATTTATCCTCTATACCCACAAATTAGTATAAATAATTATCAAAAAACAAACAATATAATAGAATTTGAATTAAGTCTTTCTTCAGTTCCCCACACGAATATAATCAAAGGGATGGATATACTTGTAAATTTCAATAATTTTCGGGATGAATCACTACCCGGAAGAAATGCTCTTCCATCAAGAGACATAATAATCGCTCTTCCGTCCTATTCAAAGATTACAGCCGGCCTAACAACATTATCGGATAATAAGATAAAGGGAAAACCTGTTATTAATCCATTAGTAAGTAGTAACGACAATAAGTCGGTAATCTATAAAGAAGTACCTGCAATAGGGGGCAGTCTAAAGCAGAATTTAATTGAAATTAAGGGGTATCTTTGGTTCAGGAATTATTATTGTGTTCATCTGAAGATTTATCAGTATTTATCCAATAATGATATTATAGATGAGTTACAGAGAGTAAAATTAACACTCAGATTAAATAAATCCGGTAACAGCAAGGAAGCCAATATACAAGAGGGAGCAGATGAGAAAGCGTTTTTATCATCAGTAATACTTAACTATAAAGATGCCAGACCGCTTGATAAGAATTACTTTGAACCGGAGGCAAATGATTACTCCTGGATAGATTTTTCCAAACAATACTTGAAGTTAGGTACTAACGCCGACGGAATTTATAGGATAACTAAGGCAGATCTTGAAAGCTATGGCATTAATCCTTTAACTATTTCTTCTTTAAATTCGTTTCAATTATATCTTAAAGGAAACCAGGTACCTATTACTGTTGTTGATTCGTCAGGTGTATTGAAGTACATTGAATTCTTTGGCAGGAGGAATTGGGGGGATAATTACAGGGAGACAAGTGGACCTAACGAAATATATAAGGAGTATCTTAGCAGGTACTCGGATACAACAATTTACTGGCTGACTTGGGGAGGGAATCCGGGGATACAAACTACTGTTCAGCAAGGAAACATAGGAATACCAACGGATACAATTAAATATTATGCTGAAATCACGCATTATGAGCAGAATCAGTGGTTTGATTATTCCATGGAAGATCTTGTAAGCAGACAGCTACCGATGTGGAAACAAAACCAGACTTGGGTGTGGGGACAACAATATGGTGGTACGACAAATAATTTTCCGTTTACTGCAACAGATATATATCCAAACAAGACAGCTCAGGCGTTTTACAAGGTACAAGATTATGCATCTAATATTCAAAGTAATGCTCATTTGATAGGGTTGAGTATAAATTCGGATACGGCAGTTTATAGCTCTGGTTACTTTGATAAATATGCGCAGATGGTTGTTAAGGCTGGATTCAATTCAAATCTATTAATGCAGGGGAATAATACTTTAAAAGCTACTTCATTTCCAACTCAGGCAACGCTAAATTCCATTGAATATGACTGGTATGAGGTTGAATATCCAAGGTATCTTAAGGCAGTGAATGATTCATTACAATTTATTATTAATGATATTCAGGGAAACAATCTGAAGGCATTTAAGATAATAAACCTTAGTTCTGCCGACATGATCCTTTATAAATATAACAAGTGGCTGAAGAAAATAATCAATTATGCCCGCACGGGAGATCAACTGGTATTTAATGATACAGTTCAGGCAGGGGATAAATATTATTTGATTAATGAATCGAAGATCGCTTCCCCTTTTTACTTCTATGCAAAGAAATTTACTGATATTTCAAGTCCGAGTATTAAGGCAGATTATATTCTTATAACACATCCGGTATTGGTATCCAAAGCAAATGAATATGCTGCATTTATAAACCAGAACTATGGATTAGCTACCAAAGTAATTAATGTATTTGACATATATGATCAGTTCAATTACGGGTTTCTTGCACCGGAGCCGATCAGGGATTTCTTAATTACGGCACATAGTAACTGGCAATCGCCGAAGCCATTATATCTGTTTCTTGTTGGTGATGCGAACTACGATTATTACGGAAACAAACCATTGTATTTCGGCGATCCTAAAGTGATGAACTTTGTTCCCTCATATGGAGAACCGGTTTCTGACAGCTGGTTTACGATATGGGATTCAACGGGAGCACTAATACCACAGATGTATCCGGGAAGATTACCAGCATCAAGTCTTGAAGAATTCCAACATTTTTTTGATAAGCATAAAGCTTACCTGAACACTCCTTTTGACGACTGGAATAAGTATTATCTTCTGTTTTCCAGCGGAAACAGTGATGATCCAAATGAATTAAGTTTTCTTAAACAAACCAACGGTTCTGTTATTGCTAATTTTATTCAGCCAGCTCCTGTAGGGGGGATAGCGCAGCATTTATACAAAACATACAGCCCGCGTACAAACTTTGGTCCCTATACACAAGACCAGATTAACAGCATGATTGGGATGGGAGGGGTATTCATATCTTATATAGGTCACAGCGGTACACAGATCTGGGACAACGGGATAAGCGATGTTAACCAGCTGAAAAATAACAGGGGGAGAAGTTCAATGATATCGGATTTCGGATGTTCTACGGGGAAGTTTGCCGAGCCTGATATCAAAGCTTTTTCTGAATTATTTGTAAACAGTTTAGATGGAGACGCAATTGGTTATGAGGGGAACTCTTCTTTGGGCTTTACTTCGACTGCAACAACATTTCCCCTTTTATTTTATAAAAAGATCTTAATAGATAACGTTCTTGAACTGGGCAAAGCACATGTATTGGCGAAGATAGATATGCTGCATACTTATGGTTCAGGCGGTATATACGGAGTATTTGTATACAGCAATACTTTATTTTCTGATCCGGTGATTAAATTAAAAGTTCCTCCAAAACCGAATCTTACGATATCCCCTAAAAATATTTTCTTGGATAAGAATTTCCTTGATGAATCAATTGATTCTGCCACAGTAAAAATTATTTATAATAATTATGGAACGGTATTACCACAAAACTTTACAGTTGGGGTAACTCATTTCATAAACGGTACAATAAAAGATACTCTTTCATTCAGAAGGATACTTCCGATGCTGTCTGACAGTATAATATTTAAGATACCGGTTAAGGGATTTGTAGGGTCTCATCAGCTGCATGTTGTACTGGACAAAGAAAATGAAATAGATGAAATATATAAGAATGATAATAGCACATCTTATACATTTAATGTTGCAAGTAATTCAATAAGAATAATATCCATAGAGCCTGTTAATAATATAGGGAACGGGACATTCATTTATATTAACCCTGTGAACAAATCAGTTTTAGACTCAATACAATTTGAGGCAGCGAACAATCAAGGATTCAGCCCCTCGCAGATTTATTATAAAAGACTTGATACGGCATATACAAAGATCAGTATCCCTGCCCTTACACAAGGGACAAGGTATTGGTTCAGATCAAAACTGAATGAATCGCAGGAATATGGAAGTACTAATTCATTTATTTACGATTCGGCATCAGGGACGAGTTATTATCTTGGAGATTCAGTTTCATTTTCAAGTCTCAATTTAAACGGGATCAAATATGACGGTACTAAATTATTACTTGACAAGACGTACAAAGATTTAGTGGTTAAATCTGCAGGGTTCTATGACGGAGGTTTTGCATATATCGGTATTAACGGAAATGATCTTTTGGCTTCAGGGAACACAGATGGGATACATGTTGTTGTATTTTCTGATTCCAATCTGACTTTTGAGAGTACCCAAAGATTTAATTACTGGGACAATGATTCTTTGTTTAGATACAATTTCACTCGTTTCCTTGATACAGTATCAGCCCAAAAGACAGTATGTTTTGCCTTTTGTTACGGGGCAGGATACGGAATACCCGATAGTATCAAGACCCGATTGCATAATTTTGGAAGTAAATACATAGACAGTGTTGATTTTCGATATTCTTGGGCACTTATCGGTAAAAAAGGTTCAATACCAGGGACTGTTCCAGAGAAATGGTCAAAACCTCATGAAGGCTTTGTAACATTGGACTCAATATATACTTATGATATTAAGAATGGAAGACTGACTACAGGGCAATTCGGACCCGTTAAGAAATGGAATAAGTTTAAAGCGAATTATACGGCAGTTAACGGTTCTTCAATATCTTTCGTTCCTATTGGTATTAAGCAAGACGGGACATCGGATACACTATCTACCTTAAATGTTATTAATGGAGAAGCGGATTTATCTTTTATTAATTCTTCTTTATACGGGAATCTTCAAATCGTTGTTAATTTCAGTAAAGCTGTAAATTCAATACCCTCGATAAATAATATTAAACTTGAATATGATAATTTGCCAGAGATAGGAACTAATTATCAGGCTGTTAAATTATTGAAAGACACTGTAACAATCGGGGAAAATTTAATCCTTTACTTTAAAGTCTTAAATGAGGGATTTACAAGGGCAGACAGTATTAAGTTAAGGATTGAAAGAGTGAAGCCTGATAATTCAAGAGAGATTATTTCAGAGAGTACTATTGATAATATTTTACCCGGGACTTCCAAAAGCTATAATATTGTTTATCCTACATTGGGAGGTGCTGGTAACGGTTCATTTGTAATAAATATTGATCCAGACAATAAGATCAGGGAATTTTACAAGGATAATAATTTATATACCGTGCCATTTTATGTCAAGGGGGATACAACGCATCCGTCATTAAGATTGATAATCGGCGATTCCGATATACTTGACGGGGATTATGTTTCATCAACTCCAAAGATAAGGGCAGAACTGGATGATCTATCACTTTTACCTTTAACTGATTCTACATCAATCATCATGAAACTAAATGATTCCCTAATAAGTAATATAAACAATCCATTTATGAAGGTATTTTTTAACAATACAAATCCAAAGATGGTCATTGAGTATACTCCTAAATTGGCTAATGGGGAATATATATTAAACGTAAAAGGAAGAAACGGGCTGGGAGTTTTAACTGACTCTGCCGGAATAACAAGGAGATTCCTTGTAAGCACTGAAGTAAAACTACTTGATGTTTATAATTATCCAAATCCATTTTCAAAAGACACATATTTTACATTCAAGCTTACGCAGATTCCCGATGATTTAAAGATAAGAATATTCAGTGTGGCGGGAAGACTTGTAAAGGTGATATATAAAAAATCAAATGAATTGAACTATGATTTTAACCGGATATACTGGGACGGCAGAGATGCAGATGGTAATCTGCTTGCGAACGGGGTTTATTTTTATAAGATAGTAATGAAGAAGGGGGATAAGACAGAAAATGTGACTCAGAAACTGGCAATTATTAAATAGATATTAAAATTTGTGTTTAAGGATAACTATGAATGAAAGATTATAGATATTTGTTTTTCATATTGACTTTGGAAGTCCGTTTATATATTTTATAGTTATGAAACAGGTAATAATAAATACTTTCCGTTCTATCAACCAAAATTGGTGGTGGTGCAATGCTATATCCTTACACACAGGTGAAAGAACGGACTAATACGAGTTAACATACAAGACTTTATTGCAACCCTTCCAGAACACCTGGAAGGGTTTTTTATTTTAAAGGTATCTATCAATGGTGACAATAAATGAAATTCAGGAACATACAAAAAGTCAGCGGATCGTACCGCTGGTGATAACCATGCTGGCTGATCAGCATACACCAGTGTCGATCTATGCCTCGCTGCGCACCGGAGCATTACAGTCGTTTCTTCTTGAGAGTGCTGAACCGGATGAACGCATTGGAAGATTTTCTTTCGTCGGCACAGACCCGTTGATGCTGATAAGTGCGAAAGGGGATCTGATCACCATCGAGTCGGGTGGGAAAAAAGAAACACGCCATGGGAAAATATTTGATCTACTGGAAGACTATTCCCGCCAATACCGATGTCCGTCATCTGCGGACCAGGAAGGATTTGCCGGCGGTTTTCTGGGATACCTGGGCTATGATTGTGTGAAGGAAATCGAACAACTTCCGCTGCGACAACCTTCCGCTGAAGATATACCAGATGCGATCTTCGGGCTTTTTCATTCTGTTGTGAAGTTCGATCACCGACGGCAGATGATCACGATAACGTACAATGTTCTTGTGGACGAAACACGCCCACTTGAAGAACAGTACCGAGAAGGAAGGTTAAAGCTTGCATTACTGGTGTCAAAGCTCGGAGCGCAATCCAGGACGGAAAATACATTTGTCTGCGATCCCACCCTGATGAAATCCGATACAGACAAGGATACCTTTTGCGAATCTGTCCGTCGCGTGAAGGAATATATTCATGAAGGGGATATATTTCAGGCGGTGCTTTCCCGACGTTTGCACATACCTTTTTCCGGAGATCCTTTTCCAATATATCGAGCCTTGCGGATTATCAATCCATCCCCTTATTTGTTTTATCTGGATTTTGGGGAAGTCCGATTGATCGGTTCTTCTCCGGAAGTGCTTGTACGGGTGCAGGAGCGCGTTGTGAGTGTAATGCCTATCGCCGGAACCTGCAAGCGTGGAGCAACCGAGGAAGAGGATAAACTGTTGGAAGAAAAGCTTATGGCAGACGAAAAAGAAGCAGCGGAACACGTTATGCTGGTGGATCTTGGAAGAAATGATGTCGGGCGTGTGAGCGAGTACGGTTCGGTACATGTTCCAGTCTTCAAGCGCTTGAAACGTTTTTCGCACGTAATACATTTAGTGTCCGAAGTGCAAGGAACGTTGAAAGCGGATGCAGGGAGTGTGGATGTCCTGAGGGCGTGTTTTCCTGCCGGGACAGTTTCCGGGGCACCGAAGGTTCGCGCAATGGAAATTATTAACGAACTCGAACCTGTGCGGCGGGGAGTTTACGCCGGTGCTGTCGGTTATCTCGGTTTTGATGGAACACTCGATACATGTATCGCTATCCGTACCATTATTGCTGCGAACGGTATGCTTTCCATTCAGGCGGGAGCCGGTATCGTTGCTGATTCAGAGCCGGAACGGGAATTTTTAGAGACGGAGAACAAGGCCCGAGCATTGCTGGAATCGCTGACCATTGCGGCGGACGATTTACTGAATGTGCATCGGGGAGGAGGACGGCCATGATACTGGTAATCGACAACTATGATTCATTCACCTACAATCTTGTGCAGATTGTCGGGAAGAGGACGAAGGATATTCGTGTTATACGTAATATGGATATGAGCGTGGACGAAATTTCATCTCTTGCACCGCGCGGTATAATACTTTCTCCCGGGCCCGGAAGGCCCGAACATGCCGGTGTGACTATCGAAGTAATTCGATGCCTAGGCCCGCGCATCCCGACACTCGGTGTATGTCTTGGCCATCAAGCGATTGGACACACATTTGGTGCAACGGTTACACATGCACCGACGATCATGCATGGACGGACATCATCTCTGATACACAATGGGAAAACGATTTTCCGGTCATTGCCGAATCCGCTCACGGTCGGACGTTATCATTCTCTTGTGGTAGCGCCAGAGCAGCTGCCCGATGTACTGAAGGTCTCTGCTGCTACAGAGGATGGAGTTATCATGGGCATCACGCACCGGCATTACCCGATTGAAGGAATTCAGTTCCATCCCGAATCCATTCTTACGCCGGATGGCGAGACAATCATTAACAACTGGCTGGAGGTGTATAATATTCTATGAAATTACAAATCGAAAAATGTTTATCAGGTTCGGACCTGACGATTGAAGAATCTTCTCTTGCGCTGGACATGATATTGACAAGGCGGGCGACTGAGGCGCAAATAGGCGGATTGCTCGTGGCTCTCCGCGCAAAAGGTGAAACAGTGGATGAGCTTGTTGGCTTCGCGCAAATTCTTCGGGACCGGGGGATTCGATTGACGATCGACGATCCCGATGCAATCGACATGTGCGGAACCGGCGGAGACGGACTCGGGACATTCAACATTTCCACCGTGTCATCATTCGTTGTGGCAGGAGCCGGGGTGACTGTGGCAAAACATGGCAATCGATCAGTCTCGAGCAAAAGCGGCAGCGCAGATGTTCTGACTGCGTTGGGGGTGAATGTGCAGTGTTCTCCGGAAACAGTACAGGCATGCATCAATGGTATTGGAATCGGATTTCTTTTTGCGCCGCTGTTTCATCCGGCAATGAAACATGTTGCAAAACCGAGAATGGAATTAGGCGTACGAAGCATTTTCAATATGCTTGGTCCGCTGATTAATCCCGCGGGAGTACAACGGCAGTTAATCGGCACCTATCATCCCGTTGCTATGCGGCTGCTTGCAGGTGCGCTTCGGGAACTTGGCGCAGTAAAAGCGTGCATCGTACATAGTGACGACGGCATGGATGAGGTGACACTGTCCGGCAGTACCGGAATTCTCGAGGTGAATGGCCTTGCGGGGTTTAATGAATATAAGGTTCAGCCGACAGACTTCGGTCTTCCGTCGCATACACTCGATTCAATTCAGGGGGGCGAGAAGGAAGCAAATGCCGCAATTGCCATCTCAGTATTGCGGGGAGAAGCAAGTCCTGCACGGGATGTTGTGCTGGCAAATGCAGCTATGGGATTGTATGTGGCTGGAAAGGCAGCAACACTTAGGGAGGGAAAGGATATGGCGGTCGAATCGATTGATTCCGGCAAGGCTATGGAAAAACTACAGCACCTCATAACATTGACGACAGAGTATGAACATACTTAAAACCATTCTCGATAATACGTATCATGAAACTGCACGCGCACAAGAGGCGGTACCGATAGAGCGGCTGAAGGCAATGCCAGGATTCTTCAGAAAATGCAATTCTCTTCAGCATGCGCTGCTTGCGTCTGTTCCTGCCATTATTGCTGAGGTAAAAAAAGCGTCGCCGTCTAAAGGCATTATTCGCGAAGACTTTGACCATCGGCATGTTGCAAGGGCGTTTGCCGATGCAGGAGCATGTGCACTATCGGTACTTACTGATAAAGTATTTTTTCAGGGGGATATCCAGTACATCGCAGATATTCGTAATGATATTTCAATTCCCATTCTGCGCAAAGACTTCATCATCGATTCCTATCAACTAATAGAGGCGAAAGCCTTTGGGGCTGATGCAGTCTTACTCATAGCGGCTGTTTTGGAGAAGAACCAATTACGTGATCTTCATGATGAAGCAGGGGAACTGGGACTTGAGTGTCTTGTGGAGGTACATAATGAAGCTGAGTTGGAATCTCTTAATCTATCTGTCGTTAAGATAATAGGAATTAATAACCGGAACCTACTGGATTTTTCTATGGATCTCACGACGTCGATCAAACTTGCTGCACTGATTCCATCCGGGATTACTATTGTGAGCGAAAGTGGGATCTCTTCGCGGGCGGATATTAATCTATTGATGAAGAATGGAATCCATGTGGTTCTCGTGGGAGAAAGTCTCATGCGTGCCGCCAATCCGGGCGATGCACTTCGTGCCCTGCTGGCACCTGAAAGGGGAAGGTAAACAATGCGGGTAAAAGTCTGCGGAATAACAAACCTGGAAGATGCGCTAATGGCAGCAGACCTTGGAGCAGATGCACTCGGATTTATTTTTGCAAAGGGAAGCCCGCGTACCATAACACCAGATACGGCAAGGAATATTATCGGCAAACTACCGCCGTTTATTGTACCCGTTGGGGTATTTGTTGATTCTCCGGTAGAAGAAATCATTTCAATCATCGAGCATATGAGAATAGGATGTGTGCAGCTTCATGGGAATGAATCCCCATCAGAGTACACAAAAATAAATGTACCGGTAATTAAAGCCTTCCGGGTGCATGAGCATTTTCAGGCGGACACACTCCTCCAGTTTCCTGCAGCGGCATATCTGCTCGATACCTATGTGGAGGGAGTTGCGGGGGGGACGGGAAAAACATTTGACTGGAACACGGCGGTTGCGGCGAAAGCATACGGGAGAATTATACTTGCCGGCGGATTGACACCGGAAAATATTACAGACGCCATAACAAAAGTCCGGCCATATGCCGTCGACGTCAGCAGCGGGATTGAATCGGTACCAGGGAAAAAAGACAAACGGAAACTTCAACAGCTCTTTGCAGCACTGCATTCAGTGCAACCAGAACAATTGGATACACAGGAGAATACAAATGAATAAAAAGAAAGGGGGAATGCACCGGTATAGTTTTCCGGATTCACGCGGATATTTTGGAAAGTATGGCGGACGGTTTGTGCCGGAAACGCTTATGAGCGCCTTGTGGGAACTTGAAGAACTTTATGCTGCTGCAAAGCGTGATCCTATTTTTCAAAAAGAGTTTAAGCATATGCTGCAGTCCTTTGCCGGACGACCGACTCCGCTGACGCTGGCGGAGAGATTAAGCGAGCATTATGGTCGTGGAAAGATTTATCTGAAACGGGAGGATCTCTGCCATACGGGAGCGCATAAGATCAACAATACAATCGGTCAGATTTTGCTTGCAAAACGGGCAGGCAAGAAGCGAATCATTGCCGAAACGGGGGCGGGACAGCATGGTGTTGCCACGGCAACGGTTGCAGCAAAGATGGGATTGGCATGTATAGTGTATATGGGGGAAGAAGATATTCACCGTCAGGAATTAAATGTGCATAGGATGAAAATGCTGGGTGCGGAAATTGTTTCTGTAACCTCCGGCAGCCGCACGTTAAAAGATGCGATAAGTGAGGCAATCCGTGATTGGGTATCAAATGTTGAAAGTTCATTCTATATAATCGGATCAGTTGTTGGTCCGCATCCTTATCCGATGATAGTGCGGGATTTTCAATCCGTGATTGGCAAAGAAATCCGCAGCCAAATTCAATTGCTCGAAGGAAGGGAGCCCTCGGTTCTTTTAGCCTGTGTCGGCGGCGGAAGTAATGCGATAGGTATGTTCTATCCATTTCTTGATTCCGATGTTGAAATGATAGGCGTTGAAGCAGCCGGTTGTGGATTAAAGACGCGCAAGCATGCCGCAACTCTCACAAAAGGAACGCCGGGAGTTCTGCACGGATCGTTAAGTTATTTGCTGCAGGATGCTCATGGCCAGGTTACAGTGGCGCACTCCATTTCTGCCGGACTCGATTATCCCGGTGTGGGGCCGGAGCATAGTTTATTAAAAGACCTTGGACGCGTGGCGTATGCAGCAGTGACAGATCGCCAGGCATTGACTGCTGCACGGCTCCTTGCAACATTGGAGGGAATTATTCCTGCGCTCGAATCTGCCCATGCCCTTGCATATCTTGAACAACTGATGCCAAAGACATCGCAAAAAGATATTGTTGTCGTGAATCTTTCCGGCCGCGGTGACAAAGATATGCCGGCCTACATGGCGGCATCGCCCACCGGGAGGAAGAAATGACGAACAGACTTCAACAAAAGATGATCCGTTGTGCGGCGAACAAAGAAAAAGCCCTCGCCTGTTTTCTGACAGCGGGGTATCCAACACTTGATGCACTACTTCCCCTGGTGGGTGCCGTTGAAAAGGGGGGAGCCGATATCATTGAACTCGGGATGCCATTCTCTGACCCGCTTGCAGACGGTCCGGTGATTCAGCACAGTTCACACATTGCCCTACAGCAGGAAGTGACGCTTGATCGGATTCTTTCACAGGTTCGTTTGATCCGCCGCAGTTCGGACATTCCTCTTGTCCTGATGGGATATCTCAATCCGATTTTGGCGTATGGTGAAGCAAAATTTTTCGCTGCAGCTGCACGGGCGGGAGTTGACGGAATTATCCTACCGGAACTACCTTTGGAAGAATCGAATAGATACGCAGATCTTTTTAAAGCCAACAATCTTGCCAACATTCTTCTTGTAACTCCGACAACACTGCCTGTGCGGATTGCACATATTGATAAGCAATCCAGTGGATTCCTATATTGCGTATCTACGACGGGTGTTACCGGTTCATCGAAAAACATGATAGATGAAAGCTATATCAAGGTAGTGAAATCATCGGCAAAGAAAAATCCGGTGCTCGTAGGATTTGGTATTAGGTCTGTGGAGGACGCCCGCCGCGCAGTGCGCACCGCGGATGGAGTAATTGTCGGGAGTGCTCTTATTGAATTAATCCGGAAAGGGAAGAGTCTTACTGCGGTTGAGTCTTTTGTGCGGGGGATAAAAACCGGAATGCAGACGCATTAAAACAACACTGGGCATATTCATAGTGAGTGTGCTGGATATGAGAATAATTGGTAAGGACAATGTGCAAAATCAGTTACGAATATTTTAATAATAACATTTATAGCACCCATAAAGAATCAAGCTGTCAGTAATACTAACGACTCAATAGTTTTAGGTACTAGACCGAGATTGATTGTTATTTCATTAGGATCATCTTTTTGACAGAGGAAAAATAATTCCCGGTAGCTTTGTCTACAGCAATTATTCTATAGAAATAAACTCCAGAAGAAATAATTTTATTAAGAGAAGATGAATTAAAATTTACAGAGTAATATCCTGCTGATTGTTCATCATTTACCAGTTGGCCGATCCTCTCACCGGTTATATCATATACTTCCAGGGTGACCTTTGAATCAAATGGGAGAGTATAATTTATATTAGTTGATGGATTAAATGGATTAGGATAGTTCTGGCTTAGATCGAAATTCCTAGGTAAGGTAATCTCTGCCTCAACAGGAAGAGTATGATTTGCCAGATTATTGAAATGCTGGGTTGAATCAGTAATATTAGTTGCAACCACCCCCACATAGGCTACTACTTTGGTTGGATAAGGGGTAGTAGTAAAACAATACTTAATATCAAAAGTGAGTGCGTCAAAATTGACACTATTTGTTAGACTTAATCTTCCGACTCTTGTACCGGGAGGTACATTAGAAATAATTGCGCCGGTTCCGGCACCCCCCATTGGAGTTGCAGCCGGAATTTTTATACAACCGGGTACTTCTTGGTTAAAGCTTATGTTTTGTTGCCCGGTTTTTACAATTACCGAATCGGTTGTCCCGGGGACATAAGAAACCGTCATAGTTCCGCCATTTTTAACAGCATTATTAAATGTAAACCCCATTTGCACTCCGAACAATTCAAATTGCGTTGAGCCTGTTCTAAGCAGAAAAACGTCAAACTCATACACATTTGCTGCTGTCTGAGCATCATTTGCAAGCGTCATGGTATAAGTTGGATATTGAGAATAAGAATCTGGTATATATAATCCTACAATAATTAATAGAAACATTGCGGAAAGTAGAAATTTGTGTTTCATATTATTTTCTCTTGTTTTTGGTCATAAAATCCGTTTTTATTTATCATATATAAAGCTTAATAGATTTAATAACAATCTATTTTGTTTGATAACTCAAATTGTTCTTGTTTATCCACTCTATGAATTTGTTATTGGAGTACTTTACTATAGAACCGGGTTCGGTAACAAATTTTAGTAATTGTGTTATATTAGTCATGCCTGTTTTGGGCATATGAATTTCATACCAGCCTGTAGTATTGGCAAAAATTGTTCTTTCTTTTCCCTCAGTTAATAACGGAGCATCGAACTCAGTATAAAAATAATTGCTAGTGTCCGGCATTGAATAATAATTTTTATCCTCCTTAGTTAAAAAGGATTCAATATTTTTTGAATTATCGTCAACTGCTTTACTGATATCTAATGTAAATGACTCAGGGTGGGAAGCAGGACAGAAGTCAACCGCTGCATAGTCAAATGTCCAGAACCCTACAGGAGGTTCTGCTTTGAAAGTGATAGTATCACCTTCTATGTCAGAGATATCAATAGGATAAACTCTTGTTTCACTTTTAAAGGGACCTCCGCCGTTTATAGTCGTTTTATATTTCCACTCACCGTTGACTTTTGCATATAATTTCAGCTGATATAATTCCTCTTTTTTGAGGAAATTCATCATTGAATTATACTCAACCCCTCCTTTGTTTATACTTAAATAATAATTGTCAACATTGCTTCCGTAAAGGAGAAGCATTTCCTTTATCATATTTGAACCCCATAAAGTAGTGCCTGCATTAATAATCAGGTTGCATTGATCAGAACTTTTGGGCTTTATAAATGAGAGGAATATTTCATTCCTTGTTTTATCTTTAATTTCTCCGACATATGCAGGCATTCTTGATTTCCAAAATATACCGTCATCCGACTTAAAGAATGGCATCAGATCTTTTCTGTTTTCATCTGATACACTTACCGGCAATATTTCATTTTTTATTAAATACAGATTATTGTGAATATCAGGAAAAATAGATTCCCCTTTATTATGATCAACGTATGTCAGCTTAAGTTTATCAATATTTTGAGTTTCTTCCACTTCGTTAGTGACTAACAACTTATATTTTCCATTTGATTGTTTGAGGTATTTAAGTTTTGATAGATCTGTCCTCTGCAATATGGATGCAGTAGCACCACCGAGCGGCTCTTTATCAAAAACATATCTATTTCCGTCATAAGAATATATAAAAGGGCAGCTTCTTTTTGTGGCTGCTACGATTAGAACTATAGCTGCACCTGCGCCAACTATCAAACTAATATCGCCAACACATGCTCTAGTGGAATTGAATTTATATATATCCAAGTATGATATGCTGTCTATTCCTATTTGATAAAACCTGGAGCTTGTATCAAATCCTGCTATTATAATCTTACTATCTTTATAATATCTGCCACCGCCAGTCCATTTTCTGAATTTGTATAATTTACCATCTTTTAATACAACCTGACTAATAAACGCAGTATCTGCATAAAGATCTTCATTAAGTGAAAGAGTCCCCCAATTTGTTTGTACCTTACTTATTTTGTTGATTGGAATAACAACATAGTTTTTGTCAATGGTCATACCGGCAATACAGTTATTCAAATTGAAATAATTCCCCCCATCTTCATTAAATTGAATAAAATTACCTGATTCAAAAACTACTTTTGAAATTCTATCTCCTGGTTTTTCCAGATATTCAGATTTATCTTTTTTTTCTATATCGTAATAAGAACATCCCTGTATTAAAAGAATAACTGCAATTACGGTAAATATTTTCATAACAGTTCCTCCCACTCAGTTTTAATATTATTAAAGGGTACAGGAACACCTTCCGGGGAATGTTTCCTGATTGTTTCTGCAAGGATCAGGGAAGCACACTCTTTATGTAATGGATGCGGAACAGCTTTTCTCATCCGGCTGAAGATATTTGCAAATTCTTCATTCATAATATTGCCGAATGATACGGGCAGAAATACACAAGGATTAACATTGCCTGCGCTGTCAACATGAAAATGAGATAGTCCTCCCATACAACACCCCATTTGTTCTTTGCCTTCAATATGAGCGACATAATATACTATCGGACCTTTCTTGTATTTTTTATTAAAGTTTGTTTCTCTTGTAAAATCAAGCAGAATATTCCGTTCCTCTTCATTAAGAATGACGGACCCATTATCGAAGAGATATCCTCCACATGGTCTTGGTTCAAGCAGCTGAATAAAACTGACTTTTAGCTCTCTCATGAATTCAAAATATTCATAAAGACTGCCGGAGTGTATAAATTCCTTTGTTGCACATAAGTTTACATATGTCATAATGCCTACTTCATTGAATATCCGCAATGCATTAACTGCATGATCATACATTCCTTTCTGCCGGATAATTTCAAACCTTGATGGATCATGGTCGTCAAAACCAACAGCGGCAGCTTTCAGCCCTGCCTCTTTAAGAAGTAAAGCTTTTTCCTTAGTTAAAGAATTACCTGAAGTATGCAGATGAAAATCAGACAGATTTTTATCTCCTGTTTTTAATATCTTTAATAGATCATTGAATCTAGAAAGGGGTTCGCCTCCCGTAAGAATAATAATGCTGGTGCCATATTGCTGCAACACATGCATTATATCAATCCATTTCTCTGCTGGAATCACGGTACTATTTTGCAGATTATGTTTTTCATAACAATGTTTACAATTAT
>OCZT010000714.1_pt1 | contig 33472 bp, 40 predicted proteins | sample 1539031 | NCBI WGS metagenome assembly OCZT01 (sample SAMEA3539308, study PRJEB22396) | soil metagenome | biome: tundra; feature: field; material: soil | place: USA | collected 2010-05 | depth 0.15 m | reverse complement strand
TGATAGTTACCGGATGCATCGCGCTGTACCTGATGCGAGAGAAGAAAGTACGTTGTTCGCAGTGTGGGCGACGGGGTGAGATGGCCCCGCGTCAAGACTGGGGTGTCTGCGTGGAGTGCCAGGACGAGATGTGGGCGCAGGTGGAGCGGTGAAGCGCACAATCAGCGACTTCGAGGTTGAGTTTCAAAAAATGAAACCTCTCGTTATTGAGCGCTCCAAGGGAATCTGCGAGGCGGCGGAGTTCGTCAGATCGTTAATGCGACAAAGCGACGGAGGCGCATTGATTGTCATCACCCTGGCCGCGGAGTCGATGATGCAACATCACCGCTGCGCGGGGCGTGTAATGCACGTCCACCACCGGAAGTATCGTTCTCGCGGCGGGGGCAACTCTCTGGACAATCTTCTAGGACTTTGCGAACCCTGCCACTACTGGGCGCACTCGGAGTCCGTGATGTCCAATCTTCTCGGTATAACGCTTCATACCAATCAAAGTGAGGAACTATGACAGAACCTGACACGCTCTTCCAATTGTTTGACCAAGTAATGCCCTCGCGAGAAGAGTTGCGGGCATGGCAGAAGCACGACCGCGAGGAGTTCGGCACCCCGCCGAGCGTCCACCACAGTCAAACGTCAATGGACGCCGCGTTCTCGATAAAGCCCGGAAGTGGCCGAGCGAGGATTCTAGACTTCCTTCGTAGATACCCGACCAAGTCGTGGACCGACGAAGGGCTAGCCGACATGCTGCACATGAACCCATCTACCGAGCGTCCCCGCCGAATTGAGTTACTTGAAGCTGGACTCATTGAATCCTGTGGGACCGCGAAAACATCCTCAGGCCGCTCGGCGGTTCTGTGGAGGGCCACGCCGACATCTGAGGCGGTTTGAGGCGTCTGTGCGCGGCTTTCGTTCTCGCCGCGACACTCTCAGTCTCAGGGGTTGCCGGAGCGTCTGCTCATCGCTTCTGGGGTCCAGTCCTCTCCCTACCAACGTCACTAAGGTCACACGTCCCTTGCATAATGATGAGAGAATCCCACTCGACCTACGCCCACTTGAATCTCGGCGATAACAATCGCTACGGATCGTCGGGGATATTCCAGATGGAGCAGTCAACGTTCGCCGCGCACCAGTTCGCCGCACACGTCCCGCTCAGTGTCAAGGTGTGGCAGGCGACCCCCTATCAACAGGAACTCGTCTTTGTCGAGATACTGCGAGTGGACGGGGCTGGTCCATGGTCACGGTACGACGGCTGCTAAGTTTTTAGGAATTGACTTGACCGCGTGACGGACATGGTGTAAGGTGAGGCTAAGTTCAAGTAAAGGGGAAAGTCATGGAAGCAGAACTAATCAGGAAGGTCAACCCCGACGCTAGGGGAGACCAGAAACTATGGAAGCTGTCAGAACCCTACGTCTCTGATGATGTCACCTGTGAGTACGTCCTCACCTCAGCGGTTGACGGCCACGGGATTTTAGAAACCTTTGTTTTCCCGGCAAACGAGGATGGCCGCGTCATTGACTGGGGAGAATTGGAAGGGTCGTACCAGGGTGACACGAACCACGACAGGGCCATCAAGGGGTTCTGCGAAGGCCATCGGTCAAGTGGCATCATCTACAATTTCCCCGACGACCACGAACATTCGGCGATGAATCCAATCATGTCCTTTATCTCGGACATCGTGAGGCCAGTATGAAAAAGATCACTGTCTCAATCGAAGACTTGCCGAAGTGCTCTAACTGCGGGGAACCTGTTGTTGCAATAATGACGCTGGACTACCTGGATTTCACGCACTACAACGGGTTCTACGGGTGCAACTCTCTGGGTTGTGCTTCGGGAGTCGCGGCGTGTTCGGCGAATATCCTGCCGGGAGCGCTGGTATGACGACAAAACGCGACGAGTTCAGACGCTGGGGCGGCTACCGGAGAATCCTTTGTACGGTCATTGGCCACCGGTACGAGGGATATCAGGATCACACTAACGGGGAAATACGAGACTTTTGCCCACGGTGTGACGCGGACGGCGTGCCGTGGCTCTTGGCGGATCGGGTTAAGTCAGGAATCGCAAGAATCAGATACTTTGTTCGGCAAGAACAGGAGATGAAGTGACCCATACCCAAGAGCAGGAGCGTTGTCCGCAATGCAGTCTCGCGGGTTACGTCGTCCGCGACGAACTGGGGAACCACTGTATGTTCTGCGGCACAAGGTGGCCATATCCCCTGGTAAACCCCTCAATCCCACCTTCTGAAGCAATGATGGACAGAATCGACGCGCGGTTTGAGAAAGAAGGAACCCCCAATGTCTGAACTCGAAGGGAAGGTGAAATGAGCGAAACATTCTACAAAGAGGCCGTGACGAGAGCCAACGTGGGCTGTTTGAACTGCGGGGCGCCACCAACCACTCTGCCGCACGACGCCGTTCTGGGTGTTGGCTTCGGAATGGTCAATGTCACGCGAGACGACGAGGGCGTTTGGTCCGGTGATGGCGAACTGACCGCGTACCGATTCTCGCGCCGCGCCAAGAAAGAACCTGGCCACGACTGGCAGATTGAGTTCATAGGCCCGCTGCACGAAGAGACGTATCAGTACCAAGACGGCAAGTGGATAATGATAGCGACCGGGATGGGGTTCGCCTGATGTCTGAACTCGAATCCCTCCGTGCCTCCCCGCAGTGGTGTGCTGGAAGCAATAAAGCCGCGCCGCATCATCTTGGCTCTTACGACTCCTGTTCGACCTGCACTCGGCACCTCCGTGCCTCCCTCGCTTCCATGACCCAAGAGCGGGATGACTGGAAAGATTCTTACGCTCGCGACATTGACTTCGTGACCGACAAGTCACTTGAAACCATCGCGGCACTGACCCAAGAGCGGGACGAAGCCCTACTTGGTTACGGGCGAGTGCTGAACACTCTTCAGTTCTACAAGCAGAAGTTTGAAGACCCCGACGAAATGCTGGCGGCAGCGACGGAGATTGCGACTGAAAACTCGCGGCTGACCCAAGAGCGGGACGCGCTGGCCGAAGACCTTGAAAACTCGTTCCCAGACTCGTGGGACGGCTTCATGGCGTTCCTTGACAGGGCATACCCGGTAGATGTGCCGTTCATTAGCCTTGGCAGCGACCCCGGGCCTCAAATTGTTCGACTGTCACGCGCTCTGGCCACCCTACAGTCCCGCAACGAAGAACTCTCGGCGGTTATCGAGGAAGCGCGGGCGCACTGCGAAGTTAACATCAAGTTCTACTATGCGGTCGGGATGGGGGACATCTCGGCGGCCTACGAAGGCGCGCTCTCCATTCTCGCTAAGGCCGAACTCACATCTCTTCGCACCGGGGCCGTTGGCCTCAAACCGGGTGACTCCATCACGGACGGCACCGACGTGTGGATGATGCAAGCGGACGGAGAGTTGGTCTCTCTTCGCGAGTCTCTTTCCTTACCAGAGGACGCGCCGAGATGCATAATTCGACCTGACGACGCTGGCTTGGTGGATGACGTGGTGATCGAGAACGTCACGATGTTTCGCCTAGAGCGCATGGATAAAAACGCCTGGTGGATGGCCTGTTACTTCGGCGACGACCGCATTTGTCTGTGGGCCCACTACAGTCGCAAGGACGGCATCACCTTCACGGTCAACGAGGAACCAGCCACGCGGCAGATCGTGGACGACTCAGGAAAATCCCGAAGTCGGTCTCTTCCCTTACCGGAGTGAACAAATTCAAAACTCACGCCGCCGGGCCGAAGAAGACCCTCTGTTCCATCCCCACGATCTACGCGGCTAGAACGTCTCTAGAAGCCTCAGAGGTGGATTGCAGAGCATGTTTAAGGAGGCTGGCATCCTCACCCTCCGAGAAGTAGCAGAAGGCTTAGAAGCCAATATGAAGGCGCTGGACGATCTGGTAACTGAAGTCCAGGACGCCGGTAGCCGCGCCGCGAAAACAGAGGCGGCTTACAAGATAGAAAATGCCAAATCGCGGCTGACGATCAAGGGAACGGCTATTGAGAAGCTGACTGTTTCCGACATCGAAGCGGAGGCGTTGATCCAATGCGAGGGGCTATTTACTGCCTATTTGATAGCCCAGAACCATCTTTTGACGGTGAGAGAGGCTCTACGGGCAGTCCAATCCAAGGTCGATGGGTACCGGACGCTCGCGGCCAGTTTTAGAAACGCCGGGGGGTAAATCCGCGTCCAGTGATAGTTCCAAGTCCAAGCCAAAAGTTTCCTGCTCCGACTTAGTTATGTGAGGCTAGAACCAATTTCCCACAGTTCGCGCACACCTCATCGAACTCGTAGGAGTCGTCGCGCCGCCACGTGTACAGTTTCACGGCATTGACCGCACAGAGTGCACAGTAGGGGCGCGTAATCTCTTCGCCCTCGTCCCACATATCGGCGTCTCGCTTGTGGGTGGCTAGGTAGGTGGTCATTACCAGCCCATCGCTTCAAGATACTTCGTAATCCGCATCTCGAGACTGCGGTTCATTGAGCGCGGGATAATCGTGGTGAGTGTTTTGTGCATGTAGGCGAGTGCTTCTCCAATGTACGCAAGTTCCTCGTCTGTGAATTCTGGAGGTTCTGTGCCTTGCCAACTGGTGGCTGTGTGCTGGTCTGGTTCTGACATGATTCTCCTTAGAAGTCTGGATTGGCGCGGTGCCAGGATCGGTGGTCACTTGCATTGGCTTTCGCTGCCGTCTCTTCGCTTGAATACCAGTCGTAACGACAGTAGACACAACGAATGTGGTACTCGCCGCGCACGTCCTTTCGGCAAGCGACATTGATTGTTGCGCTCATACTTACCCCTTATTCTCGACTGTAGCCAACCTGACTACTTTTTAAAATCGTGCCCTAGTGGAATCGTGAGTTCCGTGGTTTCTAGGTCTAGGGCTGTGGGGGTTATAGGACGGCTCTGGTAAGCTCGCGCCCACACTCAACACAGCGCGGCGCGCCAAATCCTTCGTAGCGCTCACCTCTGTGGGTGAGCCCGTCGCAGACACCGCCCCCAAAACACTTGCGGCAGAATAATTTCCCCTTGCGCTCTATGGTGTCTACGGCCATTTCTCTTGCCATTTCATTCCCCTTTGTTCGGTGATCGTATGACCACATCACGGACAATACATTGTCACTCGTATCTTGTCAAGTAGAGTTTTCACAAATCTTTAACAACAATGATAACCCTTTGATTCTATGGTACAATGAACAGGTGAGGAAACAAGGTTCGAGCTTCAGCCACGGACAAACCCTCGCCGCGAAAGATTAACCAGTCCATTCCACCCTTCAAAGCAGTCCAGTGATAGAGTCACAAGTGAGCAGCGTCACCTTTGCGCCGACACTTTGTAATCTGATCCGAAGTGCTCAAAGAAAGATCGATGGCAGCCGCGCCGTTCCTCAGAAACGCTAACGGTTGCCGCCGCGAAAGTCCTGGTCACAGAGTGGCACGATACCATTGCCCAGCTGAGATATGCCCTTAGAGAGCAGTACAGAGCGTGTTATCGCCACTTTCGAGCTTCTCTTACGAGAATAGAGCGAACAAGTGTAGAGACAGTCTGGTTGTTTTCTTTGGCTTGGCGCTTAAGTACTTCGGTTAACTGAGGCTTTATACGTATTCGGAGGGTGTCTGATCTAGTGTCCATGTGTGGCACACTATCAGGTCGAACACGTGTTTGTGGCACAGAGTTATGTCAAGCTAGGTTTACCGTTATGGAGTTATGCCAATCTAGGTTTACATAACGATAAGCAGACATTGCCTTAATTCCTTACCATTCACTCATGATTACAACCAGATGACAACAGAACACACTCATTCGCACTCATTCACGCCAGCTTTACATAATGACTATTATCGGCGTTACATGTATACGCATATCACCTGATCACAGTACAGTACCTACTGTTATAAGGGGAGAATGCGTTGATGATCGTGCTGTCATGTGTCAGAGCGTGTGATCTTCGAGATTCGTCGTGTGGTATAAAGCGGAACCGGGTATGTGCCCAGAGGGTATGGGATTTATAGTAACTATCCCACTTACGCCCAAGTATCAAAAGCCTTCAGTGCTATGCTCCCCTTGACACTGGAGGTCCAATGGCCAAGTTCCACTTCTACCCCTATGAGATTCAATCTCAAGTTGTCGAGAGGACCAAGAGTCTCTGCGGTCAATCCTACATCGACGGCCCCGAGGAAGACGACGAGGCCACCGAAACCAATCGTTGTAACACCTGCATACGGATAATGGACGACGATTATCGCCCGTCTCTCGCCTAGATGTTTCACGTGAAGCAGACTGGAATGATTCTTGATTAGCGACCAGCAGTGGACCATCTACGAGCAGGCTAGGGCCAACGGGTTGAACCAGACTAAGGCAGCGCGGCTGGCTTCTGTCTCTATTGCTTCCGCGAAACGTCACGATACCAACCACCCCGATAGGTCATCCTACTACCGCGCGGCACGCTCCGCGAGGGATCAACCTGATCCTCGCAGACCGAGGGACCTCCCCAAAGAGGCGCAAAGAGCCTTGACCGACTTCAACTACTTCCAGCTTAGGTACTTAGGGAGAATCGGTCTCCCGTGGCAGGAGGACGCCGCGCATCAGATACAGGAACTCCTGAAGACCCCGGACAAGGAGTACGCCGTTATCAATGCCGCCCCCGGGGCCGGGAAGTCCAGTCTCTTCACCTACGCCATCCCCCTGTGGCTGACCTGTCAAGACAGAGCCATCAGGGGACTGGTTGGAAGTGCTACTGCCAAGTTGGGCGGGGGGTACGTGGCTCTGATTCGAAGGGCCTTGGAAACGACCCTACCCATCCTGGCCGACGACGAGGATCGACTTAAAGGGATTGCCACCGACGCGGAGGCGACTCTTAGCGAGGATTTCGGCAGGTTCAAGCCGGTCGATCACGAAAGTTGGACGAAAGATGCCTTCATCGTCCAGCAGTACGACGGGGCTTCCTTGACTTCCAAGGAACCCACCTGGACGGCAGTTGGCAGAGATCAGGAGTTCATCGGTGGACGGTACGACTTCTGCATCTGGGACGACCTCGTTACTCCCAACCGACTTAGAAGTCTTGAGATGATGGAGAAGGACCGCGACTGGTGGGATATGTACGCCGAACGTCGCTTGGAACCGGGAGGGCTTTTGATCCTCCAAGGCCAGAGGATGGGGGCGAACGACCTCTACCGATACTGCCTGGACATGGAAGTCGGCCAGGATGAGGATGGTGATGACGACGACACTGATCCTGACGAAATCGCCTTACGGGAGGGCGACGACGGGTCCAAAAGGAAGTACCACCACATCATCTTCAAGGCCCACTATGAAGAACTCTGCAAGGGAAATCACAAGAGGAACGCCGAGCCGTACCCCGATGGTTGTCTGTTAAGTCCTCGAAGGGTCTCTTGGAGAGAAATCTCCGGGATCATGAAGAACCGGCCCGATAAGTTCGCCCAGGTCTACCAGCAGGAAGACGTGTCTTCCGACGCGGTTTTGGTCGATCCCGCCTGGATCAACGGAGTCGGCCAGTGGCCCGGCTGCTGGGATAGGGATAGGGACTTGCTGCAAATCCCCCAAGGACTGTCCCCCCCGACGTTTTCCATCGTCTCCGTAGACCCAAGCCCTACGAGGTACTGGGGGATCATCTGGTGGCTCTACAACGAACCCTCCGATCAGTGGTTCCTCATTGACCTAGAGAGAAGAGGAATGGACGCGCCCGACTTCCTGGACTGGAATCAGAACATGAACGAGTTCTCCGGACTGATGGATGACTGGCAGAAGAAGTCCCTGGACTTAGGCGTGCCGATCTCCCACTGGATCATCGAACGAAACGGGGCTATGCGGTTCCTCTACGCCTACGACCACTACCGGAGGTGGCAGTCGAAGTACTCTGTGGAAATAATCCCCCACGACACCTATCGAAATAAGGCCGACCCCGACTACGGGGTGCAGATGATCGCGCCTGCTTTTAAGTTCGGTCGAGTTAGACTTCCCGGCTTAGGAAGAGGCCGGGCGCTGTCCATGAGACTCGTGGATGAGGTCACTCGCTACCCGCAAAGTTCAACTACCGACCTCGTTATGTCAACGTGGTTCGCGATGTTCCAGATGCAGTATCTGGCAACTCCAGTGTCAGTCAAAACTCTCGCTCGCCGACCTTCGTGGGTGCGTCCGCTTGCGAGGGTGAGTTGAGATTTAGGATGCACTCGTGATCTCTATCGAACAGATCGAAACGTGGTTCCGGCAACGTCAGTCCGAGCGCGGGCCTCTTCTAGCCAGGTGGGGTGAAGTCGCTCGTCACGTCGATGGCGACATCACCGTCCCGGTATCGGAATTAGACAAGGACGAGAAGTCGATGGCCGTCAATCTCATGGGGCCGGGACTCGATCAGTTAGCAATGCGGATTGCTTCCACCATGCCCGACATCTCGTGTGATGCTCTTCGACCGGGCTTTAAAGACTCTGAAAATAAGGCCGACACCAAGCGTAGAGCCATGCTCTCCTACTGGGATATGAACCGCATGGACATGGTCATGCGCCGCAGAGCGAGGTATCTCTTGGGTTACGCCGCTTCGCCGGTCTCCATCTCCTTCATGGCGATGAATCCCTTAGACAAACGAGAGATTCCTCACTGGCGTGTACTAAACCCCATGTGCGTCTTCCCCGCTCCGACTACTGACGTGAACGACATCGAACCGCCGAACTGCATTCACGCGACGCTGCAAACTCTTTCCTGGTTGCAGGCGAAGTATCCAGTACAAACAAGTGTTCTCTACAAAGGAAAGTCAAGTCCTGATTCCAAGTTTGAGATTCTAGAATACAACGACGACGAAGAAACTGTCTTAGTGGCACTCGGTTCAGTGAAGGAACAAGAAGCCGGACCCCAGTGGGACAGGACCGCAACGGTGGCGAACGGAACGCAGTCGTGCGTGGAACTCGCGAGAGTGAAGAACCGCGCCGGGATTCCCCTTACCGTGTACCCCGGAAGAATTACTCTCTCCAAGCTTCAAGGCATGTTCGACCAGTTGATGCCGGTGTACCACAACGCCAGCAAACTGGCTGCGCTGGAATACATCGCCATCAAGCAGTCCATCTTCCCCGAGCAGTGGCTGGTCTCTCACCCCAACTCACCGGGCCAGGCGCAGATCATCATCCCGGCGGATGGCTTAACCGGAGTGATCGGAGAGATCAGAAATGGAATGCTTCAAGAGACCCAGACTCAGCCGTCTATACAGGCGGCTCAGATGCAAGACCGACTTGAACGTGTTGGACGACTGGCTGGCGGACTGCCTGCGGAACTGGGAGGAGAGTCAGCGACCAACATCCGAACAGCTCGAAGAGGTGAAGCGGTTCTTGGAGCAGCCATCGACATGCCTGTCCAGGAGCACCAGGAAATCTTTGAAGACTCCATGGAAGCGGAGAACCGTCGAGCCATAGCCGTGATGAAGGGCTACTACGGCGCGAAGGCAACTTCCTTCTACATCGCGCACGATGGCAAGCAGACCGGCAAGCCCGACTACACCCCGAACGATGTCTTCGAGAACGATCAGAACGTCGTGAAGTATTCCGTCGCGGGGACAGACATCAACGCTTTCGTTGTTGGTGGCCTCCAGAGAGTGCAAGCGAACACGATGTCAGGCCAGACTTTCATGGAGACTGACCCCTACATCGAGGACGTGCAAGAAGAACTAGCCCGTATGTCTCTGGAAGGTGTACGACGGGCTCTCCTGCAATCAATCGAACAAGCAGCCGAGCAGGGGACATTCGCATCAAACAACATCGCGCAACTCGCCATCGCACTCCGCGACGGGAAGACGCCTCTTGAGGATGCTGTAACGCAAGTCCACGCGGCGATGCAAAAGGCTCAGGCGGCTCAGCAAGCGCAACAGCCACCGCCGGGCGCGGCGGCGATGCAGCCAGGACTCGGGGCGGCGATGGGCCAACAGCCGGGCGCGGTCCCCAACCCGCCCCCACAGCAAGGCGCGTTGAGCCAGATACTTGGCAACCTACGGAGTCCCGCACCTCCCGCTGGCTATCAGGCACCGCCTCAACAGCCCGGACCGATGCAGCAATGAGGCAACCGTGGAAGCCTGAGATCGCGTCCTAATGCCACACGCTCGAAGCAACCGTGAAGGGTCAGGAGCCAACCGTACCGACCTTTTGCGCCCGTCGCCCGAAGCGGTGACTGCCGCGCCCGGCCAAACCTATGGTGAGGCCGCACAGCAGCAACTCGCACAGAGGGCCGCGCCAATGGGGGCCGCGCCTATAGGTATCCAACCAACACCACAGCCTCAAGCGGCTCCCGCAATGTCCGCACTCCCCGGTGCCCCGATGGTGGGAGCGAACGGACCGCTAACCAGACCAACCGAACGACCGAACGAACCGGTTACGCATGGGTTACCGATGGGCCCGGGTGGGGGACCGGAAGCGTTGCAAGGCATCGGCGCGGCGGCGCGAGAGAACGCCGTTGAACAAGGAACACTTACTCACCTGCTTACTAACCTTGCGGCTACGCCCGGTGCTACATCAGCAATTAAAGACCTAGCCGCTAGAGCGCAGGGTGGGGCAATGTGATTACTGGCAACCGATTGTCCAACAGGGCTGATAGACGATGAGCGATAGCACGATGATGATGAGCGCCGCCATGACGACGGGGCCGAGCAGACGTATGACCCATTTCACGTTTCGCACCCTACACCTCCACGGTAGGGATTTCCAATGACGATGCCCGCGGACCCCTCCCCGGGCGGGCTGGTCGCTCCATCGCTGGGCGACTCCGTTAGTACCGTCACTACTACCGCTCCCGAACTCGCTCAGTCGCCCGGGCTAGTAGTCGGCGTAGCAACGTCCGGCGGCGACACGGTTGGTCGTTCACAAGCAATAGCAAGAGGGGCCGGAGCAATCTCCAACGCCAACGCGCACAATAGAGTCTCCGCAGCGGTTGGTGGGACGAGTGAACTTACGAACGCCCTTAGTTGGTTCGGTAACCACGCTTCTCAAGTCGGCAGTGACATCGTGCAGGGCGCGAAGACCGCGGGGTCGGATGCCATGAAGGTACTAAACGCTCCGCTCGCGCAAGTGCAACACGAGTATCGCTATCTCCACGACGTTGAAGCAAAGCACGGCATGAACGCTGCCGTCTTAGAAGGTATCGGTCTCGCGGCGGGTGCGGCGGCGGGCTTAGGTGCTACCGGTTCTCTCTATGGAGCAGAGTTAGGGGCGGAAGCAGCCGGGGGTATCGAGGGCCAACTCTTCTACAAGGACTCCTGGCAACGAACAGCCTCTAACTCTTACGTTGACCCGAACAATCACCAACAGGTCAGCATGGGACGCGACATCGCTAACTTTCTTGATCTCGGTACTAAAGGAACGGTTCCCTACCGGCTCTCGTCAGGGATTATCGACGGACTATTCAACCTCAATACCGGCGGGACGGAATTACTGGGCCTGACGAACGAAGCCCGCTCGGCTAAAGGCTTGGGTGGTTTGTTGAACGCCAAGTGGGGCGGGACGGCAGCCCACACGGTTGGTGACGCGGTAAACGGCGTCGGGGTTATCGACCCCTCAGAGATAGACCGCATCACGGCCCAGTATTCAGGGGTGCGTCGAGCCTTCCGAGACATCGCCAGTAAGACACCGGCAGAAATTATCGCCACCCCGGCCTATCAGCCCTTTCGACAAATCGCGCAACAACTCGGTGACGCCACGACCGTTGACGAAGTAGGTCAGATCTTTAAGGGAGTACTGCGAACGCAGGAACTGGCCTTTACTGATCGTCTCCCTTCCCTCTCGTGGACTCGTCAAACCTTCGGTCAATCGCTACGCGAACATGTTGAAGCCATGCAACCAACGCAGGTTGAACGGGGTGGTCTCCATCCCTTACAACGAACTGCGTCACTGCTCAACCCCGCGAACATGGCTCAGCGTCTAGCCCCGCTCCCTACTGCGTACGACGAAGCGGCACACTCGCTTTCGATGGCCGACTTCAACCCCGCGTCAAAGATCGACGACGGGACGGTCGGGATTCATCGGATGCTTCGTTTTACTGAAGATGGCCCCACGTCTGCTTCAGCGGCGTGGGCGTATCACACGATGGCCGACGTGGGCCAGAAGGTCTTGGCGTATCGTAACATTGCGCTTAACTCTCTGTTTGCGATGAGCAGTATGCGGGGCTACATGGCCGCCGATCTCACTCGTTCGCCCGATGTTGAAGCGTATCTGCGTGACGCCTTCACGAATCCCGAGGATCAAAAAGCGATGAAGACCGCGCTCGACAACGCCATCGGGGGAGGGATGTTCGGCAAGGAAGCCTGGTACGGGGTGGACGACGAAGCTCGCAATCTTTCATTGGCTCGTGCCGCGAATGGTGACGCGCAGTACGGCGCGGCCATCTGGAAGAACCAGACCGGCAAACTCGCCTTCCTAGATTTAGGCGCAGCACGCAGGGCGGGCGCGGCGATGGCCGGTGCGCGTGACGTTCTGGGACGTGTTGACGATATTGGCTATCACTACATCACTCAGGGCATTTTCAAGCCCATCGTTCTGTTGACCCCCTCCTACGCCATGCACATCGCCCTGGCGGAAATGATCCCGAACGCACTACGCGAAGGGGTCGTCCCCCTCGTCAAATCTGTTGTTGCTGGGCATCTCGCCTCGCTGGGCCGCCACCTTGGCGAGACGGCAGCGACTGATGAGACGAAGGTCTCGGCCATCTCGGGTCTTGCCTACGACATGGTGACCTCAGGGATGGAGAAAGCTCCTTCTCGTCTAACCGCTGATCTCCAACGACGCATCGAGAACGCGGCGGTCCTGCTAGACGTGACCGGCGGGGACGCGGTAGCGCCGGGCGTTGCGTCAATGCACGCCTACCAAGCAGAGGTCGCACAAGAAGAACGCTCGACTAACATTCTCCGTCGCTCGTACTTCGATTCACCGATGAAGACCTCGAAGGACTTTGGTGTCATCGGTCCTACCGACAAGCAAGCGGTCCCCGCATGGCAGGCTTCGATTAGAGAAATATCACAAGACGAGACTGGTCAACTCGCCGCGAAAGAACTCATCGCCGGGATGAAGCGTGGCGAGAACATCGACACCGCCAGTGGAAATGCCTCGCGTGTCGTGGCACAGTATCTCCGTAGCCACCCTGACCAGAACGAATGGGCGCTGCGTGCGAGCGACCAAGTTACTTCCGCAGTACCGGGCTTCACCCGCCCCGCCGACTGGGACAACTTCGATGAGTGGGCGCACGTTAAGGTGCAAGCACTACGTGGGGTTATTCGTGGCGCGGACAAGAACATCAACGCGAACGTATTAGCGCACATCGCCGACGGCACTACTCCAAGTCGAATTGAGTTAGAGCACATCCCCGCCGAGACGCGGCCTCTTCTCATCAAGGCGCGCCAGATGGTCCCTGACGGGACGGGGACAGTCCAGCGAATCGCCAACGTCGGATTTCAAAAGGTGCTGAACCCGATGGTAAACTTTATTTCTCGCCAACCCATTGGTCTCAATGAGTGGGACCGGCAGTGGGAGATACAGAAGCCCTTGATCGCGTCGGGTATCAAGAGTTACGACGAAGCGGTCATCACAGCCCAGGACCGTATGGTGAACCGCGTCGTACGCAACGTCCACAACCTGACCGATAGAACGCAGTGGACCGTGACCTTTAGAAACTGGGCACCGTTCTTCTTCGCACAGGAGCAGGCGTATCGCAGGATGGGGAGGTTGCTCGCAGAAGACCCTCGCGCCTTTCGTCAGTACCAGTTGATGATCTCTAACATCGGCAACACCGGTCAGATATTCCAGGGGCCGAACTCGAAGGGCTACTTTGTCATGCCGGGTACGGGCTGGTTGTCGGGCAGTGCCTCATTCCTTGGTGCGTTGGCGATGTTCAAGATGCCTGTCCTAGGAGCACAACCGATTGGCATGGGGTGGAACCTCTCAGCCTCAAGTGTTATTTTCCCTCTGTCATCAGGGTTTCGTCCCGGATGGGGGCCGCTGGTCAGCATCCCCACTCAAGCAATAGCCCAAGCAGTCGGGCCTCACCTCCCAGCAAATCTCAATGCTGACATGACGGCCTCGGTCCAAACCATTCTTGGACCCTCAGCCGCTTCGTCGCTCTGGTCGCAACTCGTGCCGAACACAATTCTTCAGCGTCTGCTCACCGGGCGTGTTACCGGCTTCGATGAACGAGCGTTCAATTCAACAGCCATGCAGGTCTTACAAACCCTCGACTTCGAGCATAAGATTCCCGACCCCACGCAGATGCTGAACCCGCGTATCGCCCAGGCGTTCATCGACCGTTGGCGCAATCAGGTCCAAGTCATGTACGGGGCCAAGGCGATTGTTGGCGCGATAACGCCAGTCTCGCCAGAACTCCAAGTGCAGAACTGGGGTCTACCCAGTGAGTTGTCCAATGACATCACCAAGCAAGGATCGCTCTTAAAGGGGATGCAGGCGTTCCTCACCAAGCATCCCGACGCCTCACCCTTCACGGTATGGCAATCCGGGAGCAACGAAGGTGTCTCCATCCCGTCTTCCGTCGCAGCTGAGAAGATCATCAACGACAACATGGGTCTCATCAACAACCCGAAGTATGGTAACGCTGCCCTGCTGTTGCTCATCGCACCGAAGACGAACGCGACCTACGACCCCAAGGTCTACAACGAGCAGATCGCTCAGGGACTCCGGGCCAAGTTAAAGCCCTTCGACGCGAGTGGCAACGGTCAGTTCCCGAGCTACCTCAACCAGTTGTACGTTTCAGCCGGAGATGCTTTGGTGTTGGGGAAATGGTATCCGCAGTACGAAAAGCAAATCGCAGGACTAACGGGGACGATGAAGTACCAGGCCGAACAAAACTGGCAGAAGACGTTGACGGACTATACGGCCTTGAACCCAATCTGGGGGGAGGCGTGGAACTCCAATGCACGCCAAGCACAGCGCGGCGACCTCATCAATCAGATGCGAGCACTCTTAGCGAGCCCCGACGCGCCAAAGACCAAGGCCGCTGATGAGACCCGGACTTTGCTGGCGGCCTATGATGCCCACCTCACCAAGATCAAGGTTGGCACGCAGGACGGGTTCGTCGGGCAATCGCAGTCGTCCATAAACCAGGAGTGGAAGGATAGCCTCTACGCAACGGCAGCAGCCCATCCTGAAGTCACCAGTATCGTGACCGGCCTGTTCCTGTCTTTGCCCCAGACCTCCACCACGCCAGTGACGGCCTCGACTTCAGCACCGGGCGTGTTCAGCACTAAGACTTGGAACCCGGCACCATGACCGATCTACTGGGTAGCCAGACCGCTTCGTCGCCTGTTCAGCCAGTCGCGGGTTCGACCGCGACCCCAACTGGTGCTGGTACGGGTGGGACGTTCCCCCAAACAGCAATGGGTGGTAACTCCCCACTCGATAAGTACTTACCTTCAGCGCAGACGATACTCGCGGGGATGACGCCAGGAACGTTCTCCTCGGACTATGGGGTTTCATCATCACAGATGCCCACGTTCCTGGATTCCACTGGGAAGCTGAATGGCGCGGCGGCGGAGTGGGTCGCCTACCACTTGATGTCCCAGCCTGACCGGCAGAACCTTCAGGACATTCTCGCCACCGCCGGGCTGATGAAGCCTGCCGACGCTAATGGCCTTATTGGCATGGCCAGCAATGATGCCTACCGGTCGTTGGTTGGAGTCGCTGCGAGTCAAGGCGCTTCCGTTGACTACATGATCACTCAGATCAATCAGGGTGGTATTGGCGCAGTCCAAGAGTCGATTCAAAGCCAGTTGGCCACGGCGCAAAGGAACGCTACCGCGCCCATCGTCGCCACCGAGACCAGTCCCACTACGCTCTCGGCAACACTCACCAGCGCCTTCGAGAACGCACTTGGCTACTCCCCCGACCAGGCGCAGATTCAGTCCTTCATCTCTCAGGTGCAGGGGCAAGAGACGGCAGCCGCTTCGGGGCCGAGGGATGTGGCCGCAGCGCAACTCGCCCAAGCCCATTCTGAAGAATCCGCACTCAACAAACTCGGGCTCGATGGTGTTGATACCGTCATCCAGGCGTACCAAGCGGCAGTCAGTGGAACGAAGATGCCCGGTGCTGGAACGACCCAAGGCCCCGTCAATGGCGCGACAGCGACGCCCGGCCAACCAACTGGTGGGCCGCTACAGCCGGGCACGGTCCCAGACTTCACCGCTCAGGGTATCGGCAGTGCAACTCTCCAGGGAGTCAGCACGACCACCCAGCAACAGGTCCCTCCAGGACTCATGGCGCAGTTCGGTCACAGCTTCATGCACGGCTTTCTTTCTGACACCCCCGACGCAACGAAAACGACGACGACCAACACCATGCGCGGGGTCCCGACACAACCTTCGGCTGGGACGCCGGGTTCCACTCCCACCTATGGCGGTCTCTTCGCACTTTCCGCAGCGGACTGGAAGAAAGCCCAGTCCATCTACTCTCCGGCCAGTAAGTACGCAACCCCGGGCGCGGCCCCCCAGAGTGTCCAACTCGCCGCCTTCTCAAGTCTTCTCACCAACCAGTACGACGCCAACGGGGGCAGTTGGTCCAAGGCGGTATCGTCCATCGCTTCCGGCTCACCCTTTGGCACAGCCGAAGGTTCGCACCTCAGCGCCTTTGGCAATAGTGTGGCGGCTGAAGTGAACAATCAGATCACTGCCTTGCAGAACCAGGTGAACAATTCCTCAGTTACGGTCAAAGTCGCGGCCCCTGACGCCACGGCAGAAGCCAACCTTGCCGCGAAGCAATCCGACCCCGCCGGTTACGAGGCCGCGCAGACGGCCAGTTGGGGATCAGTCCTCAATAAGATGCTCTCGGGCTCGCCCTCGATGTACAACCAGAGCACGGCTGATACGTTCACTGGTCCGGTGAGCGCACAGATGGCAACGGCTCAGGCGAGCGCGCCGACCACCATTGGGGCAGGAGCGCCGTGACGATCCCCGCCGACGCCAAGACCTTCATCGATGGGGTACTAAAGGGGATCGGCGCACCCATAAATGCCCAGACCGAACAAGGGTTCGTCAACTGGCTGGCTAACGAGCAAGGTGGCCCCAATCTCACAGCGTTTGAAGCCAACAAGGGGAATCCTCTAGGTGTGGGGAATCCGGCGGGACACGCAGCGGGGGCTTCAGGAAACCTTCAGGATGGTATCAAGGTGACCGTCGCCAACCTACTCGGAGGTAGCTACAACAATCTTGTGGCCGCCTTTAGGAAAGGCACGTCGTCAGGAGAGATTAACCAACAGGTCGTCGCGTCGATCTGGAACACTGGTAAGCCCAATGGCTACGGGGGGATTGACAAGTTCTCGGCGACGGCGAACGGCGCGAGTTACGTTGGCAATGGGTCGGTCGCATCTAGCCAAGGTGAAGTTGGTTCGGTCAACATTCCCAAGAGCGCTCCGGCTGCTCCAATCGCCGGGGCCAACATCAAGAACTTCCACGGCTACGACCTAACGGCCTTCGCTGGCTCGCCGGACTTAGGGAACGCCGAACAGGTCGTAACGAACTACGTCAGCAACCCTCAGTACAGGCAACAACTCGACCAGAAGTTAGCCACAGAATACGGCTATCAAACCAACTGGTGGAAGAACATCCCCCAGGTCAACACGGTCATGCTCTACGCCGCCCAGCACCTCGACCCAACTGCCGCCGGGGCCACGAACACGTTCCAGAGCCTCCTGGCGAATACCCAGTGGTGGAAGACCACGACCTCCAATGGAAGATACTGGGACGAGGCTTACGGAACGAACGGAGCACCAGGCACCGACCCGGCGCAGGCTAACCAAGCCATCCAGAACGCTCAGGAGAAAGTCCTCGCCGACGCCAACCAGATTGGGGTGCAACTCTCCAAGCAAGAATTAGACGCTATTGCTCTCGCCTACGCGAAGAACAACTACGTGGCCTCCGGTAGTTTTGGAACTGCTTCGGGAACGGCTCCGGAGTGGCTAGACCAGGCCATCGTTGACACCTTGGAGAACATTCAAGGTCAGAAAATCGGGAAGATTCCCACGGACTTCTCCACCCTGGCTCCGGGGACGAGCCAGTTCGGACTGGACACCCAAGGCGCTCCGGGCAGTACTCCCGGGACCGGAACCCCTACAGGACTGACCGGCATCGCGGGCCAACTCTACGCCGACTTCCAGAACATCGCCCAGCAGTATCTGATGTACAGCCCCACGAACGCCTCCGGTTCACTGGTGAATAATCAGTATTTACTCAACCAGGTTCAGAGCGCCCTCGCGCACTACACCGGAACAGGTTCGAGTTTCGGTTCATCGAACCTCATCGCTGGTGCGCAGGCCCAGTTCACGCAGAACATGATGACTATGGCCAAGCAGATGTACCCGAGCATGGCCGAAGCTATCGCTGGGGGAACAACCCCACAGGCTTACGTTCAGCCCTACCAATCAGTAATCGCCCAGATGACCGGCATCGCCCCGGGTTCGATCAACTTCACCGATCCTAAATGGAACTGGGTCATCGCTACTCCTGATCCTAAAACCGGAGTGAAGTCGGCCCTAAGCTTGGACCAAGTGCAGCAGAAACTGGCTACTACTCCCATGTTCAATCAGTCCAATAACGCTCAGCAGATGGCCGATAGCGTGTCCACCGGTCTGGCTAAGCAGTGGGGATTTGGGGGGCTGTAATGGCAATGAGCGCGGCAGAAGACGCCAACAGGTCGGGCACCGTTCAACAGATACTCGGCGGTTCGTTGCCGAGCGGCACCCCCGCACCTACCCCCACCACTACTGCTACCACTGCCCCAACAGTCGTCTCTACTTCCACGGACCCCAACACTGGCGTAATAACGACCACCTGGTCGGACGGGACCACCACTACCGCTGCTGGCCCCCCCGGAAGCGGCTCTAACGCGCAGACGGCGCAGTCGGCTACAGCAACTGTGGACGCGGCGATGGCGGCAATGGGACTTGGCTCACTGTCGAGTTGGGTCAACTCACAGATTCAGACCTTCGCCGGACAGGGCATGAGTGGTGCCGACATCACTACGATGATTTCCTCGACGATCAACTCAGCCCCGGGATTTGATGCCCTGCTCCCCGGCTACAACCAACGAATTGCCAATGGCTACACCAACACCGACGCCTCAACGGGGGCGGGGATCGCGGGCTACATGGCTTACAAACAGCAGATTCAAGCAATGGCCGAAACTGCGGGAATGGTGTCGGGGACCATTACAGCAACGGACATCGGGAACTCCTGGGCGAACGATGTTTCCACCTCGGAACTCTCCGACAGAATCACTACGGAGTACACGAACGCCGTCAACGCCGCGCCCGCCATTCAAGCCGAACTAACGAAGTACGGTTATGTTCAGGGGATAACCCCTGGTCAACTAGCCTCCTACTACCTGAACCCCGACAACACCACGAACCAGCTTCAACAGCAGTTCAACTCCGCCGTCGCGGGCGGGGAAGGAACCCTGACTGGCTTTGGGGAACTCGGTCAGTCTCAGGCCTACGCCCTTCAGGCTTTCCTCTCCAACTCCGGCCAGAACAATCTCACGACTTCACAAGCCGCAGGATTCTTTGATAACTCGCTCGGGAGCGGAATGAACTCAATCGCGGCGATGGCGAACGCCGGTTTCGAGCAGGCCCAACTCGGGACGGCTCAGAATGGTCCCGGCGTCGTCAACCAGGCAACTCTTCTCGGGGCGGCTGAAGGAAACGCTCCGGCCCTACTGGCCACCCAACGCGCGGCTCAGACCCGTGCGGCCCCTGGGGCGGGTGGTGGAGGACTCGCTAGTGATTCAACTGGCGTTGTCGGTGTTGGATTCGGTTCCGGCTAGACGGGTACTTGACATAATCCCATTGATGTGATTTACTTCTTGCAGACGAGAAATTGCCGGAGTCGTAGATCGACCTGGTGACCGTCGCAGTAGGTCCATGGCTGTCCGCGCACAGAGCCCTCCATGCGAAAGTTACGCGCGAGCCAAAATTCTTGGAACCCACGACTCCCAACGTGCGCCAATAAAGGAGAAAGAAATGCCAGAAGACGTTGAAGTTCTAACTACCGAAGAGCAAGAGTTGCCTAATGACATCCAGGCGCAACTTCGCATAGGTCGAAAGGCCGCGAAGGAGACTGAGGCTTTACAGGCCCAGATCAAGCAAATGGAACGCCAGTCGGCAATCGAGCGAGCGGGAGTCCCAGAACACCCAGCGCGAGAAGTTGTCTTTGCGAACTACGACGGTCCTCTCGAAAGCGAGTCCATCAGGGACTACGCCAAAAAGATGGGGATCGTCCAGGCTCCGGTAACGGGAGAGATTTCCGTTGAGGAGCAGGCCGCACAGAGAGCGATATTGAGCGCAGGTGGCGGGAGTCCCCCATCTTCAGGAGACGTGGACCTCGCAGTTGCCTTACGAAACGCCAAATCTCAAGCAGAGGTCATGGCGATCGTCAGGGAAGTGGCGGGGAACCCAGGTTTCAAGAGTCGAGACGGTCTTATTGGAGAGTTACCACCACCGATTTGACGAGCTAGGAGGCTCCTACAAACATGGCCTATACCACCACCGGGACAGTTGACTACGTGCAGACCGCGTACGACATGCTGGCCTACTACGCCCTTAGGCCGGAGTTGTACTTCGACCAGGTAGCGGACATCAAGCCCACGAACCAGTCAATGGCTGGTTCGAGCGTGGTGTTCAACATCCAGAACGACCTGGCGCTTGCGACGACTTCGTTGAACGAGTCCACCGACGTAACGGCAGTTGCCCTCACCTCTTCGCAGGTCACCTTGACCTTGGCGGAGTATGGTGGCGCGACCATTTCGACGGCTCAGGTTCGTGCCGAGTCCTTCGTCTCCATTGACGAAGTTCAGGCCAACGCTGTTGGTTACTGGGCGGGACGAAGCATTGACGAGTTGGCGAGACTCCAACTCCAAGCCGGTTCTAACGTCAACTACTCGGCGGGTGCGGTTGCCGCTGGGCAAGCCGGACAGCCCCCTGCTTCCAGGAACCAAATTACTCCTTTGGACACCTTCCGCGCCTACGACGTTCGCTACAACGTCACGGCCCTGAAGCGCAATAACGTCCCAGGGTATGGTGGTTACTACCTGGCCTTCATCCACCCCGACGTTGCTCTCGACCTCTGGCAGGAGTCGGGCAACCAGGGCCTCATCGCCCCGCACATCTACTCTGCTCCTGAGGAAGTCTTCAAGGGCGAGATCGGATCGTTCGCTGGTGCGAGGTTCATCGAGACTCCGACGGCTCCGGTCTTCGCGGACGCGGGTTCCTCAACCACCGACACCGACGTGTACGGAACGATCTTCCTCGGTCGCCAAGCCCTCGCGAAGGTCTGGGCGATGAAGGACGGCAACGGCCCTCACCCCGTCTTGGTCATGGGTCCGATCACCGACACCCTGCGCCGGTTCCAGCCCCTTGGTTGGAAGTGGCTCGGTGGTTACGGAGTGTTCCGTTCCGCGGCCATCTGGCGTCAAGAGTCGTCTTCGAGTATCGGCCAGAACACGGCTGCCCTCACCGACCAAGTCACCGAAGACCTGTAACATTTGATTGTCGCCGGGGCGGTCCCACCGCCGCCCCGGCACTTAACCAAGGAGTTCCATGGCTGAAAAGTGTGCCCACTGCGGGCGAGCAGACCTCTTGCAGGCGCTGGTTCGCGGATGGCAGTGCCTCGCCTGTGGCAAGACCACCGACGAGAATCTCAACCCCATCGTGCCACAAGCGCAGGGTCCGGACCTCACCAACGCTGGCTTGCCGGTGAAAGAACTCGGCGAACCGGCACCAGTGGTGTTAGCACCAGTGGTGGTGGATATTCACGGAGCCGCTCCTGAACCCGTTGTGCGGCCCTTTGAGGTCGCCGACTCTCGCGTGGCGTCTAGTGAGCCTCCGTCAGTCTTGGGAGTCCCAGATGTCTCAGGAGCCCCCTCTGACATCGACTACGCGAGCCTGACGGCAGAACAGATCGCTGAGATCGAGCAGATTGCTCACCCTGGGGCGTGACGTGGCGAAACTCACCACTGCCGCCCGAAAGAAAATCAGTCCTAAGAATGAGGCCGTCCCGTCCAAGGACTCCAAGAAGGGCGGAGCAGTTTCAGGTAGTTACCCAATCCCCGACATCTCTCACGCGAGAAATGCCCTTGCTCGGTCTAGCGGTAAGCCGGTAGCGGCTCAAGTGAAGGCTAAGGTTTATGCTAAGTACCCATCCTTGCGAAAGGGGAAGAAGTAATGGCTGAAGGCATACCAATGACGAACGACACGGCAACGACTGGCTCACGGCTCCCGGCAGAAATTCCCTGGAGCGGCGCACAATCAGGTCTGGGTTTGAAGCCTGACCTCGAAGCGGTAGCTGGACTCAGCGAAGAGACTCTCCCCCCGCGCCCAGTCCGCGCAGATCAGAACGACGCGGCCTTCGACCACGGCATCATTGCCGAGGGTCAGATGCACGGCGAAGTAGACCCCGAGAGGGACATTTCATGGATATAAGTGAATTTCGCAATCACGGCGTCAGCCCACTCCCACCTCAGGAGGGCTCGCGCGGGTCGGACGGCAAGGGCGTAAACCTCCCCAAGTCCACCTACCAGAATCCCGGGCCTACGGAGAACATCCGAGGCATCGAACCCAACACCAATATGGGCGCAGGTCTTAGCGAGCCCGAGGTCCAGACTGAAACGGTAGAGGGCTACACCCGCGACGCTCCGTTCGACGCACCGTTCAACGCTCCCTCGGACACGGTAGGTCCCGGCGATCCGTCGTGGGACGGCGCTGGCTCAGCCACGAAGAACTCGCGCCCACTCGTTATCCCCCACGACTCGTTCTCCGCAGCGGGCGAGTCATACCCAGCGAATGGAGGGCTAGATGGCCTCACCTAACATCCCCCAGCGTGAACCCGAATCTGGTGGTGCCGACCAAGGCCCGTACACCCCGACCTCCGGCAGTTCAGAGTCCTACGCCGACACCGACCGCTTTGGCTCGACCCAAAAGGGCGAGACCACCGACATCACCTTTCTCGCGAATCCGCAGAACCACGTCGCCGACTCTCCATGGGGCGTGAACGCACCAGCGGGAGGAATACACCCACCAGAAACGCCGGAAATTCCAGTGACAGAAGGAGACTAATGCCTAACGCAACATCCACTTTCCCAGGGACGTTCGACAGCCTGAACGCCGCTTACGACCCCGACATCGGGCCCGCGGTCCAGCGTATGCAGGAGTTCTGGGGAGGTTACAACGGCCCGGCATCATTAACGGGCGTCAACCTGCAGACGTTTCCTGACGAGTTCGCCACCGGAACGATCCAACCGGCATCAGGTACAGTTGAGTTGGCCCTCATGCAGTTCCGCCAAGGCCACACCGTCAACACCATCTCCTTGGTGACAGCCGCTACAGCCGGGGTGAGTCTCACCCATCAATGGGCCGGTATCGCTTCGTACGTGGCTGGCTCCGCCGGAGTGTGCTTGGCTACGTCGGCGGACGGGACTTCGGGTGCCCTGGGCGCCGACGCAGTGATTACCTTCACGCTCTCGTACCCGTACGTGATCCCCACCTCGGGTGCCTACTACGTCTACTACTGCGTCGCTGGTTCCACAGTGCCGACTATCGCGGCTGGAGTAACACTCTCAGCTCATGGCCGCGGCAACGTCGCGCCCTTCCTCTACGGTCCCGGTGACACGGGCAAGACGACCCCCTACGCGGTAGCGGCAGCGGTCGCGGCACCGACAGCCACCGCCGTAGGAACGCTTCTGTATCTGACGTAGGTGATGTCGTGACGCTCCTCTACGACTCCACGCTTGCCTACGACTCAACAACTTTTTACGATTCGGGCGGAGGACCGCCCCCGCCCCCGCCAACCACCGGCTGGTTCTTCACCCCGCCGAATGTGAAATTGGTTCCGCCGTTTCTTCCTGGCTCAACACCGCTAGAGAAATCCCTGTGGCTGCACTACGAGAACCGAGAGCGCGGCGTGAACGTGTTCATCATGTCGGACGGGAGCGTGGTCCAGTCTGACCCCACCCCAGAGAATTCAAATACCGATATGACGGGCGTCTACCCTTGGAATATCGACGATCCCTCCGGCCCGTACGTCCGCTCGATCTTTATTGATCCAGGTGCCAACCCCCAAGTCCCGACTGAACACGACGTATCGCACCCCGTCTACGTGGTGCAGAACTTCTACGGAGCTTCGATCTACCCGATTGACACTCCGACCTATAATCTTCTGGTCGCCTACACGGCGTTTGGAATCGGATACGCCGATTGCATGACCCCAGTGTGAGGAACTAAATGCCTACTAATTTTCCCAATTCAATAGACTCACCCACCGACCCGACTGCTGCGCAGCCGATGAACGCTCCGTCGCACTCGTCTCAGCACGCCAATGCGAACGACGCCCTCGTCGCGATTGAGAACTTCGTCGGGACGAACGCTGCGCCAAAGTTCGCCATCCTCGCCTCCCCTACGTTTACTGGAGCCCCCAAAGCCCCGACGCAACCGGCCCTCTCCGCTAACACGGACCTCGCTACTACCCAGTACGCGGACTCAGCCGTGGCGGTGGAGGTTTCTAGAGCCGGAGCCGCGGAACTCTTGAAGGCTCCGGTCGCTTCGCCCACATTTACTGGAACCCCGCGCGGGGTGACGAATTCAACAGCGACAGACTCCTCGACGCAACTCGCTACCGATGCCTTCACCCAGTCTGCCGTCGCTGTAGAAACCTCTCGGGCTGAAGGCGCGGAAGCACTTCTAGGGACTGTGGCTATCACAACGAAGACTGTTGGCTACACGTTTGCGCTCACCAACGGCGGCGCTGAAGTTGATTACAACTCTTCATCGGGGGGTACGTTCACCATCCCCACTAATGCGTCGGTCGCCTTCCCCGTGGGGGCGGTGATCTCGTGTCGTCAGATGGGGTCTGGCCAGTTGACCATAGTCGGGGCCGGTGGTGTGACACTCCACAACGGGTCCAGTCTGTACGTCACGAGAGCGCAGTATTCTCTTGTGGCTCTCACACAAGGTGCTGCGAACGTCTGGTATCTCGATGGAGATGTGTAGTGGGGCTGCTCTTAAATCGTCGCCGTAGTGGCACTATCGGGTCATCGTCTAGCTTGATGGCACTCGGCGTATTCGTGGGCACCGGTAATGGACAGGCTGGTTCTTCCTCATTGGCCACGACGTTCAAGACAACCACGGGTGCGAACATCACTACGGCGCAGACTTTTCTGCCGTGGAACGCATCAACGGGACTTGGGGGTAATGGCTGGGCCTACCTCATCTCTTCGACCTGCCTCTCAAGCTGGATGAGTCCGTATTCGGGCACACCCTACCAGATGATTATCTGTATCCCGATGGTGTGCTTGGACAGCGGAGGGAGTCCGCAGAATACTCTGGCTACGGGAGCAGCGGGTAGCCAGAACTCCTACTGGACTTCCATCGCCACGAACCTCATCGCCGAGGGTTTTAGCAACGCCATCATTCGTCTCGGGTGGGAGTTCGACGGCAGTGGCTACTACCCCTGGCAGATAACGAACAGCACAACAGCCGCATCCTTCGCCGCTTATTGGATTCAGATCGTCAACACCATGCGAGCCGTGTCGGGAGCGAACTTCACGTTCTGCTGGAGTCCAGCGGGGTTCGGCGCCACTGTCCTCTCGCAGGCCGTCGTTCAAGCCGCCTATCCCGGCAGTTCGTACGTGGACAGCATCACCCTTGATCTCTATGACTGGTCGTGGGACGGCAGCATCTTCAGCGGCGGTTCCCCCGGCAATACCTGCACGGTTGGCCAATCCAACGCCGTCTTCGCCTCATCTAAGACGCAGACCATCGGCCTCAACTGGCTCGTTTCATTTGCCACGGCGCAGAGCAAGCCCTTCGGGTTGGCAGAAGCATCCCCAACTATCCGCAACGACGGGCATGGACTCGGCGACGACCCGACCTTCGTCAACAATATCTATAGCTGGATAACCAGTACCGGAGCTACCGTCATGTACTGGTTCTCCGGCCCCTACGACGGGAGTGCCAACTTCAACCTTGTGGGGGGAAGTTTCCCCAACTCATTGGCCGCGTTCGAGGCGGACTTCGGCTGATGGCTACGAACTACAACACCAGTACCCACTACAGCACCTCAATGACCTACGCTGGCACGGGCGCGGGCACCACAGTCGTACGCCCCACCGCTGGCTGGCTGGCGGTCCTCAATAACCTCGCGGGCACGTCAGGGCTGGGGGAACTTGCTGCTGCTAACGCCTACGCGGGAACCACGAATCTCGGACTTCTTGCAGCACTCAACTCTAAGGCAGGGACTAGTAATCTAGGGTTGAATGCAGTGTGCAATAGCATCGCCGGAACGACCGGACTAGAGGCGCTCGACGCCATCTGCCAGAAGACAGGACTGTAATGACTACATCATTTCCCGGCGCTATCGACTCACCCACAGACCCAATCGCGACGAACCCCATGACGAGTCCCGATCACGCGGGCCAGCACGCCAACGCCAACGACGCCCTCGTCGCTGTCGAAACAGCGATAGGGACTACGGGCACCCCGGTTCTTGCCCGACTCGCTTCACCAGCGCTGAGCGGCACTCCGACTGCACCGACCAATGCAACTGCGACCGATGCGACTACACAAATAGCCACCGACGCCTTTGTCCAGAACGCTCTTGCTGCGGCTGCCAGCGTGGCAACGACCATCCGTTCAACCTCTGGCGCACCGACCGTTCTCTCAACTGACATCGTGGGCGACTTAGCCTTTGACGCAACGGCGACGATTATGTACGGCCCACTCGCTGGGACTCCCGTTGTCGGACAGTTATGGATTTACGCAGGGCACAGCACGGCGGCAATCAATAGACTGAGCCCGAACCAGGCTCTTGCGTACAACGACCTGCTCGGATGGAACTTCGACCAAGATCTAATAAACGCCGACAACCTCACGGTGAGTGCCGCCGCCTCTCTTCAACTGGTACGGATACCACTACCCAGCGCCATCACCGTGACGAACATTCTTCTAGAGACGGGGGGCACGGCGGGCGTTACCCTGACTCACAGTTACCTGGGGCTCTATACATCTGCTGGAACTCTGATCGGCCAGACCGCTGACCAATCGACCGCCTGGGCTGTTCCCAACCTATACACCCCCTATACGATTGCTCTGGTGGGCGGTCCGTTCGTCGTGACTCCCCTGGCGGCCAACGACTTCGTATGGGGCTCTCTGTACATCGGTACTGCGGGCACGTTGCCGAAGTTCATGGGCTTCGCCAACGCTGGCATTACCTTGGCCGGTACTACTGCTTCTAGGGCCCGTCAGGGCCACTATGCCGTCGCCAATACCGCGACTCTCCCCTCGATTACCCCGGCAAGCATCACACAAGCTAACGTGCAAATCTGGCTGGGCATTAACTAATGAAACTGGGCTTAGTCGTCCCAACTCTCCTTAACTACCAGCCGTCAACAACGGATGGCCCGCAGTTTCTCACCGTGCCCTCAATGGATATTTGCTCCTGGGCATTTACTGACAGCGTTTGGACGGGCGGTGGTGGCCTGAATGATTCTGGCGTGGCGGCGAATACCCTCATTGGGACCGCAGGCCATCTCACGGTACCTATGCTCGTCGGCCCCCAGTCCGGAACTCCCCTAACGAACTCTGGCTCCGGACAGACCACGAGCCCTCAGAATCCCTCGAACGCGACGACGCCTACGACGATGACTATGGCGGACGTGGCGAGCGGGGTGTGGGACGCCATGTTTACCACGGGCTTTACCTTAATAGCGGCGTCTCGGCCAAATTGCATCTTACGAATTGGGCACGAGAACTACGGCAACGGTTGGTACCCGTGGTGTGGTGCGGCCCTGTCTACACTGCACACCGCTTGTTTCCAGCACCTCGTTACGCTCGCCCGCACCGTCTCGTCGTCATTCAAGTTCGATTGGAACGGAGCGCAGAACTACACCGGCTATGACCCGATGACAGCCAGCGGGGCGTATCCCGGCGACAGTTATGTGGACTACATCTCGGCCGACTGGTACGACGGGCTGGGGTTCACCGCAGGTACTTGGATGAACGGCGGTGCCGCCGGGTGGAACGCTGCGGTCACTCAGTATCTAGTAGAAGGTCTAGCCTTCGCCATTGCTCACGGGAAACCATTTTGTATTCCAGAGTTTGGCCTTGGTCAGACCACCTACAACCCCAGCGGGGGGCTGCCCGAAGACGACCCCAACTGGGTCAAAGCGGCCTACACGTGGATGCGAGCGAACGAGGCCAACCTTGGCTACGTGCTCTACTTTCAAAATGAGGGGGGGTCGAACCCCGGTAGTCTGAATCTCAATCCTCAGTCGGCTGCAGTCTTCGCGCAACTGTTCGGAGCGTGGGCACGTCAGAACGCCGGTATTTCCAATCGCTTCACCAGCGCAAACGGTAGAAGCAGGATAACGTGAGAAGCGAACTTCGACACAATCGCTTCGGCGAGTGGTGGTTCCGGTGCCGTAGGTGCAAACAGGACAGTCTTCACCACTACTACTGGACGAGCGCCCTCCGCGACCAAGAGATACACGAGTGTGCCGCATGAGCGAACTCTACGAGGCTCATCAGGGCCAGCATCACTCGTGCCCCCCCTGCTTTCAAATTAAAATCAGGACCATATCGTTCCAAGGTCCGGACGCGGGACAACATCGCTTCACCGACAAGGAACGTTCACGCGATATGGACGAGTACAGGAAACTCCGGGGTCAGGGCTACCAACCTAAGAACGTCTTTGGCTCAGCGGAGATCGCCGCGATGGCGGGAAACAAGTTCGAGTTGGAGCACAGCGTAGTCATGGCTCCGGACATCCGTAAGCAGTTGGACTCACGCATCAAGGAAACCAAGGAACTCTTTAACACGGTGCCGAATGGCTAAGTTATTCAACCCATTTCCACGATTTGCCTTCAAGAAGTTGCTGGATTGTGGCACGACTGACGCCGTACTTAGCAGCAAGCCAGCGGTGGCTCCCGGTCTTCACCCCGGGCCCCATCGCACCGCGCCGGTATTCAGCCCGGATGGCCCGGACCGTATCCTCGTTCAACAGAGAGTTGGCGTTCCTGCTCCCCCGGTTCATCCCGCCGCGTCCCTTGGCCGACATATCTCGGAGGTTGTCAGTATGGGTGCCGACCCACAGATGGCGGGGGTTGACGCACGGCGGGTTGTCACATGTGTGGCAGACGAACAGCCCCGGTGGGATCGGCCCGTTAGCCAGTTCGTACGAGACCCGGTGGGCAAGTGTGTTCTTTCTGTCCACGCCAAACAACCCGTAGCCCTTGGGGAGTCTGGCCGCCGTCCACTCCCAGCATTGGTTTCTACCTTTAACATCCACCTTGTTCCAAAACAGTTCCGGTCTTATCATATGAACATGTTAGCAGGGGAAGTTATATGAGGGTGAATCTTTTGCATGTGCATTCCCGTGAAATCGGGTACGGGCGGCTAGGCGTAGACCTGGCCGCGGCGCTCCGACGCGCTGGAGTAGACATCTTCGACGACCTCCCGAACCCGGAAGAGTCTGGTGCGATGAAGTTCATCCCCCACGCCAACGGACAGTCCGCAGTGTGCTCCACTGCCATGTGGGTAGCAACTCCGGGGCACTACCGGGGACACTGGAAGGGCCAGCGGACGATCCTAAACTCCATGTGGGAATCTAATCTTCTGCCCGAACCGTTCCGCGAATGTCTCGATGGGTTTGACACCATCATCGTCCCCAGTGAACAGAACAAGGAACTGTTTAGTCGGTACCACAACAATGTAAAGTTCGTTAGCCTCGGGATCGACCCAACGCAGTGGTTCCCAACGCCACGCCCGACCTTGGATGAGGACCACTTCACCTTTCTAATCTCGGGCGGCGGCCACCGCAAGGGTTCCGAGTTAGTAATAAACGCTTTCAAGAAAGTCTTTGACGGGCGAGTGCCGGACGGCCCTGCGCCGCGTCTGTTCGTCCACTCTGCGAAAGCCAGCGAGTTCCCGATGGACGACCGTATCCATCTCATCACCGGTAAGTTAACCGACGAAGAAGAGATTGCTCTCTACGCCATGTGCCACGTCTACGTCCAGCCCTCCAGGGGCGAAGGATTCGGCATGAGACCTCTTCAGGCGATGGCTCAAGGATGTCCGACTATCGCCACCAACGCGCACGGCCACGCGGCCTTTGGAGATTTGATTACCTATCCCCTCGGTTGGACGTTGCAGGAAACCCCACCTCAGTCCTTCCACCACGGCCCCGCTGGTTCATGGTGGGAGCCGAACTTCGATGAACTCTGCGACGCGATGGAAGACGCCTACTTGAACTACGACCGCGCTGTGTTCAAGGCACGAGTCAACGCGGAAGTGGTGGGCAGAGAGTTCACGTGGGATGAGACCGCGAGGAAATACTTAGACGTTATCGGCAGGGAGAACTTAGAACTCCCAGATGTTGAACCGAAGGAGTGGATGGAACCTGTCGCACGCAGGTACTTGGTACGCGTCAACACTCCTAGAGAGTTTGAAGTCGGCGGCTTGCAGTATCGCCTTGAACCCAATAGGGATTACTGGGAACCGGCGGACGTGAAGAGAGTTCTGTTTGACGGTGGCCACCTAGACCTTGCGTGCCTGCCGCAGAACATGCTGGTGAATATAGATGGCGACGGTGGTCCACCGCAGATGAGCGAACTGGAGTCCGGTCTTACCCCCGAGCAGTTAGAGCGGATACCGGATTACACCGGGGCGGCGGCGTTATGCCCTACGTGTCACCAAAAACTGAATAGTAACGACCCTACACTGGAAGAGATGGAAGCCCTACCGATGCCGCGTGAGACATGAGTACCCTCGGCTCGATGATCTCGCAGACTCTCCGCAGGGTCCAGCCCGGTCAACAGGTAGAAGCCCTTACCTTGAATGGTGCGTACACCGCAGGCGCTACGTCGCTCACTGTCTCGGACCCCGCCGGAACAATCCTCCCCAGCCTTCGACCTGAAACCGTTATCGGGATAGACCTCGAACTCTTCTACGTCCAAGCGGTTACTGGGGCAACCGCTCAAGTCGTACCTGGCTACTTAGGTTCACTCGAAGCCAACCACGCCGACCAAACGATGGTCTACCTCAATCCCCGCTTCAGCCAGTTCGACATCATGCAAGCAATCAACGACGACCTGAACGACCTCTGTTCACCGGACAACAATCTCTACCAAGTAGGTTCCGTCGAGATTCCCTTCAACCCGGCCACGATTGGCTACGACCTTGCTGGAGTTACGGGCTTGATAGATATTCTCAGTGTCCAGCAGAAGCAGCCCTACCCCATTGGCTACTGGATACCCATGCCCAAGAGGAAGTGGACGCTAACCGCAGGCGCAGACCTAACGGACTTCCCTTCGGGCTACGCCCTTCGCATCAATGGCGGCGGGTATCCGGGCATGCCTTTTCAAGTGATCTACAAGCAACAGTTCCAACCCTTCGTTAATCTCACGGACGACGCCACCACTGTTGCGGGCCTATCTTCAACCATGTACGACCTCCCGCCATTAGGTGCGATGGTGGCGCTAGTCGCTCCGAGAGAGGTGAAGCGCAACCAGATCGACTCAGCCCCCGACTCACGCAGGGCCACGGAAGTCCCCCCCGGCGCGGTGATGAACTCCATCGCGCAGGTTCTAGCTCTACGACAACGCCGCATCAACGCCGAAGCCTCTCGTCTCCACCAGTTGTACGGCCAACAGTCCGGTAGATAGTGACAATCTCAGCCGTTGGTTCGTTGGCTGTCTCTAATGCCTCGGCGACTCTCGCAGTAAGCCCAACGGCGAGCGGCGATATTCTTGTCCTTGCTGCGATGCACTTAACCGCCGGGTCCGAAGTTACTGGCGTCTCCGGTGGCGGAGTGACGACGTGGACTGAGTTGCAGGCCGCCATCGGTGGAAGCACCTTCGGCGTGTCTTTATGGTACGGAATTATTACCGCAACGGGTTCGCACACCATAGCCACAACGGGGGCCACGGCTGCTAACTTAACCTTGTGTTGTTTACAATTCACGGGCGGTAGTGGTACATGGAGTGTAGATGGCTCCGGGGGCACAGCCCACGGGAGTGCGTCATCAGGGACTTACCCTCCGTTGACCCCCGCTGGGGCGAACGAGCTTTACGTCGGGGCGCTGGGTGCTCTCGCTGGGGCCATAAGTGGTTCAACCGCAGGGTTCACCTACGCTAATCCGATTGGTGCAACTGGCAACGAGGTATACACGGCGTTTGTTTACAACGCCAGCGCATCGAGTCCAACGGCGCAATTTCCCGCCTGGTCTCAAGGTGCGTCAGCCACTTACGCAGTCGTATCGGCGCTTCTGGTTCACGCCGCGTGGACGGCACCATCGGTGCCAACTCTCTCCGCGCCAGCGAACGCGAGTGGTCTGGATGCTTCTAGTGGTGTGACATTCACTGCGACGTACAATTCGACCGACAACTACAGCCAGAACAAGTACGCCATGAGACTCAAAATCTCGGGTGATGCCTACGGATATTGGGATGGCACTGACTTCAGTTCATCCACGGCAGTGTGGAACACGATCTCGACGTTGCCGGGGGCGAGTTTCAGCGTCACCGTTCCCAACGGAGTGACGGTACCGAGCGGGACGCTGACCGACGGCTACGTCTACGACTGGTCCTTCGCTTCACAGGAGTCCGGGGCGAATACTCAAGGCAGTTTCGCCACCGACTTCACCTTTACTACTCAGGTGGCTCCTACCGTCACCGTGACGGCCCCGACTGGTACGACGATTGTGCAGTACCCACCCATCACCTGGACTGAGACACTCGCCGCGGGTACAGTCCAGACTGCCTACCAGGTGATCGTGGAGTTTGGCCCCTACGGAACCGTCCCCGGCACCGGCTCAGCCGTGTGGAATAGCGGGGTAGTTTCATCTAATGCCCTAGGCGTCACGTGCGCTAACCCGTTGCAGCCAAGTACCTATCGGGTCTTCGTGCAGGTCACTGAGACCGGGGGACAGACGAGCGGGTGGGGCTACAGCACAGTCGCGATCTCGGGTCTCGCCCCGGAAGTCCCCGGTACTTACGACGTGGCCATTGGCGGGCATGGTTACATGATCGACACGACGTTCGAGTTCGGGCGTAGGGACTCGTTTAGGCATTCTTCTATCCCGGCGCAGCGGAACGCCACAGATATAACCAACCAGCCCGGAGAGGCAACGATAAATCCTGAAGGACTGTGGCGCAGTGAGTTCAACGACTGGTCAATGGGTTCGGGGCAGTTGTTCGTCGATAGGAAAGAGTCCGCTCCGAATCGCTTTCACCACTCGCAAGGGGTCGATGTCTTCACCAGGAAGTGGCACGCCTCTTTGTTGAACGACACCACGCAACTGGTCGCGGATACTGACACGACGTGCCAGATACTCGTCGTGAATGGCTACCTCATCAAACTGAACGCCTCGGGGGTGGGCTACTCCGCCGCCGGAGTTAGTTACACCGCCATTACGGGGCTCTCGGGGACGCCGGTCTCCATGTGCTCAGACGGGGCGAGCATCTACATCGCGT
>OCZT010000713.1_pt1 | contig 33478 bp, 21 predicted proteins | sample 1539031 | NCBI WGS metagenome assembly OCZT01 (sample SAMEA3539308, study PRJEB22396) | soil metagenome | biome: tundra; feature: field; material: soil | place: USA | collected 2010-05 | depth 0.15 m | reverse complement strand
CCTGAATCTTCAAAATTGATTTCCTTAAATATACTATTACTTAATGAATTTTTTAATGTTTTTCTTCTGTTTCCGAACGCAGCTTTCACTGTTTGAATAAAAGTCTTTTTCTCCTGATCAGTCATTTCATTTTCCTTCAAAAAAAAATGCATTACTGCTGACCAAACTTTAGGGCGTGGATTAAATACATTGGGTGATACTTTGAAACATAATTTAATTTCGCAAAAATAATTTAGTAATACCGAAAGTATTCCATAATCCTTACTTCCTTTCTTGGAAATAATACGCTGTGCAACTTCAAGCTGCATCATGAGAACAGAATCCTTGATAATATGATTGTTCTCCATCATCCTGAACAAAATAGGGGAGGTTAGGTTATAAGGAATGTTTCCGGTTATCCTCAGCTTTTTACCATAACGGCTGTAGATAGCATTAAGATCGGTTTTAAGAAAATCTTCTGTTATCAGATCAATGCCTGGAAATCTTAGTCTCAGAATTTCGCCTACCCTGTTGTCTATTTCTACAGCAGTAATAGAAGGTACCTTTTTTAGAAGAATTTCCGTTAATGCACCAAGACCCGGACCAATTTCAATTATGTTATCCTCAGCAGTGGGATCAATCTCCTCCACTATTTTTCTTAATATATTGGGGTCGGTTAAATAATTCTGACCGAATTTCTTCAGAGGTTTAATAAACTGCATTAAAGTAAGTTCTAAATGATTCTGCAAATTAACAGAGTTATTTTGCAAAGAAAAATATTATTCATAAATCCTTGTTAAATGGGATCAGAGTTTAAGGGAATAATTTCTCAATATTGTGGAGTTCTTCAGAGAATTTTTCCCACTCCTCAATTGTGTGGTCAAATAGTTCCTTAGTCTGTATGTATTCAAGATTCCGCTCTTTTACTTCCTGAGGGTTTGAATAGACTGAAGGATCAGCGAGGATTTTCTCCAATTCTTTTTGTCTTATTTCAATTAATTCTATCTCGATTTCAAGCTTTTCAATATGTTTTATAAGATCCTTGGTGGCATTGTATTTCTTCTGACGGAGTTCGGCCTCTATACGTTTCTGATCTTTTCGGGAAGCATTGAGATCGGCAGATATTTTAATCCTTTCCGAAGCTTCTTCAATTTCGGTAACCTCCTTCTTATCAAGATAGTATTCGATTCCACCCTGAAAAATTCCGATTTTTCCCCTCCTTAATTCCACAACTTTATTAACAACAGGTTTCAGAAAATCAACATCATGGGAAACAAGAATTAGAGAACCGGTAAAATCTGATAAAGCTTTTTGTAAAACCTCTTTTGATGAGATATCAAGATGGTTTGTAGGTTCGTCAAGAATAATAAAATTAGCTTTTGTTAATAGAATTTTAGCAAGGGCTACTCTGCTTTTTTCGCCTCCTGATAAAACTCTGATGGGTTTAAATACGTCGTCACCGGAAAAAAGAAATGATCCCAGCAGTGACCTTAATTGACCTATTGTTTTGTTTTCGGCAATTTCTTCAACAGTTTCGATGATATCTTTATCCGGATCAAGGTTATCGGCTACATCCTGGGCATAATAGGAAATGATAGTGTTATGTCCTAATATCCTTTCCCCGCTATTAAAATCGATAACACCAGCGATAATTTTGGCAAGAGTTGTTTTACCCGCTCCATTAGGACCTACAAAAGCAATCTTTTCCCCGCGGTTTACCTCGAAGTCAACATTATTGAAAATTGTTTTCAATCCATAAGATTTACAAATCCCCCTTAATTCAATATTTATTTTACCGCTTGAAGGGGGGGGCGGAAACTTAATATAAATGTCTGCCTTGTTTTCGGGTAGTTCTATTAAATTTATTTTTTCAAGCCGCTTAATACGGCTCTGTACCTGTTTTGCTTTTGTTGCTTTATAACGAAACCGTTCAATAAACTGTTCAGTTTCTTTTATTTTTTTCTGCTGCTGAAGAAAAAAATTCTTAGCCTGAATATCTCTTTCCTCTTTGAATTTCATGTAAGCATCATAATTCCCGTTAAAAATATTGAATCTGCCATTATATATTTCCAGGGTCTTGTTGGTTACGTCATTTACAAATCTTTTATCATGGGATACAATTAATAATGCACCCCTATAGCTTTTGAGAAAACCGGAAAGCCAATTTAATGAATCAATATCAAGGTGGTTTGTCGGCTCGTCCAACAGAATAAGGTCATTTTGAGATATTAAAATTTTAGCAAGAGCTATTCTCATCTGCCAGCCGCCGGAGAATTCATTGGTCAATTTTTCAAACTCCTCTATCTCAAACCCAATACCAAGGAGTATTTTTTCGACCCTTGATCCATAACTATAGGATCCTAATTCATCAAGTCGGTGATGGACTTCCCCAAGCTGATTTATCAAATCGTCTCTTTCCTCTTCCGAATTAGAAGTAGCAGACAATTTTTCTGTAATCTCTGTTTCTTTATTTTGAAGATCGATGATATCTGTAAGAGAAGATTTGGCCTCCTCTATAAGTGATTTTCCCTCATGGATAACTTGTTCCTGTGGGAGATATCCTATAGTTATCCTTTTCTGTTTCTGAATTTTTCCCGATTCTGGTAACAGTTCGCCGCAAATCATTTTAAGAAGAGATGACTTTCCGGTGCCATTAGCTCCAACCAGTGAAATTCTGTCCCCGGAGTTTATTTTAAAACTTACTTCCCTGAAGAGATATTTCCCACCAAATTGGAGAGAAACATTAATTAGATCAACCATTACTTCCCGGTATAAAACTCATTGCCTTATTATCGCAATTTTCCCTGAAGCCACACTATTTCCTTCTTTATCATAAGCGACTATTATATAAATACCGCTGCTTACCAGAGAACCATTATCATTTCGGCCGTCCCAGTAAGCTATTCTTCCTCCGGGAGAAGAGAATTCCCTGACCAGCTTGCCTGAAATTGTTAGGATTTTAATATCTGTATCGGCAATTAAGCCGTCGATAGTTAAATTGTTATTATCATTTTTTAATTTAAAAGGACTCGGATAGATCCGTATCCCAGAGAAACTATCAACCGGTTTAACGGAAGTTGTTTTTAGTGAAATTAAACCTGCATCGGTGCTTATATAAACAGTACCAGTATTCTGATCAATTGCAAGATTCAGGATAATATCAGAAAGCAGAGGACTGTTTTTTGAATCATAAACTGCAAATAGATTCGTACCGTCTGGATTAACTAAAAACAATCCTTGATTGGTTCCGACCCATTTTTGGTTCAATGGATCTACAAGGATACAATTAATATTCTGTTGTCGTAATGTAAAAACCGAGCTGATATTTAATTGAGGATTCTGGGCAGCCGTTATTGTATAAGTGTTTGTAATTATATTAACGCCAAGACTTGTACCAACCCATAGATCACCTCTTTTGTCCACCACAACCGTATTTATGATATCAGTATTTAAGTTTTGCACGAAGGCTGATTTATCATCAGAAGGATCATTAAAAGTATTATTCTCATTAAAATATATCAATCCTCTTCTTGTCTGATCATTGGATATATACCATTTAGTATCAAACTGATCTATAACAAGATCCATTTGTGCTTTTAAATCCATATTTGAGGTAGCAGGGATAAGGAAGTGATAATAAGAACTGTCCTTTGTTAGTACAGCTAGATTTTTTCTATCCGCAGCACCGTAGTTCAAAAACCAAAGGTTATTCTTACTGTCCTGGGCTAAGCCTGTAACAACCAGATAATTTGGATCCTTCGGAATTCCTACCATACCGGTGATTGCACTGGAGAAAATATTAATGCTACTGTTTCTTATCCGTACAAAACCACGCCCCCAGTTTCCGATGTATGTTACATTATCGGTTGAACAATAAACCTTAAAATAAGCGTTGGAAGGAAGAATAGGATTTGAAGACACATTATAATTGGTCCAGTAATCATTATGTAATGAATAAAAGCCAATACCGGAAATATCTGTACCACTCCCAACCCAGAGCGTACCATCATTATCCACACCAAGGTCATAGAAAAGATTTGCAAGCGGACCGTTAGGAAAGATATTTATTACCTGGTCATTTTTTAACTGAATAATCCCGTTACTACTAGACCCTAATAATCCGTAACGAGAATCCAATTTAATATTATTTACGGAGGAAGAGAAAGAATAAATCTTATCTAAATTCCCATTGGCAAATGAATAAACGTTAATACCGCTGTCCAGTATAAATAGAGTATCATTATTTACATAAAGGTCGGTTATATTAAAATTAATTAATTGCGGAATATAGGTCTCAAATCCCTGTCCGTTATATTTTGAAATTCCTTTATCGGTAGCAGCAATTATTGAATTACCAAATTTAATAATCTTATAGATCTTGTTTGATGGAAGACCGTTATTAACGCTATACACAGTCCATGATTCGGGAGCGGATAAATTAGTTGATCCGGATTTTTGGATTATAGCTCCGTTATCTGAAGCAGCATATATGAGATCATATTTGGCAGCAAAATTTATCTTTGAGTTTGAGATTAAATAATCAAACTTGAAGAAAGTATCAAAAAGTACTTTATTATTCGGATCGATAAGTGTAATCCCGAAATCTGTAGCAGCTATTATTGTGTCTCCGGAAGATTGCAGACTGTTTATCTGTTTATTGGGTCTATCGGAATTAAGAATATCTGGAATAGTCCCTATTTGATTTGATCCAATATTTAACGCATCCAATGCCCCATTACTACCGCCAAACCAAATATTGCCTGATTTATCAAGGACAGTTGAAGTAATATTAATTCCTGTCATACCTTCAACTTTTGTGAACTTCTTATATGTACCGTCGTTTGGATTATACTGAAATGCGCCGCCAGTAGATGCACCCCAAATTGAGTTATTGGAGATAACGAAATCATTTATATTTCTCATCGAAGTATAAATTTTCCAATTACCTGCTTGCTGGGGGAAATTAAATGTGTATGTAAAAACGAATAAGAATGCAAGTATTTTTTTCATTTTACAGATATTATTATGAATAGAAAAGTAGAAAAATCTTATTCGCTTCCTCTTCTTAATTATTTAAACAAATTTAATATATTTTCTTAAATCTAAAAGTATAGAAACTTTGGTAAGAATAATAGAATTATGTATAAAAAGGAACATCTTTTAACATGTTAAAATCGAAAAACAGACATCATAAAATATGGAGAATTTGTTTCTGGCACTCTCTATTTCCTTCCTATTTTATCCAAGAGGCTTCCCATTTCAATTGCTGTCATTGCAGCATCCCAACCTTTATTCATTTTTGAAATCGATGCCCTTGCTATTGCCTGTTCAATATCGTTTGTAGTTAATACACCGAAAATAACAGGCATACCATATTTTAATGAAACCCTCTGAATTCCAGTAGCCGCAGCCCCCGCGACATATTCAAAATGCGGCGTGTTTCCCTTTATTACGGCGCCCAGACAAATGATAGCAGAATATATGCCTGATTCCGCAAGTTTTTCTGCTGTCAGGGGAATCTCAAAAGCTCCGGGTACCTTAATTAGGGTAATATCTTCATCAAGCACGCCCTGTTTCTTAAAGCAGTCAATTGCCCCCTCAAGAAGCTGCACTCCTATAAATTCATTAAAACGGCTCAAGATAATTGCGAACTTTTTCCCTTTTATATTAAGATCGCCTTCAATTGTTTGCATAAAATGCTTTTAAATAAGTAATTAAATTTTCTTACACTTCAGCACTTGACTGAAGTTTTTCTGTCCTGTCGGCAATTTTGATATGTTCAATTAATTCAGAAATATCGCCTTCCATTATTTTCGAAAGATTATAAAGCGTAAGACCGATACGGTGATCTGTCACTCTATTTTGAGGGAAATTATATGTTCTGATCTTATCGCTTCTATCACCGCTCTTTACCATTAACTTACGCACAGCCGATATTTCTGCATTCTGTTCTTTTAATTTGGCATCATAGAGACGTGCGCGCAATACTTTCATTGCTTTCTGTTTGTTTTTAAGTTGTGATCTTTCATCCTGACATTGAACCACTAACCCTGTAGGGATATGTGTTATCCGGACTGCGGTTTCTACTTTATTGACGTTTTGTCCACCTGCACCCCCCGAACGGAAAATATCAATTCTTAAATCGTTCGGATTTATATCGACCTGTACATCTTCTGCCTCCGGTAATACTGCTACTGAAGCTGCAGAAGTATGCACTCTGCCGCTTCCTTCAGTTTCAGGAACACGCTGCACCCTATGAACACCGCTTTCAAATTTCAACTCACTAAAAACATTTTCTCCGCTGATAGAAAAGACGACTTCCTTGATCCCGCCGAGACCAGTATCACTAATATCAACAAGCTCTGTGCGCCATCCTTTAAATTCTGCATATCTTGAATACATTCTAAAAAGATCCCCAGCAAACAAGGCAGCCTCTTCTCCGCCGGTGCCCGCCCTGATTTCCATAATAATATCTTTATTATCATTCGGATCTTTAGGAAGAAGAAGTAATTTTATCTCTTCCTCCAGTTTATCCCTTCTCTTCTCTAGTTCAATAAGTTCTGCTTCAGCAAGAGCAGCAAGTTCTTTATCTGAACCCGCATAAATAATTTCTATGTTCCCTTCAATATTTTTTAACACTTCAGAATATTTTTCGTATGCACTAATAATACCGGACAGATCACTTCTTTCCCTGCTAAGGGTAACAATTTTTTCTCTGTCATATAGGAAAGCAGGGTCGGAAAGCTGCTCGTTGATCTGATCAAAACGGACCTTTATTCTTCGTAATTTATTTATCAATTCCATAATTAAAATTCAAAATAAACATATAAATATACTAAAGAAGGCTTTTAAATTCTAAGGCTTTATTTTATTCAGATTCTTCTTTTTTTAAAAGACTTTACTTTTACCTTTCTTAAATTGAACATTATTTCTAATTTTATACTCTAAATGTTTGGATAAGTTGAATTGTTGTTTATCTTGACATTAATCAATCATAAGGTTAATTTTACAAGCTTTTTGAATTTTTAGGAAATAAGTTGGGTAAATTACAGCCAGAATCCGATATTAAGCTTCAAAATGAATTAAAGAAATCGGGTCAAATTCCAACCCATATTGCAATTATAATGGACGGAAACGGTAGATGGGCTAGAAAAAAAGGACTTCCGAGAGTTGCAGGCCATTCCAAGGGGGTGGAATCGGTAAAAGATATTGTAAAAGCATGTGCTGAATTGGGGGTAAAATATTTAACTTTGTACACTTTTTCTACAGAAAATTGGAAGCGTCCTAAAGAAGAGGTTTCTACTCTTATGCGTCTTCTTTTAAGAAGTCTGAGGAATGAAGCAGATGAACTTAATGACAATAATATAAAGCTTACTAGCATTGGCAATATATATGCTCTGCCTAATGAAGTTCAGAAGGAACTTCATGATGCGATGGATAAAACCAAAAACAATAAAAAAATGGTTCTCAACATTGCATTAAGCTACAGCGGAAGATGGGAACTTTTAGAAGCGATGAAATGTATAGCCAAAGAAATTGAAAATAAATCCTTAATTACATCCGATATCGATGAAAAGTGTATATCAGATCATCTTACAACAAAAGAGTTCCCTGATCCTGACCTGCTGATCAGAACCAGCGGTGAATTCAGGGTAAGTAATTTCCTTCTCTGGCAGATTGCTTATACTGAATTCTTTATCTCCGATGTTTATTGGCCGGAGTTCAGAAGAAAAAAATTATATGAAGCAATAAGAAATTTTCAGCTAAGAGAACGCAGGTTCGGTAAAGTCAGTGAACAACTTAAAAAGAACGAAAAAGGCTTAAAGAATGTTTCAAACCTCCTCAAAGAAATTATTTAAAAATATACTCCTTGTCCTGGTCATGTTTTCATCAGTTTCTTTTTCTCAAACCACAAGATCTAGTTTTAAAATATTAGGGATTGCAGTTGAAGGCAACAAATCTGCTGACGCTTCTACTATTATTGCAAACAGCGGTTTAAAAATTAATAATGAGATCCAAATACCAGGGGACCAGACTCTTAATGCAATAAAGCAGCTCTGGACTCTTAATATATTTTCTGATATTCAGATAGTAATAGATAAACAGATCCAGGATGGTGTCTTTTTGAAAATTATTGTTAAAGAACAATCACGGTTCGAGAAGCTTGTGATTGAAGGGAATGATGAGTTAAGTAATTCTGATATCGAAAATAAAGCAGGTTTCATAAGAGGACAAATAATTAAACAGGCAGATATTTCCCGTCTCAAACAAAGAATATTAAAAAATTATGCTACCGATGGTTACCTAAATGCCCAGGTAGATCCATTGATTTACAGGTTTTTTACTGCCGATACGACTAAAAAGGGAATAAATGTAATCTGGCAAAACGAAAAAAATTTAGCTGATGAATATACAACCGAATATGCTTTCGGAGATATCACCTACTCAAATTTAATTGAAAAAATTAAGGACAGAATTCTTCTGAAGCTCAAAATAAAGGAGAATGATAAGGTAACTGTAAGAGAGATCCATTTTATAAACAATTCTGCTTTCAAAGATGGAGATCTTAAAGGCGTGATGGATGATATTGAGGAAGCTAAATGGTGGAAATTCTGGAGCAGTGCAAAATTTGATAAGGAGAAATTTGATAAAGACAAGAAGAATATAAAGGATTTCTATCTTAAGAACGGATACAGGGATGCTGAAGTAACATCCGATTCTCTAGTCTATTTTAATAATAATAAAGATCTGAAAATTTATATCTCTGTTTATGAAGGTCCTCAGTATAAGTTAAGAAATATAATCTGGCAGGGAAATACTGTTTTTCCAAGTGAGGTTTTATCTGAAAGACTGGATTTCAAAAAAGGAGATATTTTTAATTATGAAAAATTTGAAAGAAATCTTAGACAGAATGAAAAACAGAATGATATCTCTTCCCTTTACCTTGATAACGGGTATCTGACTTTTAACCTAAAAACAACTGAGCAGAAAGTTGATCCGGATTCTATCGACCTCATTATAAGGATGGAAGAGAAGAACCAGTTCAAAGTAGGGCGTGTAGATATATTCGGTAATGATAAAACAAAAGATAAAGTAATAAGGAGGGAACTTTATACAATACCAGGAGATTTCTTTAACAGGGGTCTTTTATTCAGAAGTGTTCAGCAGCTTGCAAATCTGCAGTTCTTTAACGCTGAAAAATTATATGGTCCGCAGGGGATCGATTATAATCTTGATAACGATAGTACAGTAAACGTAGCATTTCACGTTGAGGAAAAATCAAGTGATTACCTGAATGCCTCGGTAGGTTATAGCGGTAGTTTCGGATTCAGTGGTTCCGTAGGAGTTACCCTGACCAATTTTGCTATGAGTGATCCTTTTTCACTCGGAGGAGGACAAATTTTAAGTTTTAACTGGCAATTCGGTGTCGGTAATGTATACAGAACTTTTACACTTGGTTTTACCGAACCATGGACGTTTGATACACCCACACTTGTAGGGTTTGAGTTGTTCGATACCAGGCAGCAATATATTTACGACTTAAGTCAAGCTGGCGGAACAATTAAGGTTGGCAGAAGGTTAAAATGGCCTGATGACTTTTTTTACATTCAGGGATTATTCAGATACCAGTATAATGATGTATTACAGGGACAGGGTTATTATGCTGAGGGTAAAAGTAACCAATTTACTGTTGGTGCAACAATAAGCCGTAAAGACATTGATAACCCCACCTTCCCTTCCAAGGGATCATCTGTTTCTTTAGATGCAGAATTATCTGGTAAACCGATACTGCCTGGTGATGTTAGTTATTATAAACTTGGTTTTAAGGCGGAATGGTATAAGAGATTATTTAATTCAAATAGGGTAGCTTTATATACGGTCTCAAATATTGGCTATCTGCAGGAATTGGATAAAGCTTCCGAAACAAAAGTAAATCCATTTGAATATTACTATATGGGAGGAAACGGGTTGGTTATTGCTACTGAACCCCTCCGAGGTTATGATGACAGAACAGTCGGTCCTCAAAATTCATCAGGTACAGTTATCGGTGGAAGAGTTATGACAAGATTTACTGCTGAGTTCAGGGTAGCTGTTGCTCTTGAACCGATTCCCTTATACCTTCTGACATTTGCAGAGGCTGGGAACGTGTTCGAAAAATTTAGTAACACTGATATCTTTAATTTAAGAAAATCTGTTGGGGTCGGTGCAAGGTTGTTAATAAATCCGATTGGATTAATCGGGTTCGATTTAGGCTATGGGTTCGATAGAAAAGCTGTTGATGGCAAAGACCCAGCATGGCTTTTCCATTTTCAATTTGGGAAAGGATTTTAATAAATTTAATACATAAATTATTTGAGGTAATATAAGTGAAAAAATATCTTTTAACTCTAACTGTTATTCTTTTAACCAGCAATTTTATCTTTGCACAGCAGCCACTAAAAATCGGATATGTGGATTCGCAAGTTATTCTTACACAATTGCCCGAAGCTATAAAAGCACAAGGGGATCTTGATGCTTTAACAAATAAATGGACTGCACAGATTGATAGCATGACCAAGGAACTCCAGGATTCATATGCTGATTATCAGAAACAGCAGGGTACAATGAAAGAAGATAGAAAACAGGTAGTGCAGCAGCAATTAGTTGAAAAACAACAGACCATAGAGGGATTCAGAAGACAGAAATTCGGACAGGGGCAAGGTGAAATATATAAGGAGAATGAAAAAATCTTCGCTCCTATTAAAGAGAAAGTTTATAAAGCAATCGGGGAAGTAGCTAAAAAAGAAGGCATGCAGTTTGTATTCGATAAAACTGGTGATGTTTTACTGCTTTATGCTGACTCTTCTTTTGATATTACTTACCAGGTTCTTGATTCTCTTAAAAGGGGGAAGAAATAAATTTTTTAAATGATTCCCGTTCAGGCAAATTTGTGAGGGGATCTTATTTTACCGGTAATTACGCACATTAAATTATTATTTTGAATGTTTAATTTGATATTTGATACGATTTAAAAAATAAAATGATCAAATTTACCTCAGGAGTGAATATGAAACGGATATTTTTTCCATGTATATTGTTGTTATTAGTATTCTCTAGTTTATCCTACGGGCAGATGAAAATCGGTTATGTCGATTCAGATGCGATAATGGATAAATTACCCGATGCTCAGGATGCCAAGCAAAAACTGGATGCCTTCGTCCAGGAATGGCAGGGAGAACTAAATAAAATTGAAAATACCTGGAAAACCAAATATGATGATTATGAAAAACGAAAGCTTATTATGACAGATCAGACACGTACAGAATTGGAAGCCGAACTTGTGAAGCTTGAAAAACAAATATCTGAATACCGTGAGAAGAAGTTCGGTACCAACGGTGAAATGTTTCAAAAACAAGATGAACTGATGAAACCAGTTCAGAATAAAGTCTTTTCAGCTATAAAAGAAGTTGCTCAGGAGGAAGATTATGATTATGTATTTGACAGAAGCGGCGATATTCTATTACTATACGCAAAAGACAAATATGATATTACTGTTAAAGTATTAAATAAGCTAAAATTATAAAATGAATCTAGTACTGCAGGAAGTTTCCGATTTCATTGGCGGCAAAATTACCGGGAACAGTAATTTGGTAATTAAAAACCTTGCTAAGATTGAAGAAGCTCAACCTGGGGATCTTACGTTTCTTTATCTGCCTGCATATGAAAAATTCCTGGCCTCAACAAAGGCTTCCGCAGTAATTATTAAAACTGGCTTCAATAAAAAACGGGATGATATTTCTTATATTGAAACGGCAGAACCTAATAAAGCCTTCTTCAAATTAATCAATCGTTACTTTGCTCCCGTCTTTCCTCTCAAAGGAATTGATCCAACAGCATCTATTGATCCTTCTGTTAAAACTGGTAAGAATATTGCCGTGGGTAAAAATGTAGTAATCTCTTCCGGATGTTCTATTGGGAATAATGTGAAAATATTTCATAACACTGTTATTCTTGAAGATGTAGAAATAGGTAACGACTGCTTAGTGTTCCAGAATATCAGTATAAGGGAGAAATGTAAAATAGGGGATAGATGTATTATCCATGCTAATACTGTAATCGGCTCGGATGGTTTCGGATATGAACAGGATGAGAAAGGAGCATTCAAAAAAATTCCCCAGATCGGTAATGTGGTTATTGAAGATGATGTGGAAATAGGTTCAAATGTTTCGATCGACAGGGCATCCATTGGTTCTACGTTAATTAAAAGAGGAACCAAGATCGATAACCTTTCCCAGATTGCTCACAATGTGATTATCGGAGAAAATACTATTATCTCCTCCCAGGTTGGGATTTCAGGAAGTACTAAGGTTGGTAATAATTGTTTTATCCTGGGACAGGTTGGGCTTACCGGACATATCGAAATTGGTGACAAGGTAATCCTGATCGCACAGTCGGGTGTTTCAAAAAGTATATTAAAAGAGGGCACTTATTTCGGTTCTCCCGCCAAGGAAGTCAAAACTGCCTTCCAGATAGAAGCTCATATTCGAAATCTTCCTAAATATTCGGAAAAAATTACTCAGCTGGAAAAACAGATAAAAGAGCTTAATGTAAAGCTCAACAACATTGAATAGATAAATTAATTCTTCAATTGTATTTCAGACCCCTTCTTACTATTTTGAAAATCTATTTTAAGATAATTAGACAATAACTAAGGATTCTAAATGTTAGAACTTCAAAGAACTATAGGTAAACCAGTCTCAATGTCCGGAGTTGGTTTACATACGGGGACTACCTGTACAATGACTTTTAAACCTGCACCTGAAAGCTATGGAATAAGATTTATAAGGTACGACTTAGCCGATAAACCTGAAATTCCGGCCAACGCAGATTTCGTTGTGGATGTCTCAAGGGGTACTACACTTGGAATTGGTGAAGTTAAAATACATACGGTTGAACATGTTTTAGCTTCAATTGTTGGTTTGCAGATAGATAATGTAATAATAGAACTTGACGGAATAGAACCTCCGGTCGGAGACGGCAGTGCAATGCCGTATGTTGAGGTTCTTTTAACTGCCGGGTTCGTTCAGCAAGATGCTCCTAAGGATTACCTGATTATTGATAAAACGGTAGCTTACCATAATAATGAGAAAGAGATTGATATTGTTGCGCTTCCATTGGACAGCTATAGAGTTACTGTTATGGTTGATTATCAAAATCCTGCTTTGGGGAGCCAACACACAGGACTTTTTGATCTTGAAAAAGAATTTGTTAATGAATTCGCACCAGCAAGAACATTCTGTTTCTTGAGTGAGGTTGAACAACTTATCAATTTCGGGCTCATAAAAGGAGGGGATATTGATAATGCAATAGTAATTATAGATAAACATGCAAACGATGAAGAACTCGAAAATATCAGAAGGAAAGTAGGGATTAAGTATAAAATTACACTTGGCAAGAATGGAATATTGAATGATAAAAAACTGAGATTTAAAAATGAGCCGGCTCGTCATAAATTGCTGGATCTTATCGGAGATCTTGCCTTAATCGGTGCGCCGATTAAAGCGCAAATATTAGCGGCTCGTCCGGGCCATATGGCAAATGTTGAATTTGCAAAACAAGTAAGAAAATTATATCAACAGAAAAAACTTGTCAAGAAATATCAGTACGTCAAAAAAGAAGGGGTAGTATTTGATATTAACGCTATTCAAAGAATTCTACCTCATAGATATCCTTTCCTATTAGTGGATAAAATAATTCATCTTGAGCTGGACAAAAAAGTGGTAGGAGTCAAATCTGTTACTATTAACGAACCATTCTTTCAAGGGCACTTTCCGGGGCAGCCGGTTATGCCAGGAGTATTAATTGTGGAAGCTATGGCTCAAACCGGAGGGATCCTCCTGCTTAATGCGCTTCCTAATATTGAGGAAAAGCTTGTTTATTTCATGCAGATCAATAATGTGAAATTCAGAAAACCTGTTGTTCCCGGGGATCAACTTGTTCTTGAAGTTGAACTGGTCAATAAAAGAAGCAAGGTCTTTATTATGAAGGGGAAAACATTTGTTAATGATGAACTTGTTTGTGAAGCAGAACTTATGGCCGGTATTGTGGACCGTGATAAAAAAATAGAAAATAAATGAAATGGCTTTTTATAAATTCCGGTTCTAATACCGGAAAATATAATATGGATTATGATCTTCAACTTGCAAAAAATTACAAGGATGATGAAATTGTTTTTAGGTTATACAGATGGAACCCATATTGTATTTCATTGGGTGCAAACCAACCTCTGAACTCAATCAACTCAGAACTTACCTCTCAAGACAATATCGATATTGTTATAAGACCTACCGGGGGACGTGCAGTTCTTCATTCTGAAGAATTAACCTATTCTGTTGTTTATCCATTGGATTTCTTTTCATCTGCAAGGGATATCTACTGCCAGTTAAATCTTGCACTGCTAAAAGGTCTCAAAATATATGACAGCAGACTATCTTCTTTTGAGTTGGAAAATCACCAGCCCAATTTCGCAGAAATTTTTAAACGGGGGAATAATGCAGTCTGCTTTGCGGTTTCGGCAAAAAGCGAGATAAAATTTTCCGGCAAAAAGATTGTAGGGAGTGCCCAGAGAAAATTTGAGAAAGTTGTTCTGCAACATGGATCAATTCTCTGCGGTCCTTTACATAAACAGATTACACGTTATCTCAATCTTACGGATGAAAGAAAAGATGAAATTGACAAAGAAATAGAAGAAAATACCATTGAACTTGGTAAGATCCTTAATGAAAAAATTGATTATCCCCGCTTAGCTTTATCTCTTTGTAAAGGATTTGAAGAACATTATAACATGATTTTTTTAAATACTCATTCATTGCATAATGATTTAATTTTAATAAATAATTGACAATAAAATGAACACTGAAAAAGAAATTAAAAGAGTAACAACCAAAACCCTTTCTTTACTTAAAAAGAATAATATTAAAATAACATCTTTAACAGCTTACGATTTTATTACTGCAAAACTGCTTGATGAAGCCGGTATTGATATGATTCTGGTGGGTGACTCTCTGGGTAATGTTTTCCAAGGGAATGAAACAACTCTTCCTGTAACAATGGATGAAATGATTTATCATACAAAAGCTGTTAGTAAAGGCATAAATCGGGCAATGTTAATTGTAGACATGCCATTTATGTCATATCAGTTGAGTGTTGATGAGGGTTTCAGAAATGCCGGTAGAATAATGAAGGAAACTCCTGCCGGTGGTGTAAAGCTTGAAGGGGGGAAAAGAGTTGCAGATACAATAAGACAAATAACCCAGGCGGGAATCCCTGTCATGGGACATATTGGTCTGACCCCGCAAAGCATATATCAATTCGGAAGTTATCGCGAAAGAGGAAAAAACAAACAGGAAGCAGACGAAATTCTCGAAGATGCAAGAATTATAGAAGAAGCCGGCGCTTTCGGTATTGTGCTTGAAAAAATACCGGGTGATCTTGCTAAAAAGGTTACTGAATCTGTAAAGATTCCCACCATAGGTATAGGAGCAGGTGTCCATTGCGACGGGCAGATTTTAGTTACTCCTGATATGCTAGGACTTAATGTCGATTTTCATCCTCGCTTTGTAAGGCATTATGCTTCCCTTGCCGATGAGATTCTTAAAGCAGTTTCCGGATATATTGAAGATGTAAAACAGAAAAACTTTCCTTCAAAAGAAGAAAGTTATTAATTTTTTTAACTTGCTAAATCAGAAAAAACATTAATGGTTATGCACTGGAAATTTCAAATTATTCTGTTTATTCTGTTGAGTTCATTTTCGATATTTCCCCAAGTAGAATCGCAGCTTTATCTTGAAAATGCTGTAATTGAATCTATCAAAGGGGATGGTAATTTTATATGGGTTGCAACATACGGACAAGGGATTTTCCGTTATTCAAAAAAGGAGGATAAATGGTTCAACTTCTCCACGAAAAAAGAAAACCTTGAGAATGATCTGTTCTATAACTTAGCGGTAAGTAAAGATTTTGTTTGGGCAGGTTCGGGTGACGGTCTTTTTACTTTTGACAAGAAAAAAGGCCAATGGAGGAAAAGGAAATTTGCTCAGGGGGGGGAAATGGGAAACTGGATAAGGTCATTATGTTATGACCCATCACAAAATGTTCTCTGGATAGGAAGGTTTAAAAACTTGACACGTCTCGAAGTTGCAAAACAAAAATTTTCCGACTATGATCTGACCATAAATAATGATTCTAAAACTAATAATATTATTTCCATTAAATTGGACGGTGACAGCCTGATATGGTTTGGTTCTGAATCGGGTGTCCACATCTATAATAAAAATGAAGATATTGATGATAAGAGTTCCTGGGACTTTTTAACCAATAAAAAAGGTGGCTTTGCTGAAGAAGGGGATGCTGTTTCTATTCATGATATGCTGTTTGATAATAAAAATATATGGTTTGCTGCGGATGAGTTTGTTACCCCTCAACAGCCAAAGTTCAATATCGGGGGGATTTATGAATTTAACCGTAAATTCAAGTGGGAGAGAATATCGAAAGAGGACGGTCTTCCCGGAAACGGTATCTATTGTCTTGAGCGTACTGGCAATTATATCTGGTCAGGTGTTTATTCTTTCGATAAGAAAAATAAAAAAGAGTATGGCAAAGGTCTGGTTTATATAAACAGGCTTAATAATAAAGTTTATATTGTTGACTTAAATGCTCTAAATATAAATACATCTCTTATTCTTTCTCTATATTTTGACAGTGAAGATCTTTGGATAGGGAGTGATAAAGGGCTTGTCCGACTGAAGTTTTATAATTCACTTGCTTCCTGGGGAGTCAAAAAAGATATTAAACAAAATGAAGGCACTAAAACAAGAAAGAAAAAACTACTTCACTAAAATTTTCCGTACCATTTTTTATTCTTAATTTAATAATTCAAAAAATAAGCTACTTAGATGACAAATATATCTGAAGAAAGATTAACTCGATTAAAGAATTCATTTAACGGACTAAAAATTGCCATTGTTGGTGATATGATGCTCGACTGTTATTTCAGGGGGGAAGTAAAGAGAATTTCACCTGAAGCACCTGTGCCAGTTCTTGATGTAGACAATGAATTCTATCGTTTCGGAGGTGCCGCGAATGTTGCCTTAAACATTTTAAAGCTCGGAGGTATCCCTTACCCGATAGGTGTAGTCGGCAATGATAATGATGGAAGAATATTCTTATCACTGACTGAGGATTCAAATATAAATCAATCCGGGTTGGTAATAGATGAAAACAGACCAACAACCGCCAAGACAAGAGTAATTGCTCATAATCAGCACGTAGTGAGGATTGATAAAGAAAGCAAAAAATATCTTTCCGCTGAAGTCGAGATAAAATTAATGAAATACATTGAAGACAACATTGATGATTTCGACGGTATCATACTTCAGGATTATAATAAAGGGGTACTAACTCCTTCATTAATTGAAAAGATAACTTCCTTAGCAAACATTAAGAATTTATTGATTACAGTTGACCCTAAGTTTAATAATTTTTTTCTTTTTAAGGATGTTACAGTAATTAAACCAAACAGGAAAGAGGCTGAAGATGTACTCGGAATGAAAATAAGAAATGATGAAGATATCACAATAGCGGGTAACAGGATTCTTGAAAAAACAAATGCAGAAAATGTTATTCTAACGCTTAGTGAGGAAGGGATAGCTGTTTTTGAACAAAATAAACCGGAAAAAAGAATGCCTACAAAAGCACAGATAGTTGCTGATGTTTCCGGTGCAGGAGACACAGTTATCTCTACCTTAACAATGGCACTTGCAGCGAAGGCAGATATTATTGAAGCTTCTTACCTCGCTAATTATGCCGGAGGTATCGTTTGCGAAGAAGTAGGTATTATTCCTATAGAACTAGATAAACTTTTTGATACTATCAGGAAAGAGAGCGCATGAGTATAGTCAAAAACAAAGATGAAATGATCAGAATAAGGCAGAGACTAAAAAGCCAGAATAAGAAATTAGTTTTTACGAATGGCTGTTTTGATATACTCCATTCCGGACATGTTGACTATTTAAATAAGGCAAAACAACTTGGTGACTATCTTGTTGTGGGATTAAACAGTGATTTTTCAGTAAAAAATATAAAAGGGGAAAAACGACCAATCATAAATGAATTGGAAAGAGCCACTCTTCTCGATAATCTGAAATGTGTTGATTATGTGACATTTTTTGATGAAGATACACCTGAAAAATTGATTAGCAGTTTAATACCAGATATACTTGTAAAAGGAGCTGATTGGACCTTGGATAAAATTGTCGGCCGCGAAATTGTTGTTGCAAATGGAGGGGAGGTTAAAACTATTGAATTTTCTTGTAATCAGTCAACTTCTAAAATCATAAACCTTATTATTGACAGATTTTGTAAATAATTCTATTTATGTTATTAGAGAAATTTAATATTTCTTTTTAATAGGAAATTCATTATAGTTCACCTGCGTGGAACTCTTTATAAATCAAATGGTTAATTATCCAGCGCACACCTGATTTTGTTAATTATTTTATTTTTGTTGAGATAATTTGGTGTTTTTTGGTTAAGACAGAAAAAAACAAAGTAATAAAAAAGAAAAGGACACTTTTCCATAAAATTGTAAATATTTTCCTTTACTTGGGAATAGGTCTGTTTATTCTAATTTTGCTGATCTTTGGTGCCTCCCAAACCTCTTCATTTCGCGAATATTTAAGAAAAATGGTTATAGAGCAGGCAAATAAAAATCTTTACGGAACGCTTTATATCGGTAAAATTGATGGTACAATCTTTACTTCTATAATCCTACGAAGGACTGTTCTCAATATGGGTAAGGATACTCTTCTAAATTCGGACAAAATTGAGGTAAGGACCAGCCCGCTTCAACTATTATTAAAAAAAATTAAGATAAGAAAATTTGAAATCACACAGGCAGATATTTCACTTATTGCTGACAGCACTGGCAGGTTAAATCTTTCTAAGCTAACCCATCCTACGAGTCCAGATACTTCTAAATCAACTTTTCCATTTAAGATTGAGGTAACGAATTTCAACCTTGTCAATATTAATTTCAGTTTCCAAAGGTTTGATTTTGCTGGAAGTAGAGCATTTTATGATGTTTTGAACATGAATGATCTTCGGGTTAATAATCTTAACATTTCACTTAATGCAAATGCAGACATTAAAAACAATGAGTACGAACTTGATCTTACGGAACTCTCATTAAACCCAAACATTAATAATTTTATACTTGAAAAATTATCAGGTCAATTCTCCATAAACAAAAAAGAACTTTTTGCAAATAATCTTAAAATTAAAACGTCAAATTCGGATATCCTGGTAAAGATAAAAGCTATTCATAATATTTTCGATGCAAGTGCTGATTTTGCAAAAGCCAAGCTGGACTTAAATATTTATTCAGATAAATTTAATTTTAAAGATGTTTCTCCTTTTGTATCCTCCCTTAATCAATTTAAGGAATCTATGGCAATAAAAATCAAATGCGAAGGTACTTTAAAGGAGCTTACTTTTAATCAGATCGACATTAAATTCTTAAATACACATCTTGAGACTAAGGGAGTGGTTAAAAACCTTGACCGTCCCAAACAAATGTTTATTACTGCTAAATTCAAAAACACATATATAAATCAATCTGATATCAATAAGCTGATACCCTCGCTTAATTTACCCGTTTATGAAAAACTTGGTGTATTAAGATTTGATACTTTGACCTTTTCAGGCCATCCACTGAATTTTACAACTTCAGTATCGTTAAAAACCGATAAAGGAAGAGTGATTGCTGATGCTAGTTTGAATTTTGAACAGAAACCGATGAAATATAATATCAAATTCGGTACTTATGGGTTAGATGTTTCCCCCTTTATGAATATTGTTTCTAATATTAATTGCAATGGAACAATAAAAGGGTCCGGAACAAAACCGGATGAATTGAATGCAGAGGTCAGTATTAATGCTGATGGATCAGTTCTAAACGGGAACAGGATAGATTCTTTTAGCTTTAACGCCGATGCAAGGAATAAAAATATTAATTATGACCTGAATCTTGTTTCAGATACATCATCTATTAATATGGATGGGTATTTAAAATTCACCTCCAGGAATGAACTTAGCTATAAGATGACAGGTGATGTTAAAAAGCTTGACCTTTATAAATTTGTAAAGGATTCCTCTCTTATCAGCAGTCTTAATTTTACAATCAATGCCGAAGGGGATGGTTTTAGCCAGGACAATCTCAATTTATATCTAACCTTACTTTTAAAAAATTCAACTATAAATGGAATTTTTATTGACAGTACAAGAGCAATAGCTGATATAAGAAAGGATCAGGGTAATGGCAGAGTTATAAATTTAATTTCTGATCTTGCCGACATAACCATTACGGGTAACTTTACAATTGCCAGCATGGTTGACGCATTGTCAAATGAAGTTAATCTGGTTTCCCGGATATCGAAAAATAAAATAGAGGAGGTACTGCCATCAAGCCACCCTCTGCAATTACCGACCATGGTTATTGCTCCTGTTGTCACAAAGAACAAAATAAGACCTATAGCCGATATGCCGGCATCCATGAAATATCTTATAGAATTCAAAGACTTTGCCCTCTTATCTCTTTTCCTTGGGCATGCTCAGATAGAAGTTAATGGTGAAATGTCAGGTGAATTAAGAAATACAAAAGACAGTACTTATTTTACATACAATACAACAATAGATTATATTAAATACCGCAATAATGATGATGTATTTTTTCTGTCCAAACTTAACCTTGATTTGAATGTGGAAAATGGTCATCAAGGTGAAAAACTTGAAAATTTACTTGCATCACTTCATCTAAGGACTGATCGAGTTTTCGCAGGAGCCGATATTCACGATATCCAGTTGGACGTCAATCTGAAAAATAGAATTGCAAGTCTTAATTTTTATTCTACTATGGAGAATTCTTCTGTCAGATTAAACGGTGATGTTGATATATCAAACGATGTTATTAAATTGCTGCTTGATACACTCGATCTGAACTATAATGGATTCAGATTGAAAAACAAGCAAAGGACTGAAATTGATTATGTTAAGAATGATATAAATTTCAGGAATTTTGTTCTTGGCAGAGATTCTGCTGAACTTATTATTAGGGGAACTCTGTCACGATATAACAACCAGAATCTTAATATCTCGGTGAGTAATTTTAAAGGAAGAGACCTAACAACAACTCTGATGCAGCTCCGGGAGGAAAGTGCTCCCGATGCAAACATCAGTTTCAACACAGATATTTCCGGCACTTTTACTAATCCTGTGATAAAGTTTAATATTAATGTTAACAATATCACATATAAAAACAATAATTTCGGTTCTTTTATAGGGGGATTTGATTATCTGAATAAAAACCTTGCTCTGGATTTTAAATTTATAAGTCAACAACTTAATCCGAATGATGCAGCCCTGAAGATAAATGGAAATCTGCCTATCGATCTTGCATTTTCGGGTGCATCTGAGAGAATAAATAATAACAGTCCGATAAATATTAAAATAACCGCGGATAATTTTAATCTTGGTGCATTTGGTGATTTACTCCCTGTAATTAAAAGATTAAGAGGGACACTTAAAACAAATTTTGAAATCACAGGTACATTTAATGATCTTAAACCAAATGGCTTCATCGAATTGTCTAAAGTTTTATTTGTTTCCGAACCTAACAATATGGAGTATAATGCCGAAATGAAAGCAACTATTCAGAATCAGAATCTGAATCTTGAGAATCTTGTTCTTCAGAACATTCCGGGAGAAAAAGAGGGAGGGAAAATAACCGGAAGCGGAACTGCTATAATAAAAGGCTTTAAGCTGGTTTCATCTGATTTCAATATAAACGGGGATCTTAAAGTATTAAGTGATGATTCAAAATCTGCCAGCCCGACTGTCTATGGCGATCTTGTTATTGGTACTAATGGAAATGTAGAATTTAAAATGAATGAAGATGGTGCCTTTCTTAAAGCCCCTATTGTAGTAAAAAGAGCGATGCTTACTCTCCCACCGACTCAGAATGCATACAGGAACACATCAGATAATTTTATATATAAATATTTAACAGATACTGTGTCGGTGAAAAAAAACAGTATGGATTTCGTAAGTCTTGTTAATTATTCCAAAAAGGGAATCGTACAGCGAAGCAGCGGTCGGGTAAAAAAGAGTTACTTTAATTACAATATCGATGTTACAATACAGGATAAAGCCACTATTATATTTGTTCTATATAAAGAACTGAACCAGAATCTTACGGCTGTTCTGAAAGGAAATTTCCTTTTTGAACGGAATGATGGGAAATCAAATGCAGCAGGTGAATTGACTCTCCTTGAAGGATCTACGCTTGAATTTATAAAAACTTTACAAGCCGAAGGTACAATCACTTTTGAAGGTGATTTAACCAATCCTAATCTAAACATTACTGCAACCTATAAAAATTATTATAATCCGGCAGATTCAACTACATCAGGGGTTCAGGAGGTTCTTGTAGCGGTAAAAATAAAAATAACTGGTCCCCTTAAGGAACTTAATAAGAATTTTATTAAAGAAAAGAATAATATCGCAGTTTATTATGGCGCAGACAATATTGATAATAATATAGCAGATCCAACCAAAGATGCCTCCGATGCTGCATATTTTCTTATTGCCGGCAGATTTGCCTCAGATATGACTCCTCAGGATAAAAATGCAGCGTCCGGACAACTTTCCAATACAGCTACATCAATGGCAGGATCTGTTATAGGGGGCATTCTAAGTAATAGCTTAGGTAATTATGTCCGAGATGTTGAGCTAAGAAAGGTAGGCTCAGCAACTAAATTTAATTTATCCGGGAGCGTAAACAAATTCCGTTATACTATCGGTGGAACTACAGATATTTTTCAGGATCTTAGCCAGGCTAACATCAAGATAGAGTATCCACTCCTTAACAGTTTATTAATAAGGGTTGAAAGAAAACAGGCAGTTACAGAAACAACCAGCTCAAACGAAATGATAAATGAGCTTGGTCTTAAATATAGATTTGAGTTTTAATGAAGAAAAAGATAATAGCTTTCTTTAAAAAGAATCCCGGCAGGGGATTGAAGAGCAGGGATATAGCAAAAATGCTTAAAATAACTGAGGAACATGAATATGTTTCATTAAAATCATTTCTTCATTCTTTAGTAGATGAAGAATTTTTGATGAAATCTGGCAAGCGTTATATATTAAAACAAATTCTAAAGTCTAATAAAATTACGGGAACTCTTCAGATTACACAAGGAGGATTTGGTTTTGTTATACCTAAAGATTCCAATATAAAGGATATTTTTATAGCATCCAGGAATTTGAGTACTGCCTTCAATGGAGATACTGTTGAAGTTATACTCTTTGCTAATCAAAAAGGGAAAAATACAGAAGGACAAATAACAGGAATTCTTAAGAGAAAAAAAGATGAGATTGTGGGCACACTTCAGAAAACTAACTCATTTTATTTCCTGAAGCCAGATGATCATGATTTGCATCGTGATATTTATATAAGCAAAAATAATCTTCATGGAGCAAAAACCGGGGACAAAGTTATAGTTGGAAATATAAAATGGGATTCCCCTGATCTTAACCCAGAAGGAGAGATTATAGAATTAATTGGTAAATCGGGTTCTCATGATACTGAAATTATTTCGTTAGCGCATGAATTTAACCTGCAATACCGCTTTTCAGATAAAACATTGAAGGAAGCTGAGCAAATACCTGAAGAAATTTCTCCTGAGGATTTAAATGAAAGGATAGATTTCCGCGAAAAGACAGTCTTTACGATTGATCCAGTAGATGCGAAGGACTTTGATGATGCATTATCAATCGAATTGCTGGGAAATGATAATTATTCAGTGGGCATTCACATAGCTGATGTCTCTAATTATGTAAATTATCATACTAATCTTGATAAAGAAGCATTATCAAGAGGGAATAGTGTTTATCTGGTTGGAAAAGTAATCCCGATGCTTCCTGAGAAATTATCAAACAATATTTGTTCGCTAGTGCCTTATAAGGATCGTTGCACATATTCTGTTTTTGTTGAACTTTCAAAAAGAGGGAAAATAGTCAAATATGAAATAGAGAAAAGTATTATCAACAGTAAGAGAAGATTCACTTATGAAGAAGTTCAAGAAATTATTGATAATGAAAAAGGTGATTTTGCAAAAGAGATATTACAAATGAATTCTTTAGCTCAGATATTAAGGAAAAAAAGACTGCGTGAAGGGAGCATCGATTTTTTTTCCCCTGAAGTTAAATTTGAACTTGATGAAAATGGTGTGCCAATCAGTATTTACAAAAAGGAGACACAGCAGAGTAACATGCTTGTTGAAGAATTCATGCTTCTTGCAAATAAATTGGTAGCTAAGCATATAGCAGCTCCGGAAAGAGGAAATGTAAAACCTTTTGTTTATAGGGTGCATGATCTCCCAGATAATGAAAAGATATTTGAGTTTGCAAAGTTTGTTAAATCATTGGGGTATTCATTTGATCCGAATGCAGCCTCAAAGTCAAACCAGTTCCAGTTACTTATGCTTAGTGTAAAAGGTACCGAAGAGGAAGCTGTAATAAATGAACTAGCAATCCGTTCTATGGCGAAAGCTGTCTATTCTACTCATAATATCGGTCATTATGGCCTTGGTTTCATGTATTATACTCATTTTACCTCACCAATTAGAAGGTATTCCGATCTAATGGTACACAGGCTATTATTTCAGTACCTGAAAAAAAAGGGAAATTTCAGGTATTCAAATGAAGAACTTGAAGAAATTTCTGATCATCTGTCCGTAACAGAAAGGAATGCTGTTGACGCTGAAAGAAAATCTGTTAAACTGAAACAGATCGAATATCTTCAGCACCATATTGGAGAAGAATTTCATGCCATTATTTCCGGCGTTACTTATTTTGGAATTTTTGTTAAAATTACTGATATACTTGCAGAAGGTCTTGTTAAAATCCGTGATCTTGAAAGTGATTCCTATATTTATGACGAAAAAAAATATGCTCTTGTCGGCAAAGCTACCAAGAAACAATACCGCCTTGGCGATAAAGTTAGTGTAAAATTAATACGTGTAGATATTGAGAAATCGGAAGTTGATTTTATAATTTTAGAATGAAAGAGAGTTATAAAATGTATAAGTACATATATAAAATATTTATAATCCTTTTTTTATTTCAGTGTTCTATGTTTGCCCAGTTTGGGCAGAATAAGGTTCAGTATAAAGACTTTACATGGTATTATATCCAGACAGATCATTTTGATATATATTTCTCACAGAAAGGTTCTGCTCTAGCAGAGTTTACATCTAAAGCCGCAGAAGATGCACTTTTTCTTATTCAGCAAAGTTTTAATTATAAGATTAATAACAGAATAGTAATTATAGTATATAATTCAACAAATGATTTTCAAGAAACAAATGTTACAGATGAGTACTTATCAGAAGGTATTGAGGGATTTACTGAAATGTTTAAGAACAGAATGGTGATCCAGTTCATGGGTTCGTATAAAATGTTCCGGCATTTAATTCATCATGAACTGACACATGCTGTTATGAACGATATGTATTACGGTGGTTCCGTTCAGAATATAATAAGTAATAATATTTCAATTAACCTTCCACTATGGTTTAATGAGGGTATGGCAGAATATCAATCGTTAGGCTGGGATATTGATGAGGATATGTTTATCCGTGATGCCGCTATTAATGATTATCTTCCTGATATAATGCATCTTGATGGTTATTTAGCTTACAGAGGAGGACAAGCTGTTTTTTATTACATTGCTGAAAAGTACGGTAAAGAAAAAATCGGAGAATTAGTAAATAAAATAAAAGCAACAGGCAATCTTGAGGAAGGATTAAAAGCTTCAATCGGACTTGATTTAAAAGAACTAAATGAAAGATGGAAAAAGGATATACGCCAGAGATACTGGCCTGATATTGCAATCAGAAAAGATCCCGATGAATTTGCCAAGAGGTTAACAAAAAAGGAAGGTTTAGGGTTTTATAATACAAGTCCAGCCATTTCTCCACAGGGAGATAAAATCGCCTTCATCTCCAACAAAGATTATTATTTTGATGTTTACTTAATGAGTGCTATAGACGGCAAGATTATTAAAAAGCTTATTGAGGGGAACAGAACAGCAGATTTTGAAGAGCTCAATATTATAACTCCCGGTCTAACGTGGTCACCCGACGGAAAAAAGATCGCTCTTTCAGCAAAAAGTGGGGGATATGATGTAATTTATATTATTGACATCGATTCGGAGGAAAGGGTAACCATTCCTTTGGAATTAGATGCAATTAAAAGCGTCACCTGGTCCCCTGACGGTAAAAATTTAGCTTTTGTGGGACACAATGCAATTCAATCAGATATATTTCTGTGGAATTTAAACACGAAGGTACTTACAAACCTTACTAATGATATATTTACTGAAAATGATCCTGCCTGGGCACCCGACAGTAAATTATTATATTTCTCATCCGACAGGACTGATTATATCAATCCCAATGCTCTTCCGGATTCATTTAAAATTTATAAATATAATTATTCACAAAGTGATTTATATTCTCTAAATATTGATACAAAACTGATTAGCCGTATAACCAACACGCCTGGCAGTGATGAAACCTCCCCAGTAGTCGGGCCAGACGGAAAAGAAATATTATTTTTATCAGATATTAACGGAATAAATAATATTTATAAAAAAAGAGTTGAACTTCTTCCTTCGGATTCTGTAAAAAATGTTACAGAACTTGAACCCGAACCAGTTACAAATTCTTTAAATGGATTATATCAGCTTTCTGCTTCAAAAGACGGGAAGAAATTAACTTTTTCTACACTATTTCAATCTTCATTTAATATTTTTCTTTTAACTAACCCATTTGAAATCAAACAGGATACAAACAAACTGCCTTTTACTAATTATATTTCAAAACTTAAAAAATTAGGGTATACGGAAAGAGAGCTGTATAAAGAAAATATTCTTAAAAAGCAGACTGCAAAAAATGACACACTGATATTTTATTCAGGTCAGGTTATCGATACGACTAAAGTATATGGGGATTCAGTACAGATAGATCTTAATAATTATATCTTTGGAAATAATATTAAATTAAACCAAGGACAGGATACAACACTAACATCTAAATTCAGTCCTAAGGATAATCTGGATTCCAAAGGAAATTATAAGGTTAACAAATATAAGATTACTTTTTCTCCGGATATAGTTTACGCTAATGCCGGATACAGTTCATTATATGGTTTGTTAGGCACGACTATTATTTCATTTAGTGATGTTTTGGGGAATCATCGGTTGATTGGACAGACAAGTCTACAGATAGATCTTAAGAACAGTGATTATGGTCTTGCTTACTTTTTTCTTCCCGAAAGAATAAGTTATGGAATAGAAGCATTTCATACTGCAAGATTTGTTTATCTAACACAACCGCAAACCGGTGCCATAAATTTATACCGTTTCCGCAATTATGGCGGTATTGTATCCTTAAGTTATCCGCTTAATAAGTTTTACAGAATTGATGCTGGATTAAGTTTACTTTATGTTACAAAGGAAAATCTTGATGACTCAAGTGAGCCATCTGAAAAGGTTTCCTTCCTGGTTCCAACTTTAAGTTTTATTCATGATAATGTTCTGTGGGGGTACACTTCTCCGATTGAAGGGACAAGATATCGCCTTGATGTTCTAGGCAATCCCGGAATAAGAAACACAAAATTAAGTTTTTATTCCGCACTTGGTGATTTCAGAACCTATTTCAGATTCTTTACAGATTATTCTTTTGGATTCAGGCTATCCGGCGGATATTCGGACGGGAAGAATCCGCAGCGATTCTTTATTGGCGGAGTAGAGAACTGGATAAACAGATCATTTGCTACAACAGAGATTCCCATAAATTCTGCATCTGATTTTGCATTCCTAACTGCAGCACTTCCTTTAAGGGGCTATGATTATGCCGAGGAGATTGGAACTCACTACGCATTAATGAATGCTGAATTAAGATTCCCATTCATAAGATCCCTGGTTACAGGGGGAATTCCTTTATTTTTCAGTAATATTTTGGGAGTTATTTTTCTTGATATGGGTACTGCTTGGAACAGCAACCATGATCTTAAATTCTTTGAGAGAAATGATAACGGGAAATATGTTTCAAGAGATTTACTGACAGGAACAGGCGTTGGGGCAAGAGTATTTTTCCTTTATTTCCTTTTAAGATTTGATGTGGCATGGGCTTATGATTACAACGAATTCTCCCCTCCCAAATGGTATATTTCGCTGGGTGCAGATTTTTAAGGATAACTCAGAACTGCCGTTTTACATCAAACGGCAGTGAATTCTATTCATTATCAAAGGGGAGGAAAAAGATGGGAATCATTCCGGGAATTCCAAGAAGGAGAGAAATAGTGAATAACCAAAAATATCCAACCGAATGCTGTACAATCCCGCTTAGAAATCCGGGAATCATCATACCAATTGCCATCAGACCTGTTGAAATTGCATAATGGGATGTTTTATGTTCCCCTTTAGAAACATAAATCAGGTAAACCATGAAGGAAGTAAATCCAATACCATAACCAAATTGTTCAATTATCAGACACAATTGGACAATAGGATTTACAGTATAAATAAGACTAACGTTTCCGCCAAAGAAGCTAACAAAAAAAGATAAATCAAGATTCCAAATTATATGCGGCTGAGCATAAGCCATATATAAAAATAATATATTTGGCAGATTCATTGATAATGCCATAGCCCAGATCATTTTTTTCAGACCAAACTTTTTAATTAGCCAACCCCCAATAATTCCCCCGATAATCAATGCAACAACTCCAAAAGTTCCGTACATTATTCCGATATCACTTAAACTAAACCCCATTCCGCCTATATCTCTTTTATCAAGCAGGAATGGCTGAGCCATTTTCAAAAGCATTCCTTCACCAAAACGATAGAGAAGAATAAAGGTCAGAATTACTCCAATCTTTTTCTGCGTGAAATATTCTTTGAATATCAATCCATATGGAATTTTCTTTCCTCTAGTTGTTTCAGAATTATTGGTCTCCGGGAATGGGAGAATTATACTATGGTATATATACAGAATGAAAAATAATAATGCTGAAATTCCAAAAGTAACAGACCACCCGTTAACAATTGATCCACTTCTGCTTCCTATATAACCAGCTAATATTACTAAACCTCCTACGACTGCTATTTGGGAGAGTCGATAGAAAGTATTTCGTATGCCTGTAAAAAATGCCTGATCTTTTTTATTAAGAGCATAGAGATAATAACCATCTGTAGCGATATCATTTGTTGCCGAAAAAAATGCTATGATAGTAAAAATTAATAATGAATAAAATAAGAAAGAATTCATTCTTATAGTAAAAGAGAGAGATAAAAAACAGACCGCGATCAAAAGCTCCATAAATAGAGCCCATTTCCTTTTTGTAGCATAAGTATCAACAATAGGACCCCAAAACAATTTCAGAGACCATGGAAGGTAAATTAAACTTGTAAAACCGATTAAGACATTAGATACTGCAAGAGATTTATACATCGCTATTGATAATTGGTTTACGATGTAAAAGGGGATCCCTTCAGCAAAATACTGAGTAGGAATAAATAACCAAGGATTCTTTTTTTCTCCCGGCTTCATCAAAGTATTTCGGTAAATTTCTTTTTTGCAATAAAAATAGCTCCCATAGCGGGGGAGTATTCGGGTTCTTTTATTTTAATTAACTTAAATGACGCGGCGAGTTTATTCTTCAGCGTAGTTGAAAAAACATTTATTGTACTTATCAGGCTTCCAATAAAACAAATCTCAATATTATCTTTATTTAATTTCTTCATCATACAAGTTATTAAGTTTAGGAGTTCTTCTGTTTCCTCTTCAATTATTCCTAAAGCAACCTTGTCGTTATTTCCTGCCGAAGCTAAAACCAAAGGTGCGACGCCAGAAATGTCCAAATTATTTTTATAGGCTGCATCTATAATGTCCTGGCCTGATTCGATCTGCAATTTATCTTTTAGTAAAGCTGTAATCAGTGATTTTTCGCCTCTACCATCAAATTCCTTTGCCGCAGCAATTAAACCTTTTTTGCCAAGCATATAACCACTCCCCTCATCCCCAAGTATTTTTCCGAAGCCACCGCATCTGTGAATTCCCCCATTCTGATCTTTTCCAAAAATTATAGAGCCTGTACCGGAGATTAAAATGCATCCCGTTTTTCCAATGAAAGCTCCTTCCAAAGCAGCTTCTGCATCAGTAATAACTTTCAGCTTTATTGAATGAGGAAGAAGATCTTTTAGGTTTAGTTCTAATTTTTCCGAGTCTTCAATACGTCCTGCTCCTGCTGCACCTATTCCGATGCAATCAAGATGAGTTAAAGTGATATTAAGTTTAGAAAGGCAGGAGTTAATTAATTGGAAGATAGTTCTTGAAGATTCAGAGGGGGGGGAGGATAAAAGATTTAACGGACCTCCTTTTAAAGAATAGAGCTGATTATAATGTTCATCGGTTATGATACAGTCGGTTTTAGTTCCTCCGCCATCTATGCCAATAAAGTATTTCATAACAATAAGTTATATTTGTTTGAAAGAAGAAAATTCAGTTTTGGAGACTATAATTAATCAAATTATCTTTCCTTATCTAAATATAAATAATTATTCGAAGTAATAAATAAATTTAGGTTCCGGATATAATGTTGAAATTTTAAGCTAATTTTATCCCTGTTCTTAATAATGAGAAGCGCAAATTCCTATTATTTCATAATCGGGGATAAATGGCTAAAATTGTTAACAGTATAGAATAAATAAGCATTTGTTATTCGGCATTAGTTTTGAGGAAAAGTAAGCGATTTTCAGCACAAAGCTGAGTTCATTTTAACAAACAGGAGTTATTAATGAAAAACATATTCACTTATATTCTTTTTGTATTATTGATTGTTGCTCTGTATGGATTTGCCTTTTCTTTTGCTCAAAGCAAAGGTACAGACGCGAAGAAAATTTTTGAAACTCAGAAGTGTAATGCCTGCCATTCAGTTACAACTGCAGGGATTACTTCTAAGAAGAAAGATGCTGTTGATCTTTCAACTGTTGGTTCAACATACAAAGCAGACTTTTTAACAAAATACATTAAGAAAGACGCTAAAATTAAAGATGCGGTTCATAAATTTACCTTTAAAGGAACCGATGAAGAAATGACCTCATTAGTCAAGTGGTTAGCATCATTAAAGAAAAAATAAAATAGACTAAGGCAGTCAGAATTCATGACAGTTCTCAGATTATTGTTAAGCAAAAAATACCTTTTTCATAAAAGTATTTTACCTCATTGCTTAAGTAAAATGCATACTTCAATAAAATTACTTTATTTAGTATGTGTTTTGTTACTTCTTCCAAACAAACTAACTGCTCAAACAAACGATGACTGCCTGACCTGCCATAGTGATAATAAATTGACAATGACAAAGAATGGGAAAGAAGTTCCTATTTATGTTGATTCGAAAATATTAGGGGGATCTGCACATAAGAACCTTTCCTGTATATCCTGCCATGTCGGTTTTAATCCGGATGAAGTTCCGCATAAAGAAAAAATTCAGCCAATAGAGTGCAAATCCTGCCATAAAGATGCACCGCTGAAACACTTGTTCCATCCAGACATGATGAAAAAAGTTTCGGTTAAGGGGCAGGAAACAGACTGCAAAAAATGTCATGGTACACATGATGTCATTTCGCCCAAGGTAAAAAATTCAAAGTTTAATAGGAATAATATTGTAGAAGCATGCGGTTCCTGCCATATAAGCAACAGGGACAAATTTGAACGTTCGGCACATTATAAAGCATTTAAGTCAGGAGTAATAGGAGCCCCGATTTGCCTGACTTGTCATATGAATCCTGCTATTGTTTATGAAAAAGGGAGAGACACATTAGGGGTAAAAGAAGCACAGCAGAAATTATGTTTATCATGTCACCTGGATGATCCTGAAATAAGGGCAAGAACTTCTCCTGCAGCAGGGTTTATTAAATCTTATGAACAAAGTGTGCATGGTATTGCACTATCAAAAGGTAATTCAAAAGCAGCAAGCTGTATAGATTGTCATACGAGTCATGAAGTTAACAAACCTACTGAATCAATTTCCACAATTAATAAATTTAACATTCCAAAGACCTGCTCCAAATGCCACAGTGAAATTGCAAAAGAATATGCGGAAAGCATTCATGGTATTTCGGTTGCAAAGGGGAATAATGATGCGCCTGTCTGCACAGACTGCCATGGTGAGCACAATATTTTGAAGCACAATGATCCAAAATCACCGGTAGCTTATAAAAATCTTTCAGCGCAAGTTTGTTCACCCTGCCATTCTTCTGTGAAACTGACCACAAAATATGGAATTGAGGCTGACAGATTTAAAACATTCAATCAAAGTTATCATGGTCTTGCACTTGAAGGGGGTTCATATGCTGTTGCAAACTGTTCAAGCTGCCACGGTTTCCACAATATAAAACCATCGAATGATCCAACATCGATGGTAAATAAAGCAAATCTTTCAAAGACCTGCGGAAAATGCCATCCAGGCGCCAATGAAAATTTTGGTAAAGGTAAGATTCACGTAACGATGGCACAGAAGGATGAACCGATACTTTATTGGCTTGCTACTATTTATATAATCCTGATTTTCTCTATAGTAGGAGGAATGTTCCTTCATAACTTCGTTGACTTTATAAAGAAAGCTAAGATCAAGAAATTTAAACAAAGGGGTCTCATTAAAGAAGAGCAACATGGTCATTCACTCTACCTGAGAATGACCTTCAATGAAAGGATTCAGCATATTCTTTTAGCAGTAAGTTTCATGCTGCTTGTACTTACCGGATTTATGCTTCGTTTTCCGGATACGTGGTGGGTTTCGCATATTCGTTCACTTAGTGAGAATGTTTTCGTTTACCGAAGCTTACTTCACCGGATCTCTGCGGTTGTAATGGTTTCAGTAAGTTTATATCATATTGGTTATGTTTCATTTACCAAAAGAGGACGCAAGCTTATTTTCGATCTGCTTCCAAGATACAGCGATCTGAAAGATGCCATAGGAATTGCAAAATATAACCTTGGTCTCTCTGATGAGAAACCTAAACTTGATCGTTTCAGTTATGTTGAAAAAGCAGAATATTGGGCACTTATCTGGGGTACTATTCTTATGAGTGTCACAGGTGTAGTGATGTGGTTTGACAATACGTTTATAGGACTTTTTACAAAGCTTGGGTTTGATATTGCCAGAACAATTCATTTCTATGAAGCGTGGTTAGCTTTCCTTTCAATAATTGTATGGCATTTTTACTTTGTAATTTTCAATCCGGAAATATATCCGATGAATGTTGCCTGGTTCAAGGGTACTATTTCTGAGGAAGAGATGGCTGAAGAGCATCCTGCCGAACTTGAGAGAATAAAAA
>OCZT010000712.1_pt1 | contig 33514 bp, 34 predicted proteins | sample 1539031 | NCBI WGS metagenome assembly OCZT01 (sample SAMEA3539308, study PRJEB22396) | soil metagenome | biome: tundra; feature: field; material: soil | place: USA | collected 2010-05 | depth 0.15 m | reverse complement strand
ATGTAGGTGTCAGAGTGGTTGCTATCGTTACGTTTGAGGCACTTCCACCAGTTACAATATTCGTAGATTGCCCAACAGAAGCCACGCCTTGAACAGAAGATGTTGCGAAAATACTGTACAAATTTGTACTTCCGCTATAAAGTGTCGAAGCACTTATAGTTACTGCACTAACCGAAGCAAAAACTGGTGTCAGGCTTGTTGCGATGGTAACATTCGAGGCACTTCCACCAGTTACAATATTCGTAGATTGCCCAACAGAAGCCACGCCTTGAACAGAAGATGTTGCGAAAATACTGTACAAATTTGTACTTCCGCTATAAAGTGTCGAAGCACTTATAGTTACTGCACTAACCGAAGCAAAAACTGGTGTCAGGCTTGTTGCGATGGTAACATTCGAGGCACTTCCACCAGTTACAATATTCGTAGATTGCCCAACAGAAGCCACGCCTTGAACAGAAGATGTTGCAAATATAGAATATAAATCCGTTCCACCAGACTGAATAAAATTTGAATTAGAAATTCCTGACGCTGTTAGATTGTTAAATACTGGATTTGCAACGGAACTGATTATAATATTGGAAATACTTCCACCTGTTTGAATATTTGAACCAGGAGTTATAAAAACAGAAGTTCCACCAGTTGATGTCCCTCCTGAAACAGACAAAATAACACTCTGTAATGTCCTTAAATTTACCGAATCTTTACCAAATATTGGGTCACCTAAATTACTTCCTCTTTGGTTGTTAAAATCAAATCCACTCATAACTATAAATAGAGTCGGATTATATTTCCAATAGTCAAATCCTGACCAATACAACAAATTATATCACTACACCATGTTTCATCAAGAATTCAATAATTATTTGGTTAATATTATTAAATTCCCAATATGAAATTCTCAAAAGTGGAATACCATTATCAGCAGCGTATTTATTTTTGATTGCATCTCGTTTTTGAGTTTTTAAAAATCCTTCCTCGCCACCCCACCGTTTAATTGGTTCAAAATGTTGTTTTCCATCAAACTCAAGAAGAATATTATGTTCAGATAACCAAAAATCAAATGGTAATTTAAATATATTTCGACAATCATCAAATGTCTTTTCGCACTCAAATAACATATTGAGTTCTACAAAACATTGTTCCATAGCAAATTCTCCTGAAAATTGGAGCATACATTTTTTACATCCTTCACTTCCGTTTAAAAAAGAAGAAGGAATTATTTCAAAAACACCATGACCTTCTTTTTTGCAAATAATTTTCACCTTAGTTTTATTATTTTTATAATCAACCAATGAAAAATCGTAATTTTTCTTTTTTTGTTTTGGGACTATTTTTGCTTTTTCCACCCATTCTTCAGAATTTAACAAAAATGAACCGCCACATTTTGGACAACCTTGTTTTCTACTTATATGTTTGTGTGGTGTTTGTTTAAATTCATAACTACAAGTATTACAAATTATTATAACTGGATTATCCACACCATCACAAATAGATTTATTGTAATTATATTTCATTCCATGTGTCAATCTACCTTTGTCGATAAATTCTGGTGTTGTTAAAAACATATCAGCTAAACGACAACTTAGACATCCATGCTTATTCCAATGGTCTTTGGGTGTTTGTTTAAATTCAGTACCACACTTTTTACAAATTATTATTACTTTTTTATTTACTCCATCAAAAATAGATTTACTATAATCAAATTTTTCAGTTCCATTAATATCAAAACATTTTTTCAAAGCCGATTCCTGTGTGTGTTTATCACAACCACTACATTTAATACAACCTTGTCCTCTTAAATGAGCATTTAATAATTGCTGAAATTCTATTCCGCATTTCTTACAGATTATAATTACTTTTGTTTTTGCGTTAACATAAACCATTTTTCCATAGTCAAATTCATCAACTCTATTTAAATCAAAACATCTCTGTAATGCTTCCTCTTGTGTTAATTTTTTAGCCATTTTGTTGATTTTTATTTAATTCTTTCTCTAAAAACATCCTTAAGTGTGTGCTTGGTGTTATTTTTAATTTCTTGCAAAAAAGAATATGTTCCTGCTTGAATGGTTCTTCCACCCTACATTTTATGTAAACTGTTTTGTTAATTTCTTTTTTTGGTCTTCCCATTTTATTTATGTATTTATTGAATACTCAAATATAAATAGAATAAAATTAAAAATCAAGGGCTAAACTAAAATAATTTCTATGATATAAACTTAAAAGGAATCGGAGCAGTCAAGCAAGTCAAATCCAAATCATTTATTAATGATACAAATTGTCCTGATTTAAAACCTGAACCCGAATTTATTAATAACAATCCGCGTATTGCTATATCACTTTCTTTATTTATTGACGTTATATTTCCAGAGCAGTCGATTCCACCCAAACCTATTTTGTGAGGAACCAAAATATTAACATACTCACTTATACAATAATATTTTGGAGCCGCACTTTGTATTTTTCCTGTTTCAAGTTGATTTGTTGTGATAAAATTAAAAGAGCGTGGAGTTCCGTCAAGTTGCCCGTTTGGAAGATAATAAGATATGTTTTTTATAGACACTATATAATCTGCAACTGTAAAATCCTGCCCATTATATTTTTCATTAGCAGGTAAAGTAATGGATAGATTATTTAAATCCTGGTTGGCCCCCATAATTAAAAACTCATCTTTATAGTTAATGGTTTGTCCTGAAATAACAACAGGTATATCTCCATTATTTTTAATTCCAACAATCAATGCGTGTTTTGTATTTTGTAAATTTGAATTTTCCCATTTGTCAAATCCTTTATATAATGAATTATCAAATGTGGTCACACCTGTTTGTAAATATAAATTTCTTAAATTAAGGTTAAGATATGTAAAATTATATGGAGCATTTGGCAACAGACCATTTCCAACTGATAAAAATTGAGAACATTGTACTGATACTTTTGAATTTTCAAATGTGTTTTTTATTGAAGATGATGTTATTGAAGATGATAAATTAAATGGATTATAACCCATAAAGACAAGACAATTTGTTAAGGACTTCTGTGCCAACGAAACTGATACAGAACAAGAATTGTTAACAGAATTAAAATTGGTATAGAAATTATCTAATTCGGTTGTCAAATACCATGGTGTACGTCCTGAATTTCCAGCTATATTATCAACCAAAACCTCCACAGGATTAAAAGGATATGGTAAAGTTGTAAAACTTTCTAATGCTGCAAATGTATCTGGTGTTGTAAAGCTGAATTTATATTTTGTTTTATTATATGTATCATTTATAAAATCAAAATCAGAATTTGATGGTAAAATAATAGAGGTGTCCCCTGAAATAGTATTGTGATTTATTATTATCATAGGCAAATGAGAACCGTTTGTGTATAATATATCATTATACACTATTTGGTCTCCATTGTTTATTATATCAACATTAAACGAAGAAACTTTTGTAAACCCATTAATTGTATCATTATTCCACGAATAATTTCCAGACATATCAGGTATGTTATAAGAGCGAACTATACCAATATTTTTATCAGGAATATATGGAATAACAAACGTATTGAATTGTTTGATAACACTGTCCGTAATTGTAATCTGACAAATCATGTCGGCACCTGTTTTGTCAAATTTAGCAATAGTTCTTATGGAGTTTATTATTATATTTTGTGTTGGATTTTCAAAGGCAAACTCTAATGTCTTATCTGTTTGATATCCTGGTTTTGAAATAATATTTATAGTTGTTGAACCCGAGATGTCCCCGACATTAAAATTCAACACAATAGATTTGTCTCCCGGTCTGATATGTGTTGTGTTTGATGATGTGGAAAAATACCAATCAGAATCTAATACTGCAGTTGAGGCACTTGTGTAATATAGGGTTATATTTTGACCAGGAATATCTATTGGTTTATCAAAAACATATGAAACATTAATTGTGGATATATTATTTTTAACAGACAACGACGTTTGCGTAAAACTTATTTTAGATGGTGTATTTATATCTATAATATTTGCATTTAAAGTTATTCCCGTATCATTTATTGGAAGACACATGGTATATCCACTTGTTTTAAACACAAGCAATTCAGATGGTTGAACCAATAATGTACCCACCAAATCAACATTAACGTTCTTATATTGTTCACCAATATTCCAATGAATAGTTTGTGGTATAAAATTAAATTCCGTAACAGGATTTAATATCGAACTTTCCATATCAAGATAGACTGTTGTTTTTTCAAAACCAAAAGGACTAGGTTGGTCAATGGCTATTTGAAATTGTGATAACGAAGATAGTGTTCCTGCTGTTATATTAATATTTGTTTGTGGAAAAAGAACGAAAGATGGAGCACTTAAATTAAAATATGTTTTAATCCAATGTCTGTCATAAAAAAAAGGAAAATCATTATTTATCACAATAGTGTTTCCTTCCGCATCTATATCTGTATCCTGGGTTCCAAAATTTACAACATTACCATTGGTATCATAAAATAAATAAGGAACCTGTTGTATATTATATATGTTTTTCTCATTATCAATAATTGTTAGTGTTATATATCTGTTAGATGGAGTTCCTCCAGTAGCCTTTATAAGATTATCTGACGTGGTCAATTCATTTTTATCAATTTCAAACATAAATGAATATACCGATTTCATTTTTCCATATAAATTTCTTGACATCCCCGTTCCCGGAGTTAAACCATAAGTTTTTATTGAGAATGTCTTTTCAGAAATACAATCAGAAGATATTTTTGGGAGACTCATATTTAGAGCGCCTGATTCTTTTATATCAATAATAACATCATTAGTATCTGTAAAATTACTTTCAACCAACCCAAATAAACAAAATCTCAATGAAGCTTGTCTTTCAATATTGAATTGTTGCGTAAGATTAAAAACATTGTTTATTCTGTTTGTTCTTATTTGCTCTGTGCTCCTGCTTAATTCAAATTCAATATATGTATCTGCATCTGGTGCATTCATATATGACTCCGACGGTAAAAGAATGGTTTTTTTTAACACTTTCTCTGGTTTTCTTTGTTTTTTATAAATAGCTTTGAAACTTTTCTTTGGATTTTGCGTTTAAATATAAATATGAGCGCTTTAACCCGTCATGTTTTATATGAAAAATTCAGTAGAGAAAAGGCTGCTGAAAATTTTTTTGTGGGATTTTTGAATGACCACAAAATACAAGTTTCAGATGAAAATCCAGATTCTGTTTTTTATGTGAAAAATGGTGAAATTTTCATGCAACACAACCAAAAAACCGGTAGTTTATGGGTAAGTTATGAACTAATTTGGTTAATTTTTGAAACAAAATATAGTTATAAATATCTGGAAATCAGAGAGTTGATTAAACGTCAGGTGTGGAAGCATCTCAAATTAAAGGATGTAACACCGCATGATATTTTATTTGTTGAATTAAAGATGGTGTGGAAGCATCTCAAATTAAAGGATGTAACACCTTTATGTGATGTGAATCAATTCCTGAGTTTAAGAGAGGTGTGGAAGCATCTAAAATTGAAGGATGTAACACCCTTCAATGTCATTAAAAGAGCCCACAAAAGGGTGTGGAAGCATCTCAAATTGAAGGATGTAATACCTGAGATTATTTGGAGGGAATGAGTAGTTTTGGTGTGGAAGCATCTCAAATTGAAGGATGTAATACCATTTCTCATATTCGACTCGCCCGTTCCACAGGTGTGGAAGCATCTCAAATTGAAGGATGTAATACCTGTATGGGCAATATGAAAGTAGATTCATTTGGTGTGGAAGCATCTCAAATTGAAGGATGTAACACATTAATAATATTTTTCGTATAATACCGAAAAAACAAGATGGATAAGCAACATAATTGGCAAAATGATATATGTCTAACCTGCGGATGCAAAAAGAAAAAAGGACTTGGAACAGTCAAAAACGGAAAAATAATCCAGGAAGGCTATATGAAATATTCAATAGGCGGAAATGTGTGGTCAGAAAAACCAGTGGAGTGTATTTCTAAATAATAACAAATTTTAACCAAATATTTATATCAAATGAACAAAAAAGAAGAAACAAAAATAAGAAAAATAATTCAAGAAAAACTTCATGAACAATATGGTAAAATCCTACCATTATTATTAGAATTTAACCGAGTAAACCAACCAGGAGATTCTATTTCAAACAAAAATAAAGTTGTTTATGTATATAATGATGACAGAAGTCAAATGTCTCCTCACTTCCATTATTTTGACGCAGAAAAGAACTTTAATATTGAAATAAGAATAGAAGGAGCTAATATTGAACCGGAAATAATAAACTCAAAACCAAGAACAGGCGTGCCAATAAACCAACTTAATACTTGGGATGGTCTTGGAAAAGAACGAAAGGCACTTATTAAATGGTTGCCTGAAACAAGCAGATTATTCCCTCCATATACTAATTATCAGGTTATATTAAGAATGTGGAATTCAAATAATCCTGATAATCAAATTGAAATTCCGAACGAACCAATTGCATAGCTTTTTTCAGGATTTTAAAAATTATTATCAAACAAAAGTGAATTCCATATCTTATCTTCCTCCGTATCAATTCCACTAATTGAATATTGAACTTCATGTAACAAATTATTTTCATTACACGGTTTATACCACAAAACTTCATTTAACATATCTCTATCCATATTAAACAACAAAGTAGTTTCATTCATATTTTTTTTATGAGATACCATCCGTGTTATTTTTCTAAACAATTTGTCTCCTGAATAGTTGATTCTATTCTCCCAGTAACTAAAAAAATCTTTAATGTTTGTATGAATAAAATTAAAATCTTTTCCTTCAAAACCATTAACAATAAGACTATGACGCATTTCTTTGTTAAATATATTTATGAATTGAATTAAAATATCTTTAGGAAGTTTCAACACTTCGCTTTTATCATAATTAATCATTGAAGCAGCGTTTTTGACAGCTCTTGTTTGGTGTAATTTTAACATCAACTCTTTATCATTCAATTCCAAGTGTTTTTCTATATCTGAAAATGCTTCCTGTATCCTCGCATTAACCTCCTGTGGAATAGATAAATAAAAATTTGTTAAAAATTCTAATAAAGAAGGATTATTACGAACAATTTCAAAAGCTGTATTTTGTGTTCTTCTATAAACCAAATTAAAAGAATTGGTTTTTGAACTTTTATCAATTCTTGTTATGTGGTCAAAAACATGATGTAATTCGTGTTCGAAAAAAGAACGCAATTCACCACTTATATCAGTAACGAAATCCCACTCCATCCTTAATTCTAATTTAATATCAAAAAAAGTTTTATTGTTTAAAATACGACTCCTCGTTTCGTTTGTAATATATTTCCCATCTATTATTTTTGATGAACCAATGTCATTTATACTATTTTCTATTCTGATACTTATTTGTCCTATAGGCAACCTTCTGGAAATATCTTCTGGAACATACAACGCAATAATTGGTGCCTGAACCTGAAAATTTGTCATGTTTTTTTGTTTTCGATATAACAACTCATCAACTATTTCCTTCGTAACCAATTTAGCCAAATCATCCACCACATCAGAAACACCAAAAGCTTCTTCCATTATTTCTCTTATCATCTTTCTTGTTTTTTCCATTTGTCAAATGTGACAGCCATATTAAATAAATATAACAAAAATTTTGCGGTTATTTTTTGCCGACTGTGAACTTGTCAAATCCTAATATTCTACTATAACCCAATCTCGGCTACGCTGAATTTGACCCTCAACTCAATAATAGCAAAGTAGAAGGATTTTACTGTGTAACTTTTATAATCACTTGTTTTTTGTATTTGTGTTAACTTTAGTATTAACAATTGGTACGTTATCAGGATTTGACAATTTAACTTTCTCATCATATTTCTCTTTTTCAGCCACAACCATTTTTAATATTTTTCTTCTTAAGGTTTCGCCGTTGTTATTAATTCTGGTTCCCCAGTATTCAAAAAATTGATTTGTTCTTTTTTGAGCATAGGTCAAATCCTTATCTATAACTCCCCTCTTAATTAAACTATATAAAATTTGTTTGTTAAACTCTGTTATAAATTCGTTTTTTAATTCTTCTGATAATGTGATTGCGTTATTAAAATTATAACCTTTCATGATGATAGCATCTTTAAATTGTTGTTTTGTTTTTAATAATCTAATTATTGAGTCAATATCTAAATGTAAATTATGTTTTATCTGAGCAAATGCCTCATGAACACGAGCATTAACTTCTTCTGGTAATGCTAAATAAAAATTAAACACAAAATCCGATAAAGGCTGATTATCTATTATAATTTGTTGTAAATACCCATTACCTATTCTCTTTATTCCACTATTAAGAGCTTTTGATTTAGATGGTTTATCAAATCTCAAAATATAATCATAAGCATGCTCTAACTCATGTGAAAAAAACGGATACAACACTGTGTATATGTCGCCTTTAAAATCCCAATCAAAATTTAATTTTAAATAAATAACATAAGTATCAACTCCGTTGTCATTTTGTCTATCTGTTTTACTTGCAAGGAATTGACCATCAATTTTCTCATAACCGTTAAAAATATCTGTTTCTACTACTATAATGTAAATTTGTGTTTCAATAGCCAATTCTTCAGGAACATCAAATAAAATATGATGTTCTCTTTTTGGAAATTTGTATGTTCCATTTTGTATTCCACTCTTAATATCATCTATAAAACTTTTAGTTAACCACTCAGCCAACCTATCAACCTCAAAAGAAATACCATGTTCTTCATTCAAAATTTCTCTGACCAATTTTCTTAAAAATTCTTCCATATTTATAAATATAATGAAAAAAGAAAGTTTGACAAAACAAGAACTTATTTGCATGTTCAAAAAACAAGCCGAAACTGGCATTTTGAAAATATTGAAATTTTCAGATGAATGTGGAATATGTGAATATTATGGTTTTAAATTTACCAAGGGCTTCATTTGTATATATGAAATTGATGCAGATTATTATCTATCTTCCGGATATTTAAATAACGTCGAACTATCCAAAAGTGAATATGATGAACTATACGACCTATTTATTGAAAAACAATACCTCGCTATGAAAAAACCAAGACCTCAGCTATCTCCAAAATTTGAGACTCTTGCAAGTGGAATAAAAAGACCTCTTCCTATGGAATTTGATTGTCCTAGATTTGCACATCACTACATTCATACTTTGAAAGAACTATCAAACTATTTTTTGCCAACAACTCAGTTATAACTGTCAAATCCCACAACTCAACCATAGTAGATGACGACTACACCAGATTTGACTCTCACATCTCCGCCATAACAGAATCTTTGCTTTTATAATATAATGATAGGATTTGACATAAACCATTCCTACCTTTTGTTATTTTTAAGATTTTGTGTCACGAAGTGACCAGACAGATTCAATTAAAATCAAATAAAACTTATCTGGCTGTAACACCTCTCCAAAAATTTCCGTATAATATCAAATAACATACAATTAGTTTAACAATTTAAATAAAAATTACAATGAAAAAAATTAAAAATTTAACAATTAAAGTTTTGATGGTCTTGATGATGGTTGGGTTTGGAATAACACAAACATTTTCACAAACTCCTACTTGGGCTTTTGCCAAAAGTGCAGGAGGAACGAACAATGGTGATAATAACATATTATCATCCAAAGCGGATAATTTCGGTAATGTGTACGTAACTGGATATTTCAAAAGCAATACTATTGTTTTTGATACAATTACTTTAACAAACGATGCAACAGATGGTTCAATGGATATTTTTCTTGTCAAATATGACACTTCTGGAAATGTAATTTGGGCAAAAAGTTATGGAGGAACAAAGGATGATTATGCAGAATCTATTACAACCGATGTGTCTGGTAACATATATTTAACAGGAACCTTTCAAAGTGATTCGGTCATATTTGATACTGATACCTTAATAAGAAACAATAATATTGATTATAGTGTATTTATTGTAAAAATCAATTCATCAGGGGGTGTAATATGGGCAAGAAATTCAAAAGGAAATAGTGTATTTGCAGATGGACAATCTAGTTCTATCACTATTGATGTGTTTAATGATATTTACATAACAGGGTATTTTTCACGTGGAGATGACTCTGTTTTATCTAATATCATTTTTGACACTATTACACTAACAAATACAGGGGGATATAATATATTTATAGTTAAATACGATTCATCTGGAAATGTAATTTGGGCAAATAATGAAGGTGTTGGAGAATCATTTTCAATTACAACAGATATTATAGGAAGCATATACACGGTTGGATATTTTAATAATATGTTTGTGGTGAAATATGATTCGTCTGGAAATATTATATGGTTCAAAACACAAAACGGTATTGTTCAGCCTAATGCCATGTCTATTGATAATGCCGGAAACATATATGTGGTTGGGAATTTTGAAAACATTATTGTTTTTGATACCATTACACTAACAAGTAATGGATACACTGACATATTCATAGTAAAATACGATTCATCTGGAAATGTAATTTGGGCAAGAAATGCTGGAACTCCAAATTCTGATAATGCATACTCTATTACTGTAGATAACTCAAATAACATATATGTAACTGGATATTTTGAAAGAGATAGTATCAATTTTGGTTCTTATACTTTAATTAATTACGATACAGTTGGAACAGCAGATATATTTGTAGTTAAATATGATTCATCAGGACATGTAATATGGGCAAAAAGTGCAGGTGGAGCATTAGACGATAAAGCAAATTCAATAACGGTTGATATTGATGGGAATATTTATGTGTCTGGATATTTTCAAAGCCAAACCATAGTTTTTGATTCTACTACATTATACTATAATGGTATGACAGGTAATGTATTTTTTGCTAAATTAAATAATATAACTAATACAACAGGAATTAAAACTCAACAAAATAATGTTTTATGTTCATTCTTTCAAAATTATAATACTATGAACATCAAAATAGATGTAACTGGAAATTATTTGGTTAATGTTTATTCAATAATTGGCAGAAAAACAGCATCATATAAAATAAATCAGGATTTGATAATAAACCTATCTGATTTAAGCAGTGGAGTATATTTTGTCGAAGTAGTAAATCAGGATTTTACTTGTAAAACAACAAAGAAATTTGAAGTAATCAAATAATTGGTTTAAAATACATACTATAAAAATAGCTTAATAATAAAATATTAAGCTATTTTTATTATACTTGTTGAACTATCCACCATCCAACAGTACTTGTGTCCAATAAAGAAGATGAAGTAATTGTAAATGATGTTGCATTACTTCTTGCAGTTACCGCTAAATATCCTGGAGTTCCACCAAGACTTTGGACAGTTAAAAAAACTACTGTAGATGCCGAAACAAGATTTGTGCTTATTATAGCAACTCCAGAAACCAAGACGACAGTTCCAAATGTTGAATTTGTGACACCTGTTTGTATAAATAAAGTTCGGTTTTGACTATTTGTTGATGTGATTTGTAAGTCTGGCACATAAACTCTTAATCCTTGATTGGTAGTAATGTTTTTTAAATTTATTATTGTAGATTGAGCACCACTATTAATAATACACCCAGAAGACCCTATTATTGTTCCTGTACCAACTCTGGCTTGAGACGCATATGAACCAATAATAGTCGATAATCCACCATCTGCCAAATTGTATTTTCCGTTTAATACAGTATTACTATAAGAAGTTGTTCCAGCTGAATTTAAAAGCCCATTTCCTATAAAACCATATGTTGATTGGCTTTGGTTTTGTTTTCCATTTATTATTGTAGAATAATTATTTGTTGTTGCAGAGTTTCTTAATCCAGCTCCTATAAACGAAGAACTGCCACCATTTAAGCAAAATGAACCATTCCCCAAAAAACTATTATTACCAGTCACCTTACTATTATAACCATTACCTAAAAAAGATGCGTTTCCAGAAACTAAATTATAAGCACCATTACATAAAATAGAATACTGTCCAGCGGATTTGTTTTGGTTTCCACCAACAACAATTGCCCACCCTTGGGTTGTACTTGAACAGCTTGTCCCACCAAGAACCGAAGACCATGTGGATGAAGCTAAATTTCCAGCAGAATTATTTCTTATGATACTATTGCTTCCAGTTGAGGCTGACCATAAATTCAATGTGGTACCAGATGCTATTCCGTTGATTTTAATACGACCCTGATTAAGTGTATCTCCTGTGAAAATAAGTTCGCTCATTGCTTTTTGGTTTTAAATAAATAGTTTTTAAAATTTATTATAAGAAAGTATACGGGTCGTCAAATATAATTGTTTCATTACCCCAAATGATATCAAATATTACGTCCATATTTAAATCAGAAGATAAGAAAAAATTAAATGTTTGGTCAAAATAGATAGTATTTAATCCAGTGTAGCTGGCAACGCCTGTGTAACTTCCTGCTGGTATTCCATCAAAATGAAAATAACCATTCACATCACTTGTTACTATTATTTGTGTACCTTGCTGGCCTCCAAGCGGAAAAATTTCAGTACTATTAAGATTAGAATCAGTCACAACATCACTCTCTAAATAAACAGAAGCATTATTTACTTGTATTGTTAATGTAAGAGTTACTCCAGTTGCTGAATTACCACCAATATAATTTATCCACGTATGCCCTGTTACATTGAAGTTATTTGCCGAATTTGTTTCTGCTTGAATGTAGTCACTATATGACACCACGTTTTGTCGTGTTCCAAATAAGTTCACAATACTTTTTACTCCACCAATTTTATAAATAAACTGACTGTTTGGTGTCAATGGGACAGATACGCTTCTTATATATTCATCGTTTCCTGGTTGTGCTGGAAAATCAAATTTTGTAGAATTTGAAAATGTGGAATCTCCAGTGTTATACGAGACAAGGAGCCTATAGTAATCAGAGTCAGAAACTCCATTAAAACTAAAAATTGGAGAATATGTTGCGAGTGAACCAATGACGCTCGGTTGATTGTTTATTACGAAAATATCAGGCCTTTTTGGTGCGGAAAACCATGTGAAACTTGCTCCACTTATACTATTCCCAGAAAATAATGTATTACCCGTAACCAAACTAACGTTATTTGATGTTTGACTATAGCTAGTTCCACTTGGTGGCATGCCATATAATAATGTTTCAACTCCTCCACTCATCACAAAAACATCACCAACAGTCATATCGGTAGAAACAGGGAAAACAAATGTACTATCAATAAAAAATTGTGACTTATCCAAAAAGAACGATTCGCTATAACCGCCCAACTTTTTAATTTGTTGAGGCAAAACCAACTGGTGTGTATTTAATATAGTAAATGAATCTCCACTAACATTTTCTCTAATACTATAAAATGGAACCGATATTGCCTGTTGCATCGCTGTAGATGCACTATTTGATGTTGTTCCAGATGCTTGAATATATGATGTATATAAATCATATGGAATACGATATATATCATGTTGCATAAGAGTTGTTGAAGATAATGATGAAGTATTACTTGAAAAATTAAATTCTACAGTTTTTATATTATTTAAATTCACACTGATTCCATCAGCATTTTGAATGTAATAAGCATATGTTGCCCCGACTAATGAATAGTTTGGCACGTTAAATATTTGAGGTGTTGTTTGGACAATATCAGTGGGACTATTGATAGTATTACAAGCGAAAACTTGGCTTGTTGACGTATCTGACCCAGAAACTCGACTAACTATAGGATTAATAATACTCATTTATTTTTATAAATAGTTTTATTAAAAAACTTAATAAATCCTGTAAACAATAAAATTATTTTTTGAATTTAAACTTGATTTTTATTTTTATTCTATTTATATTTGAGTATTCAGAAATAATATAAATAAAATGGGACGACACAAAAAAGAAATTACTAAAACTGTTTACATAAAATGTAGAGTAGAAAAATCTTTCAAAGATGAACATATTTCATTTTGTAAGAAACTCAAAATAACACCAAGCAAGCATCTTAGGATGTTTTTAGAATCAGAACTAAATAAAACAAATAATAACAATGAAAGGTAAAAAACAAACACCAGAGCAAATTATACAACGTTGTAAAGATACACACAATAACTTTTATAGTTATGATAATGCTGTCCCTAATGGGATGGTAGAAAAAATATGGATAACATGTCCAATTGAAGGACATGGTGATTTTTATCAATCCCCAAACCATCATATACATGATAAAACTGGTTGTCCAACTTGTGGATGCAAACAAACACCAGAACGAATTATAAATAGATGTAAAGAAGCACATAATAATTTTTACAGCTATGATAATGCTAAACCAAATGGTATTATGAATAAGATTTGGATAACATGTCCAATTGAGGGTCATGGTGATTTTTATCAAACCCCAAACAATCATATTAATAATAAAGATGGTTGTCCAACGTGTTCGGGAACCAAAAAATCTAATACAGAAGAATTTATACAAAAAATATTATTGATTCCTGAACATAAAGATAAAGAATATGATTTTGGATTAGTTGATTATAAAGGTAATAAGATAAAAATTAAAATTATTTGCCTTAAAGAAGGGCATGGGGAATTTGAAATTACACCAAATTCTTTTTTAAATGGTCATGGATGTCATAAATGTAGTATAGAATCTCATATTAAAAATCACACACTCACACAAGAAGAAGCATTACAAAAATGTCATGATTTAAACAGAATGGATGAATTTGATTATGGAAAATTTAATTATATAAATGGCAGAACCAAAGTAATTATAATATGTTTAAAGTGTAAATATGAATTTAAACAAAACCCTTTTAATCATTGGCAAGGGCAAGGATGCCCTCATTGTAATATAACAAATGGAGAAAAAGGTGTTCGAAAATTTTCGAAAAAAACATTATTATTATAGAAGAAGAAAAAAAATTTGATAGTTGTAGAAACAAAAGAAAACTTCCATTCGATTTTTATTTTCCAACATACAATATACTTGTTGAATATGATGGTCAACAACATTTTTATCCAGTAAGATTTAATGGAATGTCCCAAAAACAAGCAGAAAAACAATTCAAAGCAACCCAAATCAACGACGCAATAAAAAACAAATACGCAGCCGACAACAACATCCCCTTACTCCGCATCCCATACACAGAATTTAAGAACATAGAGACAATATTGACTGTTTTTTTGAGAGAGCATGGAGTTGAGTTGAAGCCTAATGAATCCGAGGCTGCGTAAAATCCTAAAAAACTATTTATATACATGAATCAAGAAGAATATAGACCAGAACCATCAACAGAACAAACAGTGCACGAGCAATTAATAGCCGAAAACATCATTAGGCGAATTATACACGAGGGACTTTTGCGTTCTTTTCCTGATGATATAATCAAAAGGTGGCTGCATGAGAAATACAGATATCATAATCCAAACGAAAGAGTATTTTTAATCACTTTTCAAACAACTCCAAATATAGGGGACAATCAATCCAGATATGATGAGTTAAAAAATTTTATGGAAAACGCGGCAGTATGGTTTCATGGGTCCACAAGACAAGGGCTTCATGATTTAGATAATAAGATGGATTTTATTGAAATGAATAATAATGAAATTATCATATTACAATACGAACCAAAGTTTGATATTGAAGTCAGTTCTCAACGTAAACCAGGAATCCTTTATCATTTAACATTAGAGAGAAAATTGGATAAGATTTTAGAAATGGGACTTACTCCAAAAACTTCAACCCATTTATTTAATTTCAATAACAGGATATATTTATCTGAAAATATTGAATCATTATATGACTTAGCTGAAAGGAAATTGCAAATTAACGTAAATTTGATGGGTAATAATCCTATAGATGATGATTTAAGAAAATTCGCAATATTAAGAGTTCGATTTGGAAGTAGACAAAGATTGTTTATTGACCCCAAATTCGAAAACGGTTATTATACATTCGAAAACATAGACAGGTCTGCAATTAGAGTTGTTGAAAAGTTTGAGATTGATGTTAATGGTCACATGATACATAATCAAATTTAATCCAGGATATTTATAAACATGAAGCAAGAAGAATTTAGACCAGAACGCTCCACTCATGAATCATATATGAGGCAATTAGTACGCGAACAATTAGAATATGATTTGTTATATGAAGGACTTATATTGTCACACTCAATAGAAGATGTTATGAAAAAATTACACAGAGAAGGTTATTCTTTTTATGGTAAAGACAATGCTATTATGATTAATTTTCCATTGACAGCAAATGATAATGAAGCAAACTATAAGAAACTGAATAATTTGATGGATACTATTTTTGGATGGACACACGGAACAACTAGTGTAGGTACTGTACAGCAACGTAATAAACTGGAATTTTTAGAGCTTAATAATGGAACCATAACTTTACAATATGAGAAAAAATTTGATTCAGCAATAGAACAAGAGGATGTTCCAAAACCAATGTATCATATTAGTCCATATAAAAATATGAATAGAATAATGAAAAATGGTTTAAATCCAAAAGATTCAGATAATTTATTTACATTTAACAACAGAATATATTTTTCAGATAACATAGAGTCATTACGTATATTATCCAAGGAAAAATGCAGAATACTTAAAAAATATAGCTTTGTAATATTTAGAGTATATCCTATTGATAATAAATTTTTTTTTGTAGATAAAAATTTTACTACTGGTTTTTATACAAAAAATAATATAGAGCCCATTTCAATAACCCCTGTTGAAGTTTTGAGATTAAATACCAAAAGAGAAATTACCAAAATAATTCCTATTCGATAATTAATTGGAAGAAAAATTTACTATAGTATTTCCTGTTGTATAATTAATTATTTGCAACGTATTAATAGATGTGCTAAAATCCTGCAATATTTCTGGATGAAAATCTGCACTCATAGTAAAAGCCTGGTTATTTATATTAAAAGCTTGAGATATATTTGAAGTTATACTACACACATCCACAACCTCATTAAAATTATTAAAAACAGAAGATGAAATATTATAAGCATCAATTTGTTCATCAAAATTATTAAAAACATTGGCACTGATTTGATATGCATCTATTACATCATCAAACTCTGGAGGTAGAGGTATTTGGAACATACTGCCTACGTCCACGCCCTCTTTATAAATAAAACGCTGACGATTAAAAATTGTGTTTCTGTAAACGCTTCCAAATTTACAAATCACGCTGGTTGCCGGAACAAAATCAATCATATATCTAAAAAAGTTTCTCTCCAACAATTCTAACAAATACTCCAATTTACCAAAAGTAAGACGATTAGATTCCTGGTTATTTGTCCAGAGCATATACGTCATATAAATTTTCTTTAACGAAATATAATTTGAACTACTTTCACTTTCATATGCTGCAACTGTTTTTCTGTTGACAGGATTCACGTTTGCGCAATATAAGAAATCTGTCCATTCTGCTATCGTCATTCCAGTTATATTTGGAGGCACAATTTGATAAACCGTATCTTGGAGCTGCCATTCGAAAGGAACTGAAAGTCCTGAAAAGGTTATACCCGTAGTACTCCAGTTCCATTGACCAAAACCTAACTTAAAAAAATCCAACACATCTGACTCAATTGCTTGAGCCGGCGACAGAGCCAAATCAAGTTCTTTTGAGTTCATTATATTTCGTGTCCCGTTTGTCGTATCTCCAGTATATATTTTTACATTATCTACGGTTCGTAGCGGTTCAAACGGTGGTTCAAATTGATTTATGTAAGCTTGTCCATTTCCTCGTCCTGTTCCTCCTTGTTGAAACATCAAATTAGATGAGTTATAGTTTGGATATCCGTCAACTGGATTAACGGTTGAGAAATCCAGACTTTCGCTATTGTTTACAGGAGTTATCTGATAAACATACTCATTCATTTCAATGATTGAATCTGGGGCACCCATCACTTTAAACAAAAACATCAAAGCATCTCTTGTTCCTTTTTTCTTATAAAGCCAAACAATATTTGTCAGGATTTTTCTCCAAATTTCATAATTATAATCCTGTAGAGTATTTCCATTATCATCTTCGGTAAGAAAATATTCAAAAATATCAGCATTACTAAAAGCATCTTGAAAATCCAGTCCAAGCATTCTTGATAGTTTATGCATAAATTTATCAGGAACAGTTTGGACAGTATCATATCTTACTGTGTGCATATAAGCAAGATTGTCAATAAAAGCTTTTATGCTATCAAATTCTTCTCCGTATACTGAAACCAATTTTTGTAATATTTGAGTATCGGTATCAAGGTCAATAAGATTCTCAGGAACCAATGCGCGAGTCATCCATGCCGTTGAAGTTTGGTCAACACTGGTTGCTGCGTTCAATATATTTGTTTGAAACGTATTATAGGCAGTACCATAACTATCAATACTAAATCCATCAATAGTTGTCGGCCATGTAAAGGTCTGATAAACAAACAAACTATCATTATCAGCATCTGGCACCTTAAATGTTCCATCAAATCCTACTTGATATTCTAAATTTGAAATAGAACGTTGATATTGACTATATCTGTTTGGGCTTGGTCTAATCCACAAAGAAACACCTGAAGTTGTTCCTGCCGTTAACAAGAAACCATTAACGGTGAAATCCATATAACCAGTAGTTCCGGTCATATAGTTATAATTTATTATTTCATAATTTTGCGTATTTGCAGTACCACTAAATTGAATTGTGAATACATTAAAGTTATTGTATAAATTTATAATTGTTGAGTCAGTAACACCCGAAGCATAAATTATATTTCCTTGGTTTGTTATTGAAGATAGGGGGATATTAAAATTTGATGTATTATTATCAGTGTTTTGAGTATAATTAAAAACGGTATTATCAAATGTGTTGGCAGTACTGGATAAAATAGCATAAGGAAAAGTTTCTATTACAGAATTTATTGCTCTTGAAATTTTAGTGTAAAAACTTCCATAATACGAAAAGCTATTCGGATTTGTTGGGTCAACATTCAACTCGTTTTCAGATGTGCCAGTATAATTAACCCTTACTGGACCAATGGTGTCTGCTGAAAAATTTGATAGTGTAGCATAATTAGAAAAAGAATGAGATTGAGTATAGGCACTGATATTATCAGACGTGGTTGGTCTTTGAATTTGAAAATTACCAAATGTAAATATATCAGTACTATTAGTTATTGTCGGAAATAAAATATTCTGCCCAGGTGATATAATAGGGCTAAGAGTGTTTGCTGTTGAGAAATTTATAGAAACTGACATTTTATATAAATATCAAGTATAAAAAATATATGTTGGATATCATACTACTACTCTCCAATCATACTTATCAACCATTTCTCTACAGATTTGACAAGTTATTGCACACCAAGAAAAATGATATACCACTACAATTCCATTACATTTTGGGCAAAGTATTTGTGTTCCATCGAAACTATAACGTGAACAACGAGTTCCTTTTATCACTGGTTTGCTTTGAGTAGTTGTTTTTTCAAATAAAACATTCCTTGTAAGTGCTTTTTTATTTTTCATATAGTTAACATAAATAATAAACTATGAAGTTTGTTGATTATTTTTCATTAATTCGTAATCTTTTAGATAACGCCATGTGAACTCACCATCAGTTCTCATTTTTCCTTCGCATATATTCTTAATCATACCTACGGTTATATTAGTAGATTTGGACGCGTTTTTTAATGTTTTAAATCTATCGATTTCTTCAAGTTGTAAATTTAATTTAACAACAGATTTGTAATTTTTATTTTCAATAAAATTTATTAACAATGATTCTGAATTGACCATATCATCTTCAAATTTCCACAAATATCCTCCAGCTTGTTTGTATTCGCCCATACATGCATCGTTGATACTTTGTCGATTAACACCTGTTTGTTTTGATGCTTCTGAAACGGATAAAAATTTATCAATTTTAATACCACCTAATGTTAATCTAATAATGATTTTAGATTTTTTATGTACAAAGTAATTGTTTGGATTAATTCCAATTAAGGCGTTTACATCATCTGCAAATGTCCAAAAATATCCACCGGCTTGTTTGATTAATTTTCTACATACTTTTGAAATGGAGTTCGAATTGACGGTTGTTGTTTTCTCTGCCATATTTAAAGATTCAAAGGTATTTATTTTATTTAAATTAAAATCATATTGAATAACCATTTTAGTATTTGATGGGAGTGGTTTTTTGAAAACCATATCATTTAATGGGTAAGCGTCATCAGAATATCTCCATATATAATTTCCGGCAATTTTCTGTTTTCGTCTACAACATCTACTTATACTACTTGCACTAATATTTAATTTTTTTGCAGCATCTTCACAAGATGTAAATTTATCTATTATTTCATGATTTAAATCGTATCTAACAACACTTTTTGATATTTTCTCAATAGTATCATTAACATCTAAATATTTCCACTTAAATCCTCCTGCTGTTTTATTTTTACCCCTACATACAGCAGAAATAGATGTTCCAAATATATTACACATCCGTTCTGCCTCTGAAACCGATAGGTATGTTTCTAATTCTTTTCCATCCAAATCCATTTTAATTACTGCTATTTTTTTACCACTACCACCATTTGATTGGTAAATATGTGGTTGTTGAATACCGTCAGAATACATCCAAATATATCCTCCTGCAGTTTTCATTTGTTTTTTACAACATTTTGTTATAGATGAAGAGTCTACATAACATATCCTTTCTGCTTCTTTACTTGATTTAAATGTGTTCATAAAATTCATATTTGAATCATATTGATTGACTCCTATTTCTTTAGTTGTAAAAATAACATTTATATTATTGTTATTATTTTCTTCTGTATAAAATCGCCATACATATCCTAATGTTTTTTGTATTTTTAAATTACAACACTTTAATATTGAAGAATATGCGCTCTTATATGATTTATTTGTAGGTATTATTGAACTTATAGCACTTCCTATAGAATCCCATTTTTTCATAAACTCTCCGTTTAAAGAATATTGACTAACTTTAATTATTTCTTTATTATACACTTCTATGGTTTTGGGTATGTGGTTGTCAATTTTATATTTCCATATAAAACCATTAGAAATTATATTATTTTCATCTGAATTTTGTCCAATACTTATGGAATTGATATTAAGTTCTTGTTTAGCATCCGATAGGCTTTTATATTCATTAATAAAAAATCCATCAGTAGAATATTGTAATATTTGAGTAGCATTCTTGTATCTTAAATTATTAATCATAAATTTTGCTAATTCTTGACCATACTTGTTTTTTATAATTTGATAGAAACTAATATTCTTTCTATTTGAAGACATTTTAAGTTTTGTACTATCTGATTTATTGCCACCAAATCCACCATCATTCAAATTTGTTAGTGGACCTGTGCCTAAATCTAATCTTCCTATTGCTTTTATAAATTTTGTTTCAATTGATAATGATTCACATTCCAACAAATCATCATTAATTCTTTCAATTATTGGATTATTTCCAGTTATTTTTAATATTGATTTTATTATATTTCGTTTTAATTGATTGGGGTTACTGTCTTTTTCTGTTATATGACTCCATAATCTATCTCCACATCCTTTTCCAATATAAAACGGTTCAAATTCATATTTGTATTCAACATCATCTATTATATAATTAAATTGACCTGGTTTTAATGTGTTTAGATAAATATAATTATAATATCTATTATCTAATTCAAGTAATATACTTTTATATTCTTCTTCTGTTAAAACATGACCCTTCTCTTTTGTTTTTTGTAAAACTTTTCGTTTTATTATTTCATCTGTTTTCATATTTTTATGATAATTCTTGTTGAACAAACTCGCGTAACCTATTTGCAGAAGAAATTTTATTTTTTCTACATACGAATTCAAATTCTTTTTTTGTTGTTGGTGTTACTCTAAATTTCATATAAACACTTTTAACTTTATCTGGTTCTATTTTTGGTCTTGCCATGTTTTTGAGTCTCTTTTATTAAATAGTACAAAATAAAATAAAAATAATAAGAAAGTCAAATTTATTTTCAATTATTAATTTGTTATGAAAAAATTTTTATTGTTATATTTATAAATAAAGTAATTAAATGAGTTTTATTCCTAATTCAAACACTAATTTTATTCAAATCAAGCTTACAGATTCTGGTAGGAGACAATTGTCTTTGGGGCAACTCGCGTTTACTACGGCTATTTTTTCTGACCGAGAAATTGATTATAGTGTTGGAAGAGGAACTTCGTTCAATATTTTAAATAGTCGTGTTATTTCACCAAAAGATGCTAATCCATTTTTTGGAATTAATTTTGATGGTTCTTCTGGAGTACCGCTTCTTTCAAGCCAGGTTTCCTCATCCCGACAAATAAGTACTGCCTCAACGACAACTGCCGGGTTTTTTACTGGAACAACAAATTCTTGGGCAATTGACCAGACTCAATATAAAGGAGTAGCAACAATAAGTTATAGTGGAGCAAGTATAAACGGAGGAAACGTTTTAACTGCAGATACAGGTGGTTATACTGCCACAACAGGGGACATTGTATATATTCCATGGAGCCCAATACAAAATAGTGGTTTAACATATTCTAACAATACATTAGTTTTATCAGGAAATCCAACAGTTGCAAATTGGTATTCTATATCAGCAGTAACTTTGGGTACAAAAATAGCACTTACATTAGATAGAGCCTTACCAAACTTTGGTCATCTTCCAACAACATATACACAAAAAATAAACGCATATTTCTATCCTGGTGGAGATGCGATTGCAAATTATTATGGAAGTGCAGTTACTATTTCTCCACACGTATGGAATATGGCAATAGTCAGAACAAATACTGTTGAGGGTGGATTATATAGTCAAAGTGGTTTTACAACATATGGCTCTGTTCAATATGCTGGAGCAAAACATTTTTTAAGTTTTTCATCAGATACAAAAGCGATTGGAATTCTAAGTTACAGTAATGAATCTAGTGCTAATACATATTCTGAGCAATTTATTGAGAATTCAGTTGTTTTAAATTTTCCAAATATAATGTGGCATGGTAATAATTTTTCAGATAATGGAACTGGTATTGCTTATGGAGTTACGGGATATGATGCTTATGGTAGCTCTACTTATTTTGATGTTAGCGCACAAACAACGTTCAGATATTTAATGGATGGTATTGGTTCTACGAGCAATATAATAGGTAGAGTATATCATAAATTAAAAATGATTGTTATTACCGACCAAGAATTATTGGCTGCACTAACTTATAAATCAAATAGAAATTATACATTACCACCACTGAATGTATCTTTGGTTGGAAATCCAAAATATCCATTAACTACAGCGAATGCGACAGGATTATGTAATAGTGGTTATACCTATTTTGTGACTTATATTCCAGAAAGCACAAATCAATATTTGAGCGGCGTATCTTACGGTTATTCTGAAAGCCTGCACTGCTCATATATTCAACAAATTGATGGTGCCAACGACCTGAATGGAAATCCACAGTTTTTAAATGTTTCTTTTCCTTCTAATCCTTTTCCATATATGCGAAATTCTGCAAATATGACTACTTTATCAGGAACAGGATGGAATGCAAATTCTGTACAAATTCTTGTGAATCAACAACCAACTGGTCTATATAATAAAGGTAACGTCCCTGAAACAGGATGGCAACGAATTTCAAACAAGAATTCAGGAGGAAATGGAATTTATTCTGCAAACACATTAACTATTGACCCTATTCAATTAGCTGGATATAATTTTGTAATTTCACAACAAGATTACAATTCTGGAAGCACCTATTATTTAAACAGTATGTTTACTGGTGGAACTGATGTTATGTATTTCGGAAATGAAAATTTCTTATTTGCAAATCTTGATGTTAATATTTTATCAACAACATATAAAACATCAATAGTCGCGATGGCAAAAAATGATGCTCTAAACAGTTCATTGAATGATACTTATGATGATACACAAGATACAAACACATATATAACAGCAGTTGGGGTTTTGGATAATCAGAATAACCTCGTGGCGGTAGGGAAGCCAACATACCCCATACCAAAAAACATCGGTAGATTTATAACAGTACAACTTGAAATTGATTTTTAACAAATATAAAATATAAAATAACATGGGATATATACCTTCGGCAGCAACCACCTACAGTGTTGCATATTTAACTGAACTTGGCAGAAAATATTTGTTTGATGCACCAGATACTCCAAGATATATTACTCTTGACAATGGACAAACAATTGACCGATTGAAAATTGAGAGATTTGCTTTAGCAGATGATGATGTGAATTATAACCTCGCTTCGCAACTCGCATCAGGGGAAGTTTTGGACTTGTCTGGAGATGAAGATAATTCAATTAAAGGAGCCAAGGGTAGAATTTTTGAAAATATTATTTATCCTGGAGATGCTGATTTGCCACCCGATTCTATAACTTCTGTTGTATATCAAGCAACACAAAATGTTATTAATTTTGATATGGGGACAAACATTACTAATCTTCCGGTTGTTATAACCCAACAACTAATGACATATATAGATAGTTTGTTAGTAACTGACGGATTTTATAATGTTACCCCAACAAATTATGGAAAAATCCAAACAATAAATGGAGAATTAATTATAGTCATCCAAAATCCAACGTCCACAAGTCCAGGTTATAGATTAAGAATCTTTTATCCAAAAACAGGAATAAATTATAATAAGATGACTTTTCAATTTGAAAAATCACCACCAGTACAATCGGTAATAATAACAAATACAATCAACCAAACAATAACGCAAGCTCCACAAAATTTAAGGAGTCAATCATTAACAACAGGATAATTAAATAAAATCAACAAAATGGCAGCAAAGTTTATAAACATTACACAAGTAAACAGTCCAACTATTCAGGCTGATTTCTCGGAAAAAATAAGTAACTCAAATTTAGGTCCACTTCCATTATTGAGTCAAGGTACGTCTTTGGAATCTAATGCAATACAACCTATTGCACCAGTTAATGCAGCAGTGTGGAGTCCAATGACATCATTTGAACAAGGTTTAAAAGACGCTTTGGTAAATTGGATTGATACAACAATGGAAAATGTAAAATATCCCAAAGATTTTGGTGGTAGAAAAAAAATAATGGATTTCTTTTACTCTGGGACTGCTACGAAATCAATGTTTCCTGGAGAGATAGGGCATTTTCAATTAATATTCAGTTATCCTCCAAACATAACCAACACAAATAGCACAACTACAACAACAAATTCAACACTTTAAATAAATATAATCATGACAATTATTCTCGACCCAAAATATACCTTACCAATAAGCTCATCAATTGTTTCTCAAGTAGAAGAAAATACTGCTTATTCAGTATTTGGAGCAAACTTAACTTACACCCTATGCGACAGAACGGATAACACTACAAGTCGTGGAAATTACTTCTCAAGCGTAAATTTGCCAAATTATTCAGGAGATTGTAGTACTGCCTCTACATTGTCAATGTTATATCCAGAATTACAACAATTGAATGTTGACCAGATAGTTATTATTCCTATTCCGCCAGCATATTATGCTGAAATGATTAGGACTGATTCTTTTACTATTAAAATCCCACAAAGTGGAGGCGCAAATATGGCTTCCCTCAGTTCAGTCACATTAGTTTCATCAACTTATACGAGCGATAAAATATTACGAAATGGAGAAAATTCACCATTGATTGGAAGTAATTGCTGCTTCCTTTTTTCTGATAGTATAAATGTTCCATATTCCGGAAATACTATAAACGAAAATGGAATACTTATTTCAAATTCAGGCAACACGAGTTTTAATCCTATCCCAACTGATTTCACTAAAAGACCTTCGGCAACGAGCTATTTAGAAGTAAAACGTTATTTAGACACATATAATGCTGCTTCTGATACAAGAACAAATGCTATTTATTCTGTTAATCTTGGAAGTTCTTATCCGGACAATAGAAGTGGATACAATTTTGATTCGCCTTTGGGTTTTTTAATAGCCGATAAAGGCGTATGTGTTCTGACAAGTCCACAGCTTATAGGGCGAATTTGCTGGACAAGCGGCTATACTCAAACAAATGCTGCATACATAGAAAATGGATTAGCTGGAAAGGAAAAAATATATTTTACAGGCAACAGTAATTCTGCAAGTATTGCAACATTTCAAGATTGCTCTACATCTTTTAAAAATACAGCAGTATGCATCAGTCTCCCTCGCCAGCATTATCTCAGCCAGAATTCCACGTTCGACAGAACATCAGCTTTGGCAGCAATGGATAATAGTAATAATTCTGTTGTTAATTTTCCAGACGTATATGTGAGTTCCGTTTTATTAGTTAACGCACTTGGAGAATTAATTTCTATGGCAAAACTTGACACGCCATATAAAAAGACATATACAGGATTATTCAATACTGTTATAGATATTGAGTCTTGATGTTTATCGAATTTAACAACTATTTTAAATGCCTCTCTAAAAAGAGGCATTTTTGTTTTTATGAAAATAAATTTGCATTTCTAATAGTTTTTATTTTATTTTGTACTATTTATAAATGTAAACTATAAACAATGGAAAATTTAATAGATATTAACAAACTTATAAAAGTGAGAACTTATGCTCATTTTAGAAACTTATCACACACTTATGTCTACACACTTGCAAGTCAAGGTAAAATCCTAATGATTGAAATAGATGGAGTCAAATTCATTCAACTAACAAAAGAAGAACAAATTAAATATAAAAAATAACATGGAACAACTATTAATCACAAATATGGAAGAACATATACGAAACATTTTTTTATCAAAAATAAAAGATAATGACAAACTTTCATTAGAACCAATATTTTACACCTATATCCTTCTTGACACCAGAATTAAAGGGAATTTCATATATGGTAATTACACTTTTGAATATGAACCATTTTATGTTGGAAAAGGAAAAGGGACAAGAGATTTAGAACACTCATGGGAAGCAAGTTGTGTTTATAAAAAAATAATTAATGAAAATTTAAAAATAAATAAGAAAAATTTCCCATATGTAAATAAACATAAAATAACAAAAATATTAGCCATACGAAGAAAAACACATGATGAGCATTTAATAATCCGTTTACAAGAAAATATAATAGAATCAGAAGCTTTACAATTAGAAATAGAATTAATTGCAACTATAGGAAGATATGATAAAAAAAGAGGTCCATTAACAAATCATACAGATGGTGGAGATGGAGCATATAATGCCGATGGAAGTAAAAAAGTAATACGATATGATTTGTCTCTAAATGAAATTGAAAGATTTGATTCTTTAAAGCAAGCATATTTAATAACAGGAATTAACGACGGGTTTATTGGTGCTGTTTGTTTAAATAAAATCAAAACGGCTGGAGGTAATTTTTGGAGATTTGAAACAGATGAAGAATCTGTTCAAAATATTGACAAAGACACTTATTTCCTTAACGGACAAGGGATACCAGTAATTAAATTTGATTTAAATATGAATCAAATTCAAAGATATAATTCCGGAAGAGAGGCAGCAAAAATACTTGGAATATCAGCAGCAGCAATATGTAATGCTTGTAATGGTAAACAAAAAACCGTGAAGGGGTTTTTATGGTGTTATGAAAAAGATATAGAATCTTTTATGCTATTAAATGAAAAACATTTTAAAAGAAATAATACCAGAGAAGTTATTAAATTTGATTTAAATATGAATGAATTAGAAAGGTATACGACCATTACCGAAGCTGGATTATTAAATAATACGTCAATATCCAGCATAGTATCAGTATGTAAATATGAATCAATAACCGCCAGAAATTTCAAATGGAGATATGCTAATGATACTGATATATATAGAAAAAGAGATAGAAAGCAAATAATAAGTAAAAACAGCAAAGAAGTTGCAAAATTAGATTTTAATTTAAACGAATTAAATAAGTATCCATCATTGAGTATTGCTGCTAAAGAAAATGGTTTAGAACCAAGCGTTATAAGCAATGTGTGCAATGGACGTGGAAAAAGAGCAGGTCATTATAGGTGGTGTTTTTCAAAAGATTTACAAAAATTAAAAGAAACAGAATTACCAAAAATAGAAAACAATAAAATTTATAAATTAGATATGAATTGTAACATATTAGAACAATTTAATTCTATAAAAGATGCTTCGTTGTCTATGGGAATAAATGATAGTAGTTCCATAAGAAAAGCATGTAATGGAAAAGGAAAAAGAAAAGTAAAATCAGTAAAGGGTTTTAAGTGGTGTTATTGTAAAGATTATGAATTTTTTAAACTAAAAGTATTTGAATCAAAAAAACCAACTTATCCAGTAACACATTTAGATAAAGATATGAATATATTAAACAAATTCAAATCTATAAGTGAAGCTGGAAAAATTTTAAATTTAGATAGTGGTTGTATTATGAAAGTTTGTAAAGGTGAATTTAGCTCAATAAAAGGGAATGTATTTAGATTTACAAATAATACTGATGAATATATTCCATTTAAACAAAAAACAAAAAAGTTATCTGTAGTAAAAATATCATTAAACTTACAAGAAATTATAAAATTTGATTCTATAAGAGAAGCAAGTCTCACCAATAGAGTATGTAATTCTTCTATTACATCTGCCTGCAAAGGAAATGTAAAAACTGCTGGTAATTTTTTTTGGTGTTATGAAAATAATTTAGAATCGTTTCTTAAAAAAGAAAAACAACTACAAAGACAAAATTATATAGTTAGATTGGATATGAATTTTAATTTTATAGCAGAATATACCAATGTTACAGAAGCACATAATGACACCAAAGTAAGATGTCCAAACATATTATTAACCTGTAAAAACAAACAGGCACATGCCGGCGGCTTCAAATGGATGTACCTCAAAGACTACGAATCCATGTTAAAACAAAAAGAATCTGCCTGATTAATAAATAAAATTAAATCCTCCTGCAACATTTTAGCATATATTACGTTTAAACTAAAAAAGATTTATGTATACTCCAAGCAGGAACGTTTTATTTGAGAAGTTTTCCAGGGATAAAGCTTCAGAAGAATTTTTCATTCAGTTTATTGACGGATGTGAAATATTCAGCATGTTAAAAACAGATATGATATTTTTTGTTAAAAATGACAGGGGATTTATGTCTTATAACAGGAAAGACAAAAATGTTGGAATTGATTATTATTTAATAACGACTGTTTTGATGGACAAATATGGATACAATATAGAAGAATTATTAGCTTTGTTTAAAATTTTAGTCCATAGATATTTTAGTCTTGATAAAGTTAAAATAGAGCAAACAGGATTAAATGCAATAGCAAGAAGCTGGAGAACAACGAGAAAAAAAACAATTTTAAAATCAAAATGCTTCGCTCCTGATAAGGTTTGTTTAATAGTTCAAAAATAAAACCCATTAATCAAAAAGACACATATCTTCCAAATCTTCAAATCCATAATCAATCCCGATATTTCCATCCAGATAATCGACAACTTTCTGGTCAAATCCTTCAAAAAAAATATTATATCCTAAAACTTCATTAAGCATATTTCTATTTGCATTAAACAATACATTTTTTTCATTTTCTTTTTTTGCTTTGGCTACCATATTAATTATTTTATAAAACAACTTATGTCCTTGTTTTATAAAACGTTCTGACCAAAAATTAAAAAAACTTGGAATATCTTTATGGATATAATTTGTTGGTTCATCAAGACGACCTGCATTTAATAATCCATTCAATAAAAACTGATTAAAATCTTTTATAAATGTATTTAGAATATTTTCCGGCACATCAAAAACATGTTGTACATTATAATTTAGCATTGATTTTGCTGCTTCCACAGATTTCGTTTTGTGTAAAATATCAATTATTTCATTTGTATTTTTATTGAGGTGTTTTTTAATATCTGAAAAAGATTCTTGTACTCTGGCATTTACTTCTTCTGGCAACGCAAAATAAAAATTATCTACAAAATTTTTAAGAGCAGGATTTTTATTCAACATTGACTTTGAGAAAGTTTTTGACATTTGTTGAGCAGTATTCAATGCTGCTGATTTTGGTTTTAATTTTGCTGTTTTTACAAATTTTAAAGCATGATTTAGTTCATGAGAAAAAAAATGATATAACTGGTCGGTTATATCTGATTGGGCATCCCATTGTGTTCTAATTTCTATTTTTATATTATAAACTATTTGATTGCCGTATAGATGTTCTGAATTTTTTTCTAATTCAGCATTACCTTGTATGGCAAATGTATCACTTTGATTTGGGTTTTTAAATGTTACTTTTATTATGTCTATAGATAGTTGTTTAATTAATTCTTTTGAGACATTAAAATGATATTCAGTACCAAATGGGTCATTATATGTTTTTCCTCTTTCTATGTTAAAAATCAAAGTTTCATACAGATAAGATGATAACCACTCTGCCAATTCATCTATTTCCATTGAAACTCCATATTTCTCGTTTAATATATTTCTAACCATCTTCCTTAAATACTCTTCTACAATCATGTTCTTTTTATTTATAAATATCGGTTTAAAATTTTTAAAGTAAACCACATTATATTTGACTTTATCAAATATTTTTAGTATATTTAACCAAAAACATTATGACTATAAATTTAGATATAAGTACATCAATAATTGGCGTGGCAATTTTTAACGAAGAACACAATATACATGATTTTACCCACTTCAAATTTAATGAAAAAGATAAAAATCTATTCAATAAATTGAATGCTTTTATGAAATTTCTTGAAAAATACAAAGACATAGAACTAACTGAATTGGCAGTAGAAGAGCCTTTGGAGCGCTTTCATGGAAAATTTTCGTCTAGTTCGGTCATAGTGTTATTACAAAAATTCAATGCTATGATATGTACTGCCATATATTTGAAATATGGATTAGAACCTGTTTTTTATAATGTAAAATCCGCAAGAAAATTAGCATTTCCTACATTAATTATTCCGAACGGACATCCGAATGCTAAACATTTAGTTTGGGAAGCATTCAGTAAGGCATTTCCGCTTATTCATTTTGAGTATTCCAAAAAAACGTTTAAACTCGTGGAGGGAACCTACGATTCTGTTGACGCAGCTGTTATTGGACTAGCCCATATAGTTTCTAAAATAAAAAACAAACAACGTCAAATCCTAATTCAATCCTAATTTTGAATTTAAAAACAGCCATATTTGAATTTGTTGATATTGAATTAACTAAAGATATTGTTATTGCTCGTGTTGATTTTAAATGTAAATCTTTTTATTTTAAAAGAAACAAAAATACGCCTGTTGGAATTTATATGATAGATAAAGATAACTATTTTTCTTTTTTTGGTTGTCTTAAAGTAAAATTAAACGAAGTTGAGTTTTATACTTTATATAAACCCATGAAAGAAAAAATGAAAACTCAAACTATGAATGAGATAAAACAAAATCATAACACAGAAATATACGAGAATAATCGTAGTCATCCTCATCCTTTAGCTATGATTATAAGACATCTACAAAATTCAGCAGAATCATTAGTTGATTCAGAAGCAGATTCAAATTTTTTAGAAAGTTTTATTCATGAATTAAGTACACGAAAGGTGTTGTTTGAAAAGGTGTAATTGTGTTTTTTATAAACAATTCTTCTGACTATTTATATCGGATATGCTGTTGTCTGAAAACTATAAAAAATGATTTGGTAAGACCAATCTTCAAAAAGCACTAGAAATTTTGAGGTAGAACATAAATTTCACCTGTATATATAAAAGGCTTCCACACACCTCGATATAGACCGACTGAAATAGTAGGTGTTACATCTTTTAACATTAGATGTTCCCATACTATACGTTTAATTAATTTAGTTATTTCACAATAGTTATATTTATTTTTTTCAAAAACATTCCATATATAATAACTAATACATAAAAATGCAGTTTTTTTGTTGTATTGCATGAAAATTTCATCATTTTTCATATAAAAAATATAATTTCGTTTTTCATCTAATAACTTTATTTCATGGTCATTCAAAAATCCAACAAAGAAATTTTCAGCAGCTTTTTCTCTGTTGAACTTTTCATATAAAACATGACGGGTTAATACACTCATTATATATTTAAACGTAAAATCCAAAGAAAAGTTTCATCATCTATTTATAATTAATGGACGAAACGATTAAAATAACTCTTTTTTTAGACAAAAGGAGTAGTGGAATCATAGAGCCAAATGGAACCTATGGCACCAGGAATTATTCTGATTGGTTCATAACCATACCATTGGTAAAAACTCAAGTGTTGGACGATTATATGAAAACCTATAAAGATACAAACACCAGTTTCATTCCAAGACAGCTTATAAATCCATATTTTATAAATTATGGATTTTTTGAAACCATTCAAAGTTATTCTTCCGGAACATCAACCAATGAGAACATATCAACCAAAGCGCCACTTTATAACATAACAATCAACTCTTAAATGGAATCATTACTTTTAAATAGTTTTTTTACAGCAGGGACATCATCTATTGGAACAAGTGATATTACTCTTAACAATGGATTCTGGAGTTATAAAACTGATATTGGAGGTGATTTGGTAAATCAATTTAATGTAAAAACCTTTTTAGATAATCCTCAAAACGAACAGATTGCCTTAAATTTTTTAACGTTTTTACAACAGAATTTTACCAACGCGGAAATACAGGAACTTATTGATGACAACAATAAATTAGCCGCAACATTAAATGATTATTATTCAAGAGTAGTAAGAAATAATGAAACACCTACCACGGATGTTGCAAATCAGGAATTGTTTTTTACATCTGCAACTACATATACTAACAATAATTTCATCACTTCAAATATAAGAAGTCAAGAACGATTAACAGAACTTGTTGGTTTTAATACAGGAGATAGTTATTATATTTCATTTAAATTGGTTTTAAGTCAAAACCTATTGGATAATCCATCTATGCAAAAATATACCAAAGACACACATGGAGTTCCTATACAAACAACAACTGCTGAACAATTCAGATATATAATAAAAACAGGAAATTCATTTATAAACATAGATGAAATAAAAACAAAAACAACTTTAATGGCACCATTGATGATTCATGGATTTGTAAATCAGGAATTTGACGATTCAGAATCTCTTTTTTATCATTAATTTTAGATGCTTCCACACCAGATGCCGGCACCGACATGGAGGAGAACGGGTGTTACATCCTTTAATTTGAGATGCTTCCACACCACGATAGCTTAGATGCCCCCATATTCATTTGGTGTTACATCCTTTAATTTGAGATGCTTCCACACCTCGCTCCTTCGGCTGCGGCTTCTATTCCAAGGTGTTACATCCTTTAATTTGAGATGCTTCCACACCAGACATGTAATCAACTCTCTGATTTCCTGATAGTTATATCCATAATTTTCTTCAAAAACTGACCATATTTGTTCATCTGAGACCCATAAATTACCACTTTTTTGGTTGTGTTCC